>Ga0209324_10000650_pt1 | contig 23989 bp, 21 predicted proteins | sample Rifsed19ft3_FD_184015 | JGI IMG/M metagenome (GOLD analysis project Ga0209324, IMG submission 184015) | Soil microbial communities from Rifle, Colorado, USA - sediment 19ft 3 (version 2) | ecosystem: Environmental > Terrestrial > Deep subsurface > Rock core/Sediment | place: Rifle, Colorado...
AATTTCGGAGGTAAATTCATTAAACAGTAAACACGATGGAAAAACCGGTGATAGTTATAGAACAAAAAATATTATCAGAACTCCATCATGGACTTTTGACAAAGCATTAATAAATCAAACAAATAATTAAAATCATTTACCATGAAATTTCTTCTAATCGCTGTTATCGGATTTGTGCTGACGGCAGAAATTTTTTCAGCGCACTCTCAAACATGGCAGCCCGTTGGCAACGGTTTTGATTTTGCGGTATATTCTTTTGCAAGCGACCCATTAAGCGGGCGCTTGTATGCAGGAGGACAGTTTGACACAGCCGATGGCGCACCTTGCAGCCGCATCGCTCAGTGGAATGGAATAAACTGGGATACGATAGGAACAGGATTATCTAATGGCTATGTGAGTGCTCTTGCCATGTATAACAATCAGCTTTATGCAGGCGGATCATTTACGAATGCAGGAAACAAGATTAGAAAATTTTTTTCCAGATGGAATGGCACAAGTTGGGATTCAATAGGATTTACCACCGGTAATTGTAATGTGCAAAAGCTTACTGTGTACAATGGCGAACTTTACATTGGCGGTGGTTTTGCTACTGCAGGAGGAATTACAGTGAACAACATCGCACAATTCAATGGTACGTTGTTCGATTCAGTTCTCAGCGGAACAAATAATGTTGTAAATGCTATGGTAGTTTACAATAGCGAACTGTATATAGGCGGACAATTTGATACAGCAGCAGGAATGCCTGCAAGTTATATTGCTAAGTGGAATGGAATCAGCTGGTCAACTGTTGGCGGTGGAATGAATGGTTCTGTGTACGCACTGGAAACGCACAGCGGAAAATTATATGCAGGAGGTGTCTTCACGCAGGCAGGTGGAAACCCCGTCAGCAATATTGCTGTGTGGGATGGAAATAATTGGTCGGCTGTTGGAAGCGGAACAAACAGTTCGGTGAATGCTTTGCTTTCGTATGCAGGAAATTTAATTGCGGGCGGATGGTTTACCACGGCAGGAGGAAATCCCGCGAACCGAATCGCAGCATGGAATGGAAGCAACTGGTATCCTATGGCGGGAGGCATGAACAATACAGTGCGTGTGCTTGAAGCATACAACGGTGAAATTTATGCAGGAGGATTCTTCACACAAGCGGATACAAATACCGTCAACTACATTGCAAAATGGGAAGGAGCGGTGGGGATCCCGCCAATTGGCGGGGCAGTTTACGGATTACAGTTTACGATTTATCCGAATCCAACAAAAGATAAGTTTACAGTTTACAATCTGCAGTCTACAGTTAACAGTATAAACATATATGATGTGTTTGGTGAACTTGTTTTTCAAACAACTAAAAACAGTAAACAGGAGACCGTGAACCCGCATCTTCCGAATGGAATTTATTTCCTTCTGGTTTCCACTCCTTCAGATCAGCTAAAAGCTGACCATTCAACAGGTTCAGTGCAAAAACTCATCATTGCACGGTAAATAATCACTTTCTGCGTAAGTCCTTTTTGCACTTTTACATTCAATTATATTAACATCCATCAGATGAAAAAACTTTTACTCTTTTGTTCCGTTCTTTTTATCGGGGCATCTTTATCAGCTCAAACCACAGCCACCAATTTCACCTGCAATGATTGTGCAAGCACATCGCACACTCTTTTTACCGAGTTGGATGCAGGTAAAGTAATTGTATTGGTTTGGGTAATGCCATGCGCAACTTGTATCGGACCATCTCAATCCGCTTATGCTGCTGCCCAGAGTTTTTCATCAAGCCATCCAGGAAGAGTGTTGTTTTATCTTGCCGATGATGTTGGAACTACTGCGTGTTCCACCTTAAACAGCTGGGCAACAACTAACAGCATGCCCAACTCAACAAAATTTTCTAACCCCGCAATTAAAATGACTGATTATGGTACAGCCGGAATGCCCAAAGTGGTTATTCTAGGTGGAACCAACCACACGGTGTTTTATAATGCAAATAACACATTCAGCTCTTCAGCCATGTCAACCGCTATTACAAACGCGCTTAACGCAGGTACAGGAATTACAGAACCGGCAAATATTTTTTCCATTAATTTATTTCCCAATCCCGCTAATGTTTCTACTTCTATTTCTTATTCGCTTGAATCATCTTCAGATGTAACCATTGAAATATTCAATCTTGTGGGTGAAAAAACAAAATCGGTTTTCTCCGGGAATCAAAATGCGGGCGAACACGCAATAGATGTTGACTGCACAAAACTTAGCAATGGAATTTATTTTGTAAAACTCAGCGCGGGAAAAATTGAAAAAACAATTATGTTTTCTGTCGCTCACTAACTTTTATTTTGTATAAGTATGACCTGTACGGGAAATCCTACAGGTCATTTTTTTTGTAGAATTGTATGATGAAAAAATCTCTTCCTTTTATTTTTCTTATTGCCAACTGCCTAGTATCAACTGTCTATTGCTTTTCTCAAGGATGTTGCTCTGGCGGAAGCGGAAGCCCCATAGCGGGCGGAGCATCGCAGGGTGTTTTGCTCGACAGGCAGTTGGAGGTTGCGGGAAATTATCAATACATCAGCACAAATAAATTTTATGCGCAGGACAGAGACACTATTCCCCTCTTCAAAAGTTTTAACAGTGATTATTTGTACATGCGCCTTGCGTACGGAGTAACCAAGGATTTTACCATGTCGGTTGAATCAGGATATTTTCTGAAGAAACTCCAGATAGGAATCAATGGCGACACCGCACAGTCAAAGGGAATTGGCGATTTGCTTTTGTTCCCACGCTATGATGTATACAATCATACGGATGAAAAGAAACGGGTAGAACTCACGGTGGGAATGGGATGGAAAATTCCCTTGGGAACATACAAGGATTCCATGATTACATTCCGCGACACAGCTAACAACATAAATTATTACACCACTTCCCCTCCAACTATTCAGCCCACAAACGGCTCTCACGATTTTATATTCTATGCATTTTTCTTCAGAGGATTTCCGCTCCACAACTTCAGGTTATTTGCCAACGGCCTGTACGTGAAAAAGGGATGGAATCCGCTTGGAGAAAAATTTGGCGACTATGCAAGCGTTGGAATTTTCGCTGGAAAAACCTTCTTTAAAAAATTTGGATTGACCTTGCAGATGAAAGGAGAAATGGTTGGCAAAATGAAATCTGCTAAATACGTTGACCTGCTTGCCTTTTATAATGTGGATACCGCGTCTACAGGAGGAAGAAAAGTTTTTTTTGTTCCGCAAATCAGTTTTTCCCACAAATCATTCACTGTTTACGCACTCAGCGAATTTCCGATTTATCAATACATGCATAAGCAACAGATTGCATCACAGCACCAATTCACACTGGGTATTTCGTATAGATTTTTTACAACACGAAGCATTATTCCAAAAAGCGGTGAGGACTATTATTCCTGCACAATGAAATGTGAAGGTGGCGGTAGCAATACGCCTGGCAATTGCAGGGTTTGTGGAATGGAACTTGAGAAAATGCCCCGTCCCTAAAAAGAGAAGTTCCTTTAGTCCGAAGGACTCCTTCGGAGAGGGTTTAGGGTAAAACCTTTCAAACTAATTTCTTCGCAACCATGTACTCGGCAATCTGCACTGCGTTAGTGGCAGCCCCTTTACGGAGATTATCTGCAACAATCCACAGGTTGAGCGTTTTTGCCTGCGTGTTGTCTCTGCGGATACGCCCTACAAAAACATCATCCTTGTTCTGAACATAAATAGGCATTGGGTATTTGTTGTTTCGAAAATCATCCTGAAGCATAACTCCTTTTGTATCGGAAAGAATCCTTCGCACATCTTCAATCTTAAACTCTTTTTTCAGTTCTACATTCACAGATTCGCTGTGACCACCCACCACCGGAATGCGAACACAAGTAGCAGTAACCTTCACTTTTTTATCGTCAAATATTTTTTGGGTCTCTTCAGCAATTTTCATTTCTTCTTTTGTATATCCTTCTTCGTTAAAATCACTTATGTGCGGAATAATATTCAAATCAATCGGATAAGGGTAAATTTTTTCGCTTTGTATGTTTTTGCGTTCGTTCATCAATTGCTCCACCGCGCGCATTCCTGTTCCGGTTACGGCTTGATAAGTTGAAACCACAATTCTTTTAATCCCATACTTTTTATAAAGAGGATAAAGAGGCATCAGCATCTGGATAGTAGAACAATTCGGATTTGCGATGATGCGGTCTTTTTTACGGATCTGGTTTGCGTTGATTTCAGGAATAATAAGTTTAATATCAGGATGCATTCTCCATGCTGAAGAATTATCAATGACCACTGCGCCAGCACTTGCAAACTTGTGCGCCCATTCCATGCTTGTTGCGGAACCGGCAGAGAATAAAGCAATCTGCGGTTTGGCTGCTATCGCTTCGTCCATTCCTATTACCTTATAAGTCCTTCCACGGAAACTTACATCTCTTCCAACGGAGCGTTTGGATGCTACAGGAAAAAATTCTGTTACACGAAATGTCCTTTCTTCAAGAACTTTTACCATTATACTTCCTACTAAGCCGGTGGCTCCTACAATTGCTACTTTCATGTGTTTAAAAGGTATAAGGGATGTTTGGATGTATGGAAAATAGGGATTATATGCCTTTTTTCCATTATTTCCTTTATTTCCCTATTAATTTGGACTGCAAATTTACATTCTAAATGCGGATTGTCAAGTAATCATTGAAATTAATTTGAAGTACCCCACCAAAGCAATTATCAATTGACAATTATTTCCTAATTTATGGCAAAGTTACTTAAATTTTGTAAAATTAGCATATCTCTGTGAAAAATTGGCTCCATTCAATGAAAGATTGGTGCCATTCTCTTAAAAATCGGTGCCATTCTTCATCGCATCGCTACCAATTTTCAGAATATCCATCATTATATTTGCTAATTATGTCTCGTTTTTAGTATAAAATGGGTAATTTTGCTAATATTCATGCAACCATAACCCGCCAAATTGCATCTAACACTCAGAGGTCGAATGACAGATGAAGAACTTGCCAGAGGATGTGTTTCAAAGAACCCTGCGGCTCAAAAACTGCTCTTTGAACGATTTAGCAGGAAGATGATGGGAGTTTGTATTAGATATGCCGACAGAACAGATGAAGCAGAGGATATGTTACAAAACGGATTCATCCGCGTGTTTGAAAAGATAGAATCTTTCAGAGGCACAGGTTCGCTGGAAGGATGGATACGGAGAATAATGGTGAATGAATCGCTGACACACCTGAGAAAAAACAAGATAATGAAAATAAATATAGATATTGATGACGTCCAATTTATGATTTCAGGAAACAATCCGCTAACTGGCGGAGAAAATTTGAACGAAAAAGATTTATTGAAGATGATTCAGCAGTTGCCAACAGGATTCCGAACAGTATTTAATATGTATGCGATTGAAGGATATTCACACAAAGAAATAGGAGAGCAGTTGGGAATTTCAGAAGGAACTTCCAAATCACAATACTCAAGAGCAAAAATTCATTTGCAAAATTGGTTACAATTGGAAAAAGCATCATTCGAACAAGTAGATAATAGACATTAAGTGTTATGAAAAATACAGAAAATATCGAAAAACTTTTTAAGGAAACATTTGAGCATTTTGAAGCGGATGTAAACCCGCAGGTGTGGGCGACTGTTCAAAGCGGAATTAATTCCGGATTAGGAGGCGCTGCGTCAACTGCCGCCAAGTTTGCCGTTGGAAAAATAATTGCAGGAGCTGCCGCTGTGGCTGTTGTCGCAGGAAGCGTTTGGTATTTTGCTTCGAATAACAACAGCAAAATAAATTCAACTTCATTAAATAATAAAAAACAAACTGAAGCTACTTCAAAAGATATTTCGCAAAACATTCTTTCTGAAAATCAATTAGCAGAAAATAGTTCGAATACGCAAAGACAAAAACAAACGGCTTCATCTGTTCATACTTCCAATCCGCCACAGGCGGATAATTCTCAGCAAATACAAAATGTTTCCGGCTCTATTGATAACGCAACTTCAACCGGTTTTTCTTCTTCTGACAATTCCGCTACTCCTTCTCCGTCTGAACACAAATACGGCAAAGGTTCAGATGCGCCAACTTCACTTATTCGCGGAAGTCAGATTCAAAATTCAAAATCTAAACCTTCAAAAGATAATTCTACCTCTGATGACCAGGATGCAGATCAACCACTCACCGCAACTATTTTTGCCAACACAGAATCAGGCGATGCTCCGCTTACTGTAACATTCAGCAATCAAGGAATAGCATCATCGTTAAGTTGGGATTTCGGTGACGGTTCCGCATCAAGAGAAAATTTTCCTTCTCATGTTTTTGATAAATCCGGAACTTATGTTGTGACGTTGAATGCAAAAAATTCTTCAGGAAGCGTTTCTGACAAAGTAACGATTGAAGTCCGCCAGATTTCCGACATTACAAACATTCCGAACATATTCACTCCAAACGGGGATGGGGAAAATGATATGTTCTTTTTCGAAATGAAAAATATTAGTTCTATCGGGGTAGCAATATATAGTCAAAAAGAAGGTGGGCTCGTGTGTAAGTGGAACTCGCTTGACGGAAGCTGGAATGGTAAAAAAATGAGCGGAGACGATGCTCCAGAAGGCGTATATATTTATTCCATACAGGCACTCGGAATTGATGGCGTACCTCATTATGAAAAAGGCACTATCACTTTGATCAGAAAACCTTAGCGAAAATTTGACTAATTAATTAATGTTTTATCGAATATAGCCCTCTCGATGATTTCGAGCGGGTTTTTTTTATCTCCTGTCGGATAAATAATCAAAGAGAAAATCGGTAAGTTTGCTTATTCAGAAAAATCCCTTTGGGAGAAAATTTTATGAACGAAGAAGAACTCATATCAGGATGCCTCAAACATGAACGCTCCTCGCAGCGTGCGCTGTATGAAATTTATTTCAGCAAGATGATGCACGTATGCATCCGCTATGCTAAAAACCAACAGGAAGCAAAGAGCATTCTCCTTGATGGGTTTAAAAATATTTTTAATGGCTTCCGAATTTTTACGGATGTGAACGCAAAAAGAAAAAAGGATTCTCCTCCCGTTTCTCTGGAAGAATGGATAAAAAAAGAAATCGTGGCATCTGCAATACGGCACATGCACAACAACAAGCGGGAATATTTTGTAAGCAGTACCGTAAGTGTAAGAGATTCGGAGAAACAATCTTCTTTCGAAATATCTGATGAAAAAATTATACACTCTGTCGATAAGCAAATTATTATCAAAGCACTTCAGCAATTAACTCCTTCTTACCGAGCTATTTACAATTTACATGAAGTAGAGCAATATTCTCATCTGGAAATTTCGAAACTGCTCGACATTAGCGAATACGCCTCGAAAGATAGTTTGTCAAAAGCAAAATTTAATCTCAGAAAAAATCTTACGCAAATGGTTCCGAAATAATGTATCATGAAATCATCGCCAAACAACAATAAACTCCATAGTTTCATTCAGGATGCTTTAAAATCTCCTGATGCTGATTTACTTCCATTTGACTGGAGTGAAATTGAGGTGCTACTCCGTCACGAACAAAAATCAATCCATCAGCTGACAGATAAAAAATCTATTTTGATTTCTGTTGCGGCTATAATTATTTTAATTAGTGCGTTTAGTATTTACAAAATCACAAGCTACTATTCTTCTTTGCCTGAAGAAACTGAAACGCTTATTGATTCCACTCAAAATACTTTCATGGTAGTTGACACGCAAACAACTATTATCAACGATTCAATTGTTGCTATGATTGATACAGTGAAAATTGATTCGTCCAGCGCTTCGCGGGATGAAGAACATAAAACAGATTCCATTATTGCTGCTTCCGATGCTTTTTTGAAAACTATTAAAGACAAGCAATCTGCTGATGCCACAAAAATAATTCAGAAGCAGGACAAAAAGCAAAAACAGAATAAGACAGAACCTCAGTCCGCAGATTCTTCCTCTGGAAAAATAAGTATTGAACAACTACCTGCAATTGATACTGTATCAAAACTTCTTGTCCCTGAAATAAAAAATGATATTCCTTCCTCTTTTTCTGATTCCTCAAAATCCTCTGATCCATTAAAGAAGAGCAAGAAAAACAAAAAGCAAAGAAATACTTCTGCTGATTCTTCCAAAATCAAAAACGAAACTCCTCTCAAGGCAAAACCAGATTCATTAAAGCAGTAATGAGTGATAAAAAAAAGCTTGCTTCTTTTCTTTTAAACATTGTTTCTTCTCTTCCCGAAAATCCTGGCGTTTATCAGTATTTCGACAAGTACGGAAAAATAATTTACATCGGCAAAGCAAAAAATCTGAAGAAACGGGTTTCGTCTTACTTCACAAAAAAACACGAGTACGGAAAACTTCTTTACCTCGTACATTCCATTACCGACATAAAATATATTGTTGTCAACACAGAACTTGACGCACTGTTGCTTGAAAACAACCTCATTAAAAAATATCAGCCGAGATACAATGTGGCGCTGAAGGACGATAAAACATATCCCTGGGTTTGCATCAAGAATGAACGGTTCCCCAGAGTTTTTCAAACAAGAAATTTTATTCGTGACGGCTCTCACTATTTTGGCCCCTACCCTTCTCTGCGGACGATGTACACGATTCTTGACCTGATAAAAAAACTTTATCCGCTCCGAAACTGCACGCTACCTCTTTCGAAAGAAAACATTGAAAAGAAAAAATTCCGCGTGTGCCTGGAATATCATTTGAAGAATTGCAAAGGTCCCTGCGAGGCGTTTCAATCGGAAGAGGACTACAATGAAAGCATCGCCCAGATAAAACAAATCCTGAAAGGAAATATTTCCTCGGTAATAAAGCAGTTGAAAGAACTGATGTGGCAGTATTCTGAGAAATATGATTTTGAAAACGCTCAACTTCTGAAAGAAAAAATTGTTTCGTTGGTCAACTACCAAAGCCGCTCGGTGGTGGTGAGCCCGTCCATTGAAGATGCGGATGTATTCTCCATTATTTCAAACGACTCGTTTGGCTATGTGAATTATCTCAAAGTGATAAACGGTGCAATTGTGCAGGCGCATACAGTGGAGATGAAAAAGAAATTGGATGAGCCAAAAGAAGAATTGCTTTTGCTTGCTATTGCAGAATTACGACAGCGGTTTCACAGCGAAACGAAAGAAATTATTGTTCCGTTTTCACTTCATGTAAATTTCCCTGCTGTTGAGTTTACGATTCCCCAGCGTGGCGACAAGAAAAAACTGCTGGAGCTTTCTGAGCGCAACGCTGAGTATTACCGAAAAGAAAAAGAAAGCAGGCACGCATTTGCTACAAAAGAAAAATCCTCAGAAAGGATTTTAAGGACGATGATGAATGATTTGCACCTAAAGGAACTCCCGGCACACATGGAGTGTTTTGATAATTCGAATATTCAGGGAGCATTTCCTGTCTCTGCCTGCGTGGTTTTTAAAAATGCGAAGCCGAGCAAGAAAGATTACCGATTGTTCAATATTAAGACTGTAGAAGGTCCTGATGATTTTGCTTCTATGGAAGAAGCAGTTTACAGACGATACAAAAGGATCTTGGATGAAAAGCAATCGCTGCCTCAACTGGTTGTAATTGACGGAGGAAAAGGGCAGGTCAGTTCCGCTGTGAAAAGTTTGGAAACGCTTGGGCTGGCAGGAAAAATTTCTGTCATTGGCATCGCTAAAAAATTAGAAGAGATTTTTTATCCCGGAGATTCGCTTCCGTTATATCTCAATAAAAAATCTGAAACGCTGAAACTGATTCAACAGATGCGGAATGAAGCCCACCGCTTCGGGTTGAAACATCACAGAGGCAGAAGACAGCGTGAAACTGTTTTCTCCGCACTCACACAGATAAAAGGCATCAGCGATAAGACAGCTGAAAAACTTTTGCGCGAATTCAAATCTGTTTCGAGGATAAAAGAAACATCAGAAGAAAAAATTGCAAAAGTGATAGGGAAAGCGAAAGCAAAAGACCTCATTAAATATTTTTCAAAGAATTAAAAACAAAAAAAGCCCTACGATAAATATCGAAGGGCTTTTCCATTTCGCAAGAAAAAATTTTAGAAATGCCACATATCGTGCTCAAACTTAAAAATATCATCTTTTATTCTTTCTGCTTCGAGTAACTGCTCCATTCCTTGCCCTGCAAGATATGCGCCAACGGGGCGGTTATACACATTCGATTCCATATATACGTAACTGTTGAACATTCTCTTATGAAATATTTCATCGAATGTGCGCCACTCTGCGTCATTAGAAGGATTGTAGCAGTAGAACTGGGAAAAATAATTTCTGCATGCAGGATAATACAGCCAGAAAAGCGGGTGGAAGGTAAACTTACCACTGATAGGGTCATCCACTTCAACAACAGGGGCTATTGCAATAATCCTGACATCCATCACGGAGCGTTGCTTTTCAAAAAACCAATCTTCTTTAACATAATATTGTATGATATCATCCGGTGCCATTGTGTCTGGCATCATCACCTGACTACCTGTAGAATCCAAAATAGGTTCTCCAATGGAATCTTTCATCCCAATTTTATCAGTCATGGCGGCTGATACTTCAGCAAGTGTAAGTGATGGACCAAATTCATTTGTAAACACATCAAATTCAAATACGGTTGTAATTTTCCCGGTATAGAGTCCACTCTGTATGATACTAAAAAGCGATGGTCTCTTTGCAAGCTCATCTATAGGATAATAAAGCGGATGATTTATTTTTTCGCGAAGGTCTATTACTCTCCAAATCCTTTTTTGCCACATAATATCCGCTTCGCGTTCGTACACATACGGAATGGGTTTTCTGTAGGGCAAGTGCTCGGGAGTATATACTCCGTCCAGCACTCCTCCTCCGGGCGGCTCAAGAATTCCACCAGAACCTGCTGGTGATGTAGGAGGAGGGGTTGTACCTCCTTGTGTGGGCGGTTGAGCCATTGCAGTATTTGCGATTAAAAAAAACAATACTGCTTTCAAAAACTTTGCTTTCAATAATCTTTTCATTGTATATAAGTTTTTAATAATATAATTAAATAACTTTTAGGTTAACACTGCCGATATCTACAATTTGTCCTCCGGGTTTTTTTACTTTAACTTTTTCAATATAAACTTTATTGCCTTTTTTAGCTCTTTTGATAAGCGCCTTTTGTTTATCGCTCATGGATGGTCCTACTGTTGATTCTGTAACCTCAAGACCGTTTACGTTCATGGATACGTCAAAAGATACGACAGGAAATTTAAGTTCAAATTCAAAATTATCAAGCACGGGAACAACACCCGTTACGAATTGCAATTCACCTCCTTTAATGACATCTGTTCCTCGTTTTCCATACACTGTTGGAACCGGACTCGGAACTGTTTTTATACGAAATTTTACTCCGGGTCCCATAGATTTTGTGCCATTTTTCATTTTTGCAGAAACATTCACCATACATTCTTTGCCACTGTTTACTTTTACGACATACTTTCCGCGCGACCCGCTTATGCTTCCTCCTGACATGGATGGCTGAATATCTTCGGCTGCAACGCCCGGAACCGAAATGGAAACAGGATTATCAAGTCCGATATAAAATACATTCATCTTATCAGGCGACACTACAATGGCAGGGCGGGCGGCTTTGTATTCTGAAGTAAAAGAATAGTAATTAAGTTTTGTTGGATCAGCGGGGTCTTTCATGCCTATTAAACCACCCCATTTTACTGTTCCTTCTGCTGATGGGGAAATTGTATATACTCCTACACCTCGTGATACTTTTACCGATGAGGTATCTTTGGGTCCTTTTATGGTATTGGTTACGCTGTCCACCTCTCCAAGAGTTACTGTGGGATTGGATGTTGAACTAAATGCAGCCAAAAACACTTCGGCACGATATTCATCTCCCAAAAGTACGTAGTTAGAATTTGCAACAACACGCGCAGAAAGTGTATCAAACTTATAGGTCATAAGATCAATGCGTCTGTAAAGTGCGTTTACAATATCTGATTCTGCATTCTTCACATCATTCTGCATTTTGGTGAGAAGAGCAACTACCGCAACTGCCGGGTTATGATAAAAGTTGTTTGACTCCCATGTAATATTCATGCCTTCGCCCTGTGAATATACATCGTTGATCTCTAATCCCAATTTGATGTTTGCCCTGTCTTTTACAGGGATATACGTTAATAAATCCTCCTTATATTTTCTTATTTCCTCTTTAAATTCAAATACTTTGTTTCCGGGCTGGGCTTTATCTGCAGATCCAAAAAAATAGTGAGTAGGAGTGGCATTATCATCTTTTGCCTCCATGTGAAGAACGTCTGTTACAATCCGAATAACACTGTCTTGCCCGCTACGCCCTTCAATTGTAATGCTGTCTTTTTTTTCGACCTCACGTATCAAATCTACTTTAATGGACTCAATGTAATCAAACATCTTCTGTGAACGTGTTTTAACCCCTTTGGCTTTATCAATCCACTCTTTTACTTTAACAGGGTCATTCAAATATGCCTGTTCAAACTGGTTATAAGTAATTTCATTCTTTACTGTGAAATTTCTGTTTGTTTCTACCAAACCATTATTAAGAATAGCAAAAGAGTTAAGAATCTCCTTGGATACGTTCATTGCAAGCAGTGCTAACAAGACGAGATACATCAAGTTGATCATCTTTTGCCTGGGTGTTCCTCCTCCTGACATATAGTTTATTTATTAGTAGCCCATCCTAAATCCTTCCCAACGGGAAGGATTTGCATGTGCCTTTTATGATTGTTTATTATTTATCATCCATTTTCTATTTGCTTGCTTCCTCCTCTCCCACAATAGGGAGTATGGGAAGGGCTTTTATTTTTTTCCGATGCTCATTGCCGTTAACATGTTACCGTAAACAGTATTCAAAGCGGAAAGATTTTCTGACATTGCCGCCATCTGGTGTTTGAACTTCTTGGCATCTTCAGATGATTCATTCAAACTTGCCATGGTGCGCTCTACGCCCTCATAAAGTTTACCTGATTTGCTAATATGTTCTTTGGTTGTTTGCAATTGAAGTTCATAAGCGGCATTGAGCGATTCAACATTGCCAGCGGTTTTTTTCAAATGCTCACCATAAGAAACTGCATCGCGCTGAGATGCCTGCATGGACGCTTCGAGTGTAGAAAGAAGTTTTTGAATTCCTTCATTCGCCTTGGCTGCCGCCTGAATGTTCTCATTTGAGTTTTGAAGTTGTAATTCATAAGCGCTGTTGAGCGAGCCAAGATTTTTAGAAACATTCTTCAATTGCTCGCCATAAGCGCCTGCCTGCTGCTGAGTAGAATTGGTAATCAGATCAAGCGCCTGAGAAGTTTTGCCGGATGCTTTTTCCAAATCACTGATGGAACCGCTGATGGAACTTGATGCTTTGTCATACGTATCTGAAAGCGTTCCGATTTTTCCGGAAGCTTTTTTCATGTTATCTGTAAACTCATTTGCCGCAACACTGGCATCCGAAAGGTTGGTAAGTTTTGCAGTGTTATCACTCAAACTTTTTAATCCGACACCTAAACTACCAATTAACTCAGGACCAATCTTAGCTTCCTCAAGCATATTGTCTAATTGTTCGGTGATGGATTTTTTATCGTCTTTCTTTTCTTCATCATGCATTCCATGAAGCTCCGGATAAACGAGCGTCCAGTCCAATTCCATGTGTACTTGAGTTGGATCTATCGCAAAAACGCAAAACACAAGCACTTCGGTACCCATACCTCCAATAAGAGCAGGGTTTGCACCTGGCCAGTGCATAATTTTGAAAAGAGCACCTAAGATAACGACAGCGGCACCCAAGCTGTAAGTATAGTTCATGATGGTTTTGAACTTTTTTGTTTCTGCGAATTCTGCGAATGTCATAAAAATTGGTTTTTAGATTGGTTGGTTGATTGTTTTGTTTACTTTATATTGTACGATTTTATTTTACACCTAAGCGTGCTCCTTCTTGTGCAGTAGGATCATCGCCTCTTGCACGACCAAGATACGTCATCACGCTTCGGAAGCCGATGTAGCACTTGGCAGTATCCTGATATTCATATGTCCTTGTACTGTTCTGAAGATAAAAACCAACATCTTTCCATGAACCTCCGCGAATAACTTTTCGCTGGCGCACTGACTGATATTTTTCATCTTCAGTAGGTTCAGTAACATAGTCGGGGTTTAAATCGTGTGCAAAATCATACGCACCTTCTTCAAATGTGTTGCTTGTCCATTCTGAAGCATTTCCTGCCATATTATAGAATCCCCATTCATTGGGAGAGTAGGAGAAGATGTGAACGGTGTGAAATCCGCCATCATCAATGTAACTTCCGCGCATGGGTTTGAAGTTTCCAAGAAAGCATCCGCGTGCGTTGCGAATGTAAGGACCTCCCCATGGATACGGGCTGAGATCCAATCCGCCACGCGCTCCATATTCCCATTCAGCTTCTGTAGGCAAACGAAAATCATTGACAATGGTATGCCCCATGCCCATAAGATAACTATTCATGTATTGGGTTCTCCATACGCAAAATGCGCGTGCTTGCTTCCAGGTAAGACCCACCACCGGGTAATCATCATACGCAGGATGCCAGAAATAATTATTAGTCATCGGCTCATTGAATGAATAAGTAAAGTCATGCACCCAGGCAAGTGTATCAGGATAAACATTGATAACATCCTTTATGATGAATACGCTACGGTCTTTTTTCGGGGCTTTGTTTTCAATCATATAATACCCTAATCCTGCGTTGGTTGAATCTAACGCATCGTGTCCTGTTCCGTTAATAAATGTTTTGTTTGGATCATTTGGGTCAGGGGAAGTATTCGGACGAAAGCGATTTGTTTTTTTGGATGCTTTTTTCAAATCAATTCTGTAATAAACAAAATTAAATTTACGGGTATCAAATTCTTTTTTGGAATAAAACCTTTCTTTCACAGGAAGAAACATTTCACTTAAGGTATTTCTGATTTCTTCATCCTTATCGGCATAATCCAGTTGTTCATCCCAATTCAAATCATACCCTTTGTCTTCGTATGCTGCTTCGCGTTCAACGCCAAATTCATCTAATTTATTTCTCCAGCGTTCTTCGTCAAGCGCGCCAAGCAATTCGCGTGCAATGGAGTCGCGCACCCAGTAAACAAACTGGCGGTACTCGTTGTTGGAGATTTCTGTTTGATCCATGTAAAACGCCTGAACAGAAACCATACGTGCTCTTTGCGTATAGTTGTAAGGAATATCCTGATCACTTTGCCCCATGTGAAAACTTCCCATCGGGCAGTAAAGCGTTCCAAACGGATCGGGCTGAAACCAAGGGTCTCTGCCTTGAACTCCTATTAGTTCCCCGTTGTCACCGCTGCTGCAAGCACCTAAACCCAGCGCCAGCAATCCAAAGAAAAGAAACTTTTTCATAGTTATTTTTTTTTATTTCACACCTCCGATTTTAGTGTTAACGGAAGTAATGAAATATTATTTTAATCGATACAAAAAAAATTATTCACCAGTTGAAAAACCGACATATAAAACAAGGAGCGCTGGCAATAATGGAATAATTCCATATAATGGTTAGTAATAAAAAATTATCTTAAAAACCTTGGGTTGATGTGGCTTGATGTCTTTGGTTTTTTCGCCATCTTTATACAATAGTTAAGCAAAATTTCATGCGTATTGCTGTGCTGTGCTTTTAAATCAGACATACCAAGATCATAAGAGTATCCGATTTTCAGCGTTGATTTTTGGTTAGGGCTCCAGGCAAAACCAACCAAAGGAACAATTGCATCCTGCAAGCGGTAAGAAACTCCTCCCCAAATCATGTCATGCCATAACAAATTAATATTTGCATCAAAAGTGGTAACAGCGGCATCGCTTTTTACATGCACAGAAGGGCGAAGTTTGAGCGTGCTGGAAAGAAAGAAATCATATCCGGCAAGAACATAATAATTTCTTGCTACCTGATAATTAAAATCCTTTGCTTTTAATTTTTCTGCTTTGCCGGGCACGTGAGCAACAGAGAGTCCTACAAATAATTGTTCCGTTCTATAATAAGCTCCCAAGCCAATATCAAAAGTCGTCTTACTTACTTTTGCATCAGGTATTGCCTGATCTGCTGTTCCGTCCGTTCCGTCAGGAGCAAGCCATTTACGTTGCACAGAACCCTGAAGAATTCCTAATTCAAGACCGATGCCAAGCAAACCTGTTTGACCAAGTGGCTTATGAAATGAATAGGCGCCACGCACATGCATAAAACCAAAGTTCCCTAATTTATCATTTACTATGGTAAGCCCTGCTCCGCCATGAAGCATGGGTACAGGAGCATCAACAGCCAATAAAATAGTTTTTGGTGAGCCGGGAAATCCTACCCATTGTGTGCGGTATGCCAACGTGCCGCAAATGGCTCCATTGGTTCCTGCATAACCGGGATTAATAGGTAACTTGATAAACATATTCTGACTGAACTGGGGATCCTGCTGCGAAAACGCAAGCATGGCTGTGAGTGACAAACAAACGGATAGTAGTAATTTTCTCATAGTTAAATGATAATGTTAATTTCGATTGTTTTTGTTAAAAACTTTTTTTTAAACCATGCAACCTTTTAATCTCAAAATGAATCAGAGGGCTAAGGTACGTCTTTTGAAAATTCTGAGCAAACATTTATTGCTATTATTTTTTTTGTGCGATTTCTGCAAATTTTAAGTCCACCTTACTAAAAAATTAATAAAAAATCCCTCTCCGATTTTTCGAAAAGGGATTTTATTGAAAAGTAAATTTTATTTCGCTACCACAAATTTGCTGGTGAGCCGGGCATCACCGGTTGTAATTGTGTAATAATAATTTCCGGCAGGAATATCTTTCAAAGAAACTTTTATGTTGTGTGTGCCTGCGCTGAGTGGCTGTGATGAATTTAAAATAACACGCCCTGTCAAATCAAACACGTTAACAGATACAGTTGCCTGTTCCATTATAGTATAACTAATGTTTGTAAAATCTTTTGCAGGATTTGGATAAGCGCCCATCAGTGTAAGACCATTGCTGGACGGATATTCATTTGTACCAACGGCAACATCCACAACAGGAAGAATAGCCACATCAAGCGCTGTATCATTGGGAGCAGCCGCATTAAGAAGCAGATTATATTGATACCATCCAGCCAAAGAAAGTTTAATATATCCCGAAGAATCAATGGTATTGCAGCCAATCTTTGTTGAATAGATAGCCACACTGTCGCCATTGGTAGGAAGAACAATGCTTACGGCAAAATCCGTAGTTACATTTACGGTAGGAGTAAAGGTGTAACTTGTAAAACTGGTAGTTGGAACAATACTACCCACACTGACAGTTGCGCTTGTACCCAATGCAGTTTGCGGCTTTTTAGTGGTTGCGTTTACAGAATAAATTTTTGCCGTTGTGGTGCCGCTGGTGCCGTTAGTGTATCCATACCATGCGAGCACCTCGCTTATAGTTCCTGTTCCGGAAATAGAATAACGCTGACCTATTTCTTCAGAATTGAAAGTGGTTTGTATCTGGCAGTTTCCTGTCAGGTATCCTGTATTAGGAGCTAATAAGAAATAGTAGGTCCATGGAGTAGCATCACCTGTATAACAAGGACTGTTGATAACCGCAGGCCAAAGCGTATCAATCGCCATAGGTGAAGGGTTGCTACCCTTAATAACTGTTGCAGCTTCTACGGAAACAGAATTTATTGTTCCGCTGATTTTTGCCTGCCCCAGTGCAGAGATAACAGCCACAGAAAAAATGAATAATGAAATGTAAAGTTTTTTCATGATGTTTTTTTATTTGTGATAGTACTTTAATTGAAGATGCAAAAGTAAATATTAATTGCACTTACCCAAAAATAAAAAAAGCCGAACTCAGATGAATCCGGCTTTTTGTAATTAGGAAGAAAGAGTTTATCTCACAATATTAAATTTTCTTGTCAATACAGCATCACCTGCTTTGAATGAATAAGAATACATTCCGCTTGCAAGAGATGAAACATCCACTTCAACAGAATTTTTTCCTTTTGCCTGAATTCCTTTTTTCAAACTTAACACCTCTTTGCCTGTAATATCAAAAAGAGTGATGGCAACATCTGCATCCTGCGCCAATTCAAAATTAATCTTCATTAAATTTGAAACAGGGTTAGGAATATTTTCAAGAGAAGAAACAATGTTATTGCTTTCCATTAGTATTTCTTCAGCGCTGTTTACCCCTAATCGATTAAGCATATCAGGATTTGCTTCCATAACTTGTTCAGCTTCTCCTGTAGGATTATCAGACATAAGACGACCACCTGTTAATACATCAGTATAAATTTCATAATTGCCAGTGCTTATTTTATTCCAGCAAACAGCATAATTTGACGTACAACTATAACAATTGCCACCTGTTCTGCAATCATATGAACTCACATCGCCAAAAGTATATGTATGCCCACACTGGGTCTTTAGGGTTACGCTCAAAGTACTCCAAACAGGAGAACCGCTGCAGCTACAGGTAAAGGTATAGGTGGTGGCTGGGCTTAATACTTGAGACCATCCACGTCCACCCCAAATACATGTGCAACCGGGGTTAGAAGAATTATCAGAAACTTGCATCGCAGTAATAGTATACGTGCAATTACCTAACCAATTCGGGTTATTATATATTGTAAATGAAAAAGAAGCAAATGTCAATGATGTTATCGCCACCATCAGCGTTAGAGTAAAAAATAATTTTTTCATAGTAGTTAGTTTTTTTAGTTGAACGATGAATTTGTTTTTGTCACTGATGGATAACCAGTCCTGTGTTTGGTTTTAATAGTCATTAGAAATTAGTCATTATTCATTCTCATTACGAAACCATCGCTCCAAACTCCTCGCTCCATTCGCCTTTATCACCGCGCTCGTTTTGGTAGCGCAGGCGGTACTTTGCTATTTTGCCTACTTTGTCTGTTGTAAATTCCACTGTAAATAAAAACCGCGCAGCAGGGCTGTGCTCTGCGGTTTCCCAAACCACCGGGGCGGCTGCCACAGGTGCAGCAGCGGGTGTTGCCGTACGGGCTGCTGCGGTGGCGGGGCTGTCTTCATAGCGCAATTGCACTTCCACTTTATTTCCGTTGGGCATTTCCTGCGTGTGCGGGTTGGCAGGGTCGGTGATGCGCAGCACATGCGCCAGGTGCCGCATAGCTTCAATATCTCCGTTGGGCGCATATTCCACCACCTGTATTTTTGTGGGAGTGGCATCGCGCAGTTTCAAATTAAGGGTGCTGCGGTCGGTAGTGGTGAGGGCTGATTTTGGAATGTCGCCATAAATTTTTCGCATCTGCACTTCTATCTGCTGCCTGCGTATGTGAAGTTCGGTGTTCACATCAGGCGTGCGCGTGCTTTTGGCGCTGTGCAGCAGCCATATTTCTTTCCATCCCAACTGGTCAAGCGGCACACTGGGGTTGGTGAACAGCGTGTTTAAATTTGAAAGATTAGGAGTTGAAACACCTAAACGCACTGCGTTGGTGTTCAGATACGGCACTTGAACAACGAGGTCGGTGTTAAAGTCAGCGTCTTTTGAGCGGAAGGGTGCTGCATGTGGCATAGTAGAAATGGTTAATGGATGTTGATTTTTAATTTAAAATTCAAGGTTTCAAGGTTTGGGCTGCCGCCCAAATGTTTTGGGCTGATGCCCGAATAGCTTGGGCTGCCGCCCGAATGTTTTGGGCTGATGCCCGAATAGCTTGGGCTGCCGCCCGAATGTTTTGGGCTGATGCCCGAATAGCTTGGGCTCGCGCCCGAATGTTTTGGGCTGATGCCCGAATAGATTGGGCTCGCGCCAAAATGTTTTGGGCAGGAGATGAAATGATTGGGCTTGCTGGCAGAAATTCTCCTGCTCAGCATAGAGCGACTTTTGTTCAGCAGCAAACTATTGCTGCTTAACAGGGCGCTGTTCCTGAACAGCATGGCATAGCTTCGGTGCAATATTGCTTGGCGCCAGTCAGCCATTATACTATTGCTTGCTTTCATTTTCATCTGTTGTAATCTGTGAAACAGTAAAAATTCATGCCCTGCAGGGTTTAATTAGCCAAAGGAAACCCAAATGCCCCGGATAGTAGTGGAGAAAAACCTACAAGTGCGGAAGGATTGAGTAAATGGTTAGTATTTAGATTAATTTTGCTTATACATGAAAGAGTTATCTCATTACCTGCATGACCTTGATGAAGTTCAATGGCTCACGTTTCTGCAATACCTCGAACTTTTGCCGGATAAAAACGAGCCGTGGAAAAAAATACGGCAACTGGCTGAACTGGTGCGCGGAGAAAAAGACAAGAACCTTGGCGCTGCCTATTATTCAAAGATTTTATACGGAGAAGAAAAAACAGATACCATAGAGCGGATGGAGCGCATGTTAAAGAAAAGATATTTAGAATTCATTACGCTCGATTACAACCTCTCTGCAGATGAAAAAGATTTTGATTATGTATCCATTCAGCTTGAAAAAAAAGCGACAGCGTTCCGCACCCTCTCGCGTACGAAAAATTCACACGGCTCGGAACGTGATTTGCTGGATGAAATTATCAAGGTGGCAAAAGAATATGAATGTTACCCGGTTCTTGTCGCTCATTTAAAACTAAAGAAGCAATACTGGAGCCATCTGGGTCAGGAAAATTATGATGCCTTGTGCAGCGAAATAGAATGCTATAAAAAAAATGAAGACGCGGCAGCGCTCACCACGGATTGTTTATGCCGCCTGCAAATGCTCGAGCATTATAACAAAAGCGAAAACCCTCTCGATTTTATAAATAAAAAAATACCCCTGCTGAAAAAGATAGTCGCGGATTACAACTATAAATACGCGGTGTATGTTTTAAAACTCTTTGAACAGGAAGAGCAAACCTTGCTGAAAAATTATGAAAGAGCAGCAGCTATTTGTTTTGAGATTGTTGAAATCGTTGAAAAAAATAAACAAATAAAAACGAGGCATCGCATGGGAATAGCGCAGGCGCAGCTTTCTAAAACGCTTATTTATTCCAACCGGTTTTCAGCATCCATAAAGCACGCCAGAAAATCTCTGGAATATTTTCCTTACGCTTCGCCCAATTATATTTGCTCAAAGGAAGATGAGTTTTACGGGTTGTTTTATAATAAAGAGTATATAAAAGCGGAAGAATGTATTCGTTTCATACTTGCTCATTCGTCCGCTGAAGAGTCAGGAGAGTTTCACTATGCAATCTTTAATTTGCTTTTGGCAAATGTATTGTTCATGCAAAAGAAATTTGCCGAAGCCCTTCAACTGCTGCAGGGTCCGTTAGAAATTTCACAAGACAAAGCCGGATGGGCAATCGGCTTGCGCCTGTTGAGAATACTCATACATATTGAACTGGCAAAGCACGATGAAGCCAGCAAGCAAATAGAACAGCTTCGCAAGTTTATTGAATTCACAGAGAGCAACCAAACAGAAGTAACTCTCCGCAATAAAACAATTGTAAAATTTCTTTCTCTTGCTGATAAAGCAGGATTTGTGTTCAGCCGGTTAAACGGAAAAGCTCATGAACATCTTTCAGAACTTAAAACCGGAAATAACGGCAACGCCTGGGAATATTTTTCTTCTGAACTGATTCCCATTCATGAGTGGGCAACAAGCACAACAAAAAAACCCTGACGAAAATCGCCAGGGTTTTTTAATTTGAGAAAGAAGAAATTACTTCACTACAGAAAACCTACTGTACACCGTTCCGTTTTCAGTAGAAACTTTATAAAAATAGTTTCCTTCTGTAAAAGAAGAAACATTCACTTTTTCAGTATGCATTCCGGTTGCTTTAGTTCCTTTGTTCATCTTCAGGATGCTTTTTCCCTGCGCATCAAAAATTTCTATACCCACTTTGCCTGCATTCAGCAATGAATAATTAAGAGTTACATCGCTTGCTGATGGGTTGGGGTATGCTGCATAAAGAGAAAGGTCTCCTTTAGAAACATAGTTCTCAACTCCTACTGCAACATCCACAATGGCACAAAGCCCGAAGGTAAGTTGTTGTCCCCAATTCTCGGTGAGTTCATAATACCATAGACCATCGCTCCACATTGCGCAGTTTTGCTCAGGATTGGTTGTTGAACGATTATCAATCCTTGAGGTAACAATACCTATTGTATCGGGTCCGCCAATAGTATAAGCTCCCAACAAGAATCCCATAAAGAATGAATCGGCTACAGCAATGGGAGTGGTAAATGCAAAAAGCTCTCCTCCGCCAGTACCTAAATTTATGAATGATGCAAAAGGCAGAGCCACGTTCCCTAAAGATGCTCCGGGTTTTCCACCTGCTCCGTTAGCCGGATAAACATGCGCAGTTGCAGAACCTCCTGAAGTAGCTGTTCCTTGTGCTTCAAATAATAGATATGCTCCGCCAACCACATTTGCACTTCCTGTAACTTTATATTTTTCTGCCCATGCCATATCTTGCCATGTATTGTGTCCGTATAAGTAGCCGGAGTCAAGAGGCAATGCTGCATCTTCCCTGTAAATAGCAAGAGTGTCATCCAATTCAAAATTGCAAATGGTGTCAATAACCATTGTTTGAGGAATACATTGTTTGCAATTATCAAATTGCATCGAGTTAAACATTCCTGCTTTTCTTCCGTTCTGCGCCAAAGCAAAAATTGCCATTGCTGAAAGAAAAATTGTTGTGTAAATTTTTTTCATGATTGATTTGTTTTTTATTAATGTTTGATTTAAAAGTTGGCAAATATAAAACTTTTCTAACTACTCACCTAAGTACGAACAAAATAATACGAACTTACGAACTACGAAAAAAAAGCAAGTTCTGCTTCGTACTTGTCAAACTGTTTCTTTACTATAGCTTTCAATTGGCGGGCAGGCGCAAATCAGGTTACGGTCTCCATGCGCGTTATCCACCCTGCCTACTGATGGCCAGAATTTATTCTCACGCACCCACTTTAAAGGATAGGCGGCTTTTTCGCGGGAATAAGAATGTTTCCAATCATCGGCAATCAAAACTTTAGCAGTGTGTGGGGCGTTTTTCAGAACATTATCGTTAGTTGTCAGTTGTTCGTTGTTCGTTGTTAGTTGTTTTTTACCACTGACGACTGACGACTGACAACTGACGACTTCCTCTATTTCTTTCTTGATGGAAATCATCGCCTCGCAGAACTTATCCAGTTCTTCTTTTGATTCGCTTTCAGTGGGCTCCACCATTAATGTATCGTGCACCGGAAACGCAACGGTGGGAGCATGAAAGCCGTAATCCATTAAACGCTTGGCAATGTCTCCCACTTCCACGCCCGATGCGCGCTTAATGGCAGCGCAATCTAAAATCATTTCGTGCGCCACTCTTCCGTTCTTTCCTACATATAATATAGGATAATACGCTTTCAGAATATCCTTCATATAATTCGCATTCAGAATTGCATAACGAGTAGCATCCGTCACTCCTTGTTTGCCAAGCATTTTTATATAGCCGTATGAAATAAGAAGAATGAGCGCACTGCCAAAGGGAGCGGAGGAAACACGAAGCCCCACCCCAACCCTCCCCATCGGGGAGGGAGAATTTTCACCTCCCCCAACGGGGGAGGACGGGAGGGGGTCAGTGCTTCACCAGACAGAAGTGCAGCCCGATGATCTCCACCGGCTGTGAGTTGTCCGGCGAGTGGACGACGAGCCGACCCTTCTCAAAGTAGGGCAGAGACTTCAGGAACTCCAACGCATCGCTGCAAACAATCCTGTCAACCTCTATCTGACCACCTTGCGCTCCTTCCTGATTCTCTCTATCGCCTCAGCATACGTGCACGGCTTCCATGTTCTATCTAATTCTACACCATTCTCAAACAGCTCTTCGATGCTGACGTAACCCCACTCGGCATTCTGATCATCATTCAAGTTCGCGTATCCAAACGCAAGATTCTTTTCCCTGTCAAGCTCGGCAATCAGCCAGTAGAACCCGACATACTTCAGCTCATACCGCTGATGAATGACCTTCCTTTCACACGGCACACTTTCAGTCTCGTACAATTTTGGAATTGAATCATACATAGAATC
>Ga0209324_10000657_pt1 | contig 23844 bp, 16 predicted proteins | sample Rifsed19ft3_FD_184015 | JGI IMG/M metagenome (GOLD analysis project Ga0209324, IMG submission 184015) | Soil microbial communities from Rifle, Colorado, USA - sediment 19ft 3 (version 2) | ecosystem: Environmental > Terrestrial > Deep subsurface > Rock core/Sediment | place: Rifle, Colorado...
ACTCTTTTTTACTACTCTTTTCATTACCGGCTCCTTTCTTAGTGTTAATTTATCTGCGAAATAACTTCTCACTATTTTAGGAGCCGCTATCTTATATTTCAACTAACTATAACACACCGTCAGAGAGTCGGCATCGATCCTATTTTGGAAAAATTTCACTTAAATAATTTATTGATGAAATTCTGCGAAGATCTATTAGTGGTAGCAGAAAGTGTTTAGAAGATGCACGCAAAAAAACTTAGCATATTATATCTAATCGGCGACAGAGGACTGGACTTAACGAAAGAAGAGGGATATAAGATCCATGTGTTAAAAATTATTGATGGATTAAAGAAGAAGGGACACAAGGTATTTTTATTAACTATTAACGAAAACCTCTTATTACCTGAATTCAAAAATTATTTGACGGTACCACATACATATTTGCGCTTCTTTTTCCACCGCATTTTCCCATTTACAGGAATGATAAATAGCATACATATTTTGTTACACATCCTTAGACTTTACAGACTTCATCGATTTGGTATCATACATGAACGATGGGGTTTGTATTCTTATGGTGGAATACTGGCTTCCAGAATACTTCGCATTCCCCATCTAACAGAGATTAATGGTCCCGGTATTGAAGAAAAAAAATTATTCACAAAAGATATAGCCCCAATCCAGAAGTTTACCGCGAAAATGATTCGCAAATTTTGTCTCAGAAATACAGACCATGTAGTTGCCGTTTCAAACAATTTAAAGTCATTTTTATTGGATAATCACCTAATTAACCGAAGAGATAAAATTACCGTTTTACCAAATGCCGCAGATGTAACGGCATTCAATAAGCAATTTGATGCACAAAGTATAAAAGCTTCTCTCCTTCTCGAAGATAAATTTATTGTCGCATACACCGGGACGCTCCAGGTATGGTACGCCATTGAAGACCTCATCTCAGCCTTTCCGCAAATTCTTAAGGAAATACCCAATGCCTGCTTATTAATTATTGGGACGGGACAGGCCCGAAAGGCACTTGAAGATTTGGCATACAACTTAGGGGTATCTAACAGGGTAAGATTTATGGGCTACGTCCGGCATGAGAAAATTCCAGAGATACTTTCCATTGTCGATGTAGTCGTTGCACCCTATAAAGAGGTAGGTATCCCGTTTTTTAATTCTCCAATAAAGATTTTCGAATACCTCAGTGCTGGGAAGGCCATAGTCGCCACAAAGATAGGGCAAATCACAGAAATCTTAGAAGACCAACACACGGCATTATTAGTAACACCGAGTTGCATTGAAGAATTAGCAAATGCCATTATTCGATTAGCCCATGATGAACAATTAAGGAACTATTTAGCAAAAAATGCCAGAATGGAGGCACAAAAGTATTCCTGGGATAAATACGTAGATCGGCTAGAAAATATATACACGACTTTATTAGAAGGTAAATAAAGAATTTTTGAGATCCCCATGACACAAAGAAAGATACACATCCTTTACGTTATCGATACGCTTTTTATTGGCGGAGCGGAACAGCACGTAGCTACGCTGTGCAAGCATATAGACAAAGAAAAATTTCACGTTGTTGTCTGCACCCTTTTTAGCCGTGATCCAAATCTCCACGAACCCCTCGCTAACGAAATAAGAGCATTGGGAGTTCGGGTTGAACAACTGGCAATGTGCAGATGGCGGGATCGACAGGCCATTACGCAGTTCTTACGACTGATTGATGAGGAACATATTGATATTGTTCACGGACATACAATACCGGCTAACTTCTGGGGCTGCTTCATGGCAAAGGTTTTCCGGCGACGAAAGACCCTCTATACCTGTCATCAGCCTTTCTTCAATGAAGGCCTGGCAATGTGGTTACAGCAGTTGGCCTTAAATACGTTTCTGGCGGATTGTATTATTTCAATCTCAGAGGCTACCACACAATTTTGCCAAACGTCATGTTACGCCTCTTCCAAAAAAATTATCAAAATACCAAATGCTGTGGATACATACCGTTTCAGACCGGAGGTTTCTGGAACTGCAGTCAGGGCAGAGCTGGGGTTACCTGACAACGTTCCTCTAATTGGTAACATTGGCCGTTACGTGCCAGAAAAGGGTTATCCGTTCTTCATTGAAACGGCTGCAAAGGTCTTGCAGCAGCACCCAGATGCAAGATTTCTGATGGTTGGACATGGACCTGAACATGACAAATTAAAGCGTCTGATCGAAGAATTTGGACTAAAGGATTGTATTTTTACGACAGGCCCCCGACGAGATATTCCGGAGATTCTTGGAGCTATTGACATTTTTCTCTTCACCTCAATTTGGGGTGAAGGGTTTGGTATTTCTTTAATCGAGGCAATGGCTGCCGGAAAGCCTATCATTGCAGCAAATGCAGGTCCCACGAGAGAAATTATTGAAGACGGGGTTACCGGCCTCCTCCCTTACCCAAAGACATGGGTACAAGAAACAAATTATCTGGATGCAGGGATCATGGCAGAAGCAGTCGATTCCCTTTTGCGCAATCCTTCCATCAGCAAACGACTTGGGCAAGAAGCCCGCCGACAGGCTGTAAAGCGGTTCAGCATTACAACCTTGATCAAGTCAACAGAAAACGTTTACTTGAAGATGATGAAACGATAGATACGTAGGATGGGTTAAGCGAACAGGCTGGGTCAAATGGCCATTTTTCAGAGATTGATATACAATATATTGTAGTATGCAAATTTGCAATCACTATATGAGACTGCAAAGTGCTCATTTGACCCAGTCTGGAAACGAACCCATCGCCACTATTCTGTTGGGTACCTCTTTACCCAACCTTATATAGGAAAACAAATTAAAATGTGCGGTATCTGTGGAATATATAAGAAAAGCTCCAGTAAAATCTCTGAAGAAAAGATAATAAAAATGCGTGATATTATGTCTTCACGCGGTCCTGATGATGCAGGGATTTATATCGCGGAACATGTTGGACTAGGGCATCGTCGACTAAGTATTATTGACCTATCTGAAGCAGGCCATCAGCCCATGGCAAATGAGGACGGAACCATCTGGATGGTTTTCAATGGCGAGATATACAATTTCCTGCGTTTGAGGTCAAGGCTTGAATCGCTCGGTCATATTTTTAAATCCAGGACGGATTGCGAAGTTATCATACATGGTTACGAAGAATGGGGAGAACGTATATTTGAAGAGATCTTTGGGATGTTCGCAATTGCCCTCTGGGATGAGAAAAGGCAGGCCTTGATTCTTGCCAGGGACCGGGTAGGGGAAAAACCCCTTTTTTATTCTGAATCAAATGGGACAGTAACCTTTGCCTCCGATATTAAGTCTGTTGTAGAAGGAATGGACACAAGACCCGAAATTGACTATAAAGCAATGGATGCCTTTTTGGCGCATATCTGTGTTCCCCATCCATTTACCATTTTTAAAAATGTAAGAAAGGTACCACCTGCACACTATATGATCTTTGATAAACATGGTACAAGGTGTAAGCAATATTGGTTTTTACATTTTCACGATAAGATTTCCATGAAGGAAGAAGAATATCTTTCCAGGATAAACGGACTCTTACAAGAAGCCGTCAAAGACCGCCTTGTGAGTGATGTTCCTCTTGGCGCTTTTTTAAGCGGTGGAATCGATTCCAGCCTTATCGTTGCCCTGATGAGTAAATTGTCAAACGAAAGGGTAAACACGTTCTCTGTAGGATTTGATTATCAACCTTATAATGAGCTTGATTATGCAAAAAAGGTATCTGACATGTATAACACGAATCACCATCAATTTGTCCTCACAGCAGACTATCTCAATAACATCCCACAATTGGTCTGGAACTACGGGGAACCTTTTGCTGATTCATCGTCTGTGCCAAGCTACTATATCTCGAAAGTCGCACGGGAATTTGTTAAGGTAGCGCTCGTTGGTGATGGAGGGGACGAATCATTTGCAGGATACCACAGAACAACGACAGTCTATACTGCTTCTTTATATAACAAAATAATACCTCAGTTCTTATCCAGCTTTCTCATATCCCCCTTTTTAAAATTGGCAGGAAATAGTCTGGATGGATTTTATCTGATAAACAGGATAAAATTCTACGAGAAGTATCGAAGGGATACGGTAAAGGTTCGATATAAGAATCCTATGGGATGCATTGATATAAGAGAGAAACTATACTCTGATAGGTTAAAAGCCATTCTCAATGGTTATAACCCTGCCCATGTGTATGAAGACTTTTTTGATATGTTAAATGACGTAGATGATATTGATCGGGCATTGTTTGTGGATATCAACACCATATTACCCGATGACTATCAGGTAAAAATGGATGTTGCTTCTATGTCAAACTCCCTGGAAGTAAGGGCGCCTTTCCTCGATCATCGAATTATGGAATTTGCCGCGAAAATTCCACCTTTGGTAAAATTAAAAAAATGTACGTCAAAATATTTATTAAAAAAACTTGCCGAACAATATATCCCAAAAGAAAACATATACAGGCCCAAATGGGGGTTTGGTATTCCAATAAACATCTGGTTTCGGAAGGAATTAAAGCCATATTTGTACAGTGTTATCCTGAGTGAAAGGGCAGTCGCACGCGATTACTTTAACTATGAATATATAAAACACCTTATTCATGAACATTTGGCGGGAAGTGGTTGCCATGAACATAAACTATGGTCTCTTTTATGGCTCGAGCTTTGGCACCGGATGTTTATCGATAGGGATTTAAATCCCGGCGATTCGTTAACGGTGTTAAAATAGAGAGTAAGGAATTTTTTATGGGTGACCTGCAAAAAAAAAACCTTGTAGTGTTTACAGAACTGTTTCCAGAACCTGAAAATCCCTCTTTTGGAGTCTTTGTTTATGAGCTTCTCCGCTCTCTTGCGCCATATTTCAAGATAACCGTTATCCAACCAAGAAGATGGCATCCTTTTCGTAGCTACAGGAGTAAGAAAACAAAAGTATTTCATTGTATTCCTTCGTTTGAAGGTACAGTTATTAGGCCCAGGATGCTTTTCTTCCCCGTGATAGACCGTCTTTGGATCCGTTCAGCTACCTTTGTCTTCGCAGCCTTGTGGTTTATGATAAAATACAGAAATCAACATTTTGCAATCAGTGCACAAATGGCATGTCCCGCTGGTTTTGCTGCAGTCATCCTTGGCCGTTTATTTCAAAAACCGGTTTTGATTACCGTACGTGGTAGTGATATAAACGAATATCCGAAGTATCCTCTCCTTGGCAATATGGTAAAATATACCCTTCGACGGGCCTGTGCTATTGTGACCGTCTCTGACGACCTGCGGCTGAAGACACTAAGGATGATCGGCAATACACAGAAGGTGATAACCATTAGGAATGGTGTAGACAAAACGAAGTTTACACCGATGGACAAGGTGAAATGTAGGGAAAAATTAAGATTGCCTTACAACAGAAAGATTATCCTTTTCGTCGGGCACTTACTAGGAAATAAAGGCATATTTGATCTTCTCAAAGCAGCTATTTGCCTAAGAGAACCCTTGAATCCTCTGGTTATTTTTTTAGGTAGTGGAGATCAAAAAGACGACCTGCAGAGAGAGATAAAAAAGGAGTACTTAGAAAAAGATCTCCTTGTAAAAGGGAATATCCTTCATCATGAGATTGCTCTATTTATGAATGCAAGTGATGTTTTATGCCTGCCTAGCCTGGCAGAGGGGACACCAAATGTTATCCTCGAGTCCCTCTGTTGTGGTTTGCCGGTAATAGCTTCTAAAGTGGGTGGTATCCCAGAAGTAATTATAGACCCCAGGCTGGGAATATTGGTACCCCCCGGGAACCCTGACGACCTATCTCTGGCGCTGAAAGAAGGTTTACAGCGAAAATGGGATCGGGATTTTATTGTATCTTACAGCCATCGGTTTTCCTGGACAAATACAGCGAAACAATATTATCAGCTTATTAGCGAAATTATGGTTAAATAATGCCCGTTCCAGAAACCAGGTTTGGAAAACCTTTCATTCACAAAACTATGCGTTTTTTCTATTTATTTAGTAGGCAGGTCAAAATGCAGAATACTCAAAGATTTTTTCGATATCCATATATCAATACTCCCACACGTTCCCTGAGGGAAAGAACGCACAAAGGTATAATTATCCTTTAACCATTGGAATAGCTTTAGATCACGTGTATAACCCCTGGAATCCGAAAACTCCGTTGCAGCGATCACTTCTGGTGTTCGGTTCCAAATAGGGTCCCTTTCGAAGCCTCCGGGTCTTCCTTCGGCAATATACTGCGCTTGCTCACGATCAGTCAGTCCTTCTGTATCCCAAAAAACAATATCCGGTGCCGCATAGCTGATACCTCCAAGCCGGCCTGTTGCCACAGTTGTGCCTTTCTTCACGTTGCTGGCAAGCCATTCACCAACAGCTATCTGGTCAGTTCCTCTCATAAGCATTCTCAGACCGTAATTCCTCAGGTATAACTCTATTTCCTCTCTCCATGTAAATAGTGATGCAAGCATCAAAACCACAACAACTACAAATTTTGTCGATCGTTTAAATCTCAGGAAATGAATTTCTTTCAGATTTTCAATAAGTGAGTGTACCCACACACTCACAACGATAGCAACTAGCGGCCATATGGGGACAATGAATCTGCCAAAAGGCATCCAGTCCCCCTGTGCATAAGCAACGAAGATGATACCAGCAGCGATTGGGCCGACACACGTTCTGTAAAGCATTTGGCAACCTTTTGTTTTCCTCACCGGAAAGAGGACTAATAACAAAAAAATTAATACCCCTCCTAAAGATTGTATCCATGGGTATAGGTAGGGAAGTCCAAACATGTAGCCAAAAGTGCCTGGAGGTTTTGCTATGGCAGTATTGGGAACCAACGCTTTAAAATAGCACAATCTGAATATCTGATAGGCCATAAATGGCAGAAGTAAAATAGTAAATCTTTCTGCTTCGTAGCGAATAGAGAGTTTCTTATCGTTTCGCTTTAGAGTGGACACAAACCACAATAGACCGTAGAGAAGCCCTTCCGGCCTTGTTATACTGGAAAAGCCGAAGGGAAGCGCTGCTAAATAGTGGTGAGAATCCCGATCTGATAAGGAGAGAGCGACACCAAGAATAAGCAAGTATGTAAACAAGGGCGTCTCTAGCCCCGCAGTCGCATATACGTGGAATCCAGGATTTATTAAGACAATCGTAGCACAGACGAGAAAATTGGAGCGTCCTTCATAGCCTCTAATTCCATTTTTGTGGAATATACGCCAAATGGTTATGATAGTTAAAATCGTACAAAGCAAGCCAAGCCAACGTGTTATATCCGGGGCGGCAAAAGGTGTCAGTCTTATAATCGCAGAAATCAACAATGTCCAAAGCGGATTAGAAAACCCTTCTACCCATTCGCCTGGATTAAAGGTTAGTCCATGACCCTCAGCGAGACGAGTTGCATAACGAAAGCTAATATATGCATCATCCGTAATGTGTGAGAATAAAAACATTTGTGGTATAATAATTATTAATATCGCTATTGACAGCAAACACAAGGAAAATATTTTTATATTACAAGAGAATTTTCTCATGTATTTATTATCCATAATTACGAGTAACTTAACGTAAATATCCCTTTTGTAAACATGACTTGATTTCTTGTTTATTTTTTTTGTCAGTACCAAGTATAATGGTGAACATGTTTTTTTCATATCTTTTTCAATTTGTATCAAATATTATACTATCATGGTACTACCCTTCTTGATAGAAGATAATTCAAGAGTAAATAAACTCGCGAAAAAACATTTTCAGCATCGATTTATGAAACACCTTCCGGATTCCCACTTTCGCGGGAGTGACAAAGGAAATATATTTTTCGCATAGTGTTTTAATTTAACAGAGGTAAGATTAAACATTGAGACAACAGTGCCAATATAATCGAATCTTCGGGAAATAATACTCAACAATGACATCCCAAAATTTAACATCTAAAACACAACATTCCAAATGTATCCTTGTTACCGGTGCAACCGGCTTTATAGGGTTTCATCTTTGTAAGAGGCTCATTGAATGTGGTGGTAATGTTCTTGGTGTTGACAATCTTAGTAATTATTATGATGTAAATCTGAAAATCGATAGATTGAAACAGCTTACTGAAATGAAAAACTTCAGATTTCTGAAAACTGATATATCTGAGAAGGAAGCAATGGAAAATCTTTTTTCTGCACAGAAATTTGATACTGTGGTAAATTTAGCTGCTCAGACCGGGGTTCGGTATTCACTGATAAACCCTTACGCCTATATAGACAGCAATATCGTTGGCTTTTTAAATTTACTGGAAGGTTGCAGAAACAATGGAACCAAACATCTTGTATTTGCTTCTTCAAGCGCTGTCTACGGAGCAAATACAAAGATGCCTTTTTCTGTTCGCCATAATGTTGATCACCCTGTTTCTTTGTACGCAACAACAAAAAAAGCAAATGAACTTATGGCCCATACCTACTCAAGCGTATATAATATCCCCTGCACCGGACTCAGGTTTTTTACGGTGTATGGCCCCTGGGGCAGACCTGATATGGTATTGTTCCTTTTTACAAAGGCTATACTAGAAGGGAAGCCAATTGATGTATTCAATTATGGCAAGATGCAAAGGGATTTTACTTATATTGATGACATCATAGAAGGAATAATCAGAATAATAGATCATATCCCCCAACCGAATCCTCATTGGAAAAAGGAAGAACCTAATCCAGCTACAAGTTTCGCCCCGTACAGACTCTATAATATAGGTAATAACAATCCGGTTGACCTTATGGAGTGCATTGGAATTTTAGAAAATTGCCTCAATAAAAAGGCGGAAAAAAACTTCTTGCCTATTCAGCCAGGGGATGTACCGGTAACAAATGCAGATGTTGATGACCTTATGGCCGATCTGAATTTTAAGCCGAACATACCGATAAAGGTTGGAATTAAAAAATTTGTTGCATGGTATAAAGAATATTATAGTGTATAGAATTCCACAAAATTAAAATGATTCGGCCTATAAACTTTATATTACTCGTAACAATTCCTATCCTCATATATATCAATTCACTCGAAAACACCTTCGTCTATGACGATGTCTTTACCATAACCGATAATTATTTCATCAGAGACTGGGGAAATTTTACCGCATTATTTACCAACGATTATTTTAAATATTCAGGCGAGGTAACGTATCGTCCCGTTGTTACCTTTTCTTATTTCATCGACTACTCTCTATGGCATCTCAACCCTGCCGGGTTTCACCTGACCAATATCCTGCTCCATGCAGTTAATGCAGTACTCGTTTACCTACTGGTTTCTGCTGTTTCCACGTCGCGCACTGCCTCTTTTCTCACAAGTATCCTGTTTGCCTTGCATCCTATATTAACAGAGACTGTAAACGGAATTAGTTACCGGGAAGACCTTCTTACAACCACCTTTTTCCTGAGTTCCATTTTGCTTTTTGTACAATCCGCAATCGTTCGACTAAGTGCTCACGACAAAGTCCGCAATCCGCAATCTAAAATTCGCAATTACCTATATCCTTTATCCCTGTTTTCATATCTCCTGGCATTATGTTCTAAGGAAATGGCGATTACGTTGCCCCTTCTTGTTTTTCTTTTAGACTGGTTACTGGGCGATAAAACCAGGATTAAGAAAAATATTATCAACTATTATATAGGATTCATACTGGTAAGCGGCTTTTATTTGTTCCTGAGATTTATATGGTTTCACAATCCTGTAGAAAACCAATTAACATATCCAGATAACAGTTTCCTGGTAAGCCTTCTAACCATGCCAAAGATTTTTTGCTCATATGTAAAACTGTTATTCTTCCCCATGCATTTTAACGCCGAATATATTATAGCACACACAAAAACCCCATTTGCCAATACTTTTATTCTTAGCATTATATTTCTGGGTGTAATTGGCGTAATTACCTACAGATTTTACCATCATTCAAGGCGTCTATTTTTCTTTATGCTCTGGTTTTTTGTTACCCTGGCTCCCATGATGAACATTATGCCCATAGCAAACATCATGGCTGAACGATACCTCTACCTCCCCTCGGTTGGATTTTGTGCAATACTGGCATACATTTCAATAGGACTCTGGAGGCAGGTATATGTATTTATTTTCTTTGAAAATACCCCTCACCCTAACCTTCTCCCACAAGGGGAGAGGGAACTTTTTCCTCTATTACCCCCCTTCCCTAATGACCACTTAACTTCCACCCATCCCTTGATGGAAGGGGTGGGGGAGGGTGACGAATTTCCATCCTCCTTTGTGAGTAAAAGATTTTTGGGTATTTCACCTTTATTCAAAACCGTACTTATAACATGCCTGGTATTGATCCTGGTTATTCCTTATTCACTAGCTACCATCAAAAGAAATAAAATATGGATAAACCCGTTTATTTTTTGGTCAAAAACCGTAGAAGATTCACCCAACAGTTCCAGGGCACATAACAATCTGGGTATGATATATCTTCAAAAGGATAAAACCGATTTAGCAATTTGCGAATTTCAAGCGTCAATAGCTCTTGAGTCTGACCCTGAATATCATCATAATTTAGGAATGGCTTATCAAAAAAAAGGCATGAAAGAAGAGGCGTTACAAGAATATTATCGTGTTCTGGCAGTAAACCCCAACTCCGCCCTTACCCACAACAATATGGGTAATATCCTCATAGACAAGGGACGTTTTGACGAAGGAATTTTAAAATTCAAAGAGGCCATTCGGCTTAAGCCAAGTTATTATGATGCCCATTACAACCTGGGGCTTGCCTATTTTAAGAAAGGACTTTTAGACGCCTCAATAGGTGAATTTGAATTGGCTATTCATTACGAACCAGATCATGCCGAAGCGCACAGTTGCCTGGGCACGGCTTATGCCAACAAGGGACAATTTGACAAGGCAATTCTGGAAATAGAAGAGGCTATACGGCAAAAACCAAATTATCCCAACGCTTACAAAAATCTCGGATTAATCTACCTAAATTACAAAAAAGATGTTCAAAAGGCATTGTACTGTTTTAATGAGTTTTTGAGACTGGATCCAAAAAATAGAGAGGCGGAAAAGACAAGAAAAACTATCGAAGAACTTCAATCCCCGCAATAGGCTGATTTATTCATCAAACACAATGATACCGGAATGAAGCAGAGAACTGGAGCATGAGAGTTTCTCCGTTTCTCCTCTGTTCCTCAGCATTGTTTCAACAACATAGCACTTACAGACTTCTGCTTCCGCTGGATTTGTACAATTCTCAGATTGTTGGCAATTCCACCAAGGCTAACAACCAGCTCTATCTTGTCATTTCGACCCCTTCGCTTTTTGTCATTTCGAGGAACGAAGTGACGAGAAATCTTTCGCTCAGGACAGGCCCCCGGAAAAATCTCTACCATTCCAAACTGAGCTCTTTCCAAGTTGGATTTATACGATTTACCAATTGATTCTTTTTTTCTCTTCGCCATTTCTTAATTTCTTTTTCTCTCGCAATAGCGGCTATTACATCCTGGGTCTCTTCAAAATAAACCAATTTGTTTACGTTGTATTTTTCTGTAAATCCTTTAGTCAGCTTGTTTTTGTGCTCGTAAATTCGTCTTCTAAGATTATTGGTCACTCCAACGTACATCACAGTATTATTCCAGTTTGTGAGTAGATAAACATAATATTTACCAATTGAAGGCATAGGGTTTCTCTTCTAGCCAAAATAAAGATTTCTCCCTTCGGTCGAAATGGAATAAGTGTCTATCCAAAAACCCAGTGTGTCATTCCAAGCGACGAAGAAGCGAGGAATCTTTCCGTGAAGAAACAAAAAGATTCCTCATTCCGCTTCGCTTCATTCGGAATGACAGTTCTTGTTTTCGGGGTAAACTCTAAATGCAATATTTTCTCTGTGGTCTTTGTAGCAGGTTATTTATCTCCTTCTCTCTCTGTTCAAATCCTTTTCTGCCAAGCATCGCAAAGGCATTAATCTTTCCTGCCTCGACACCGGGCTGGTCAAAGGCGTTGACGTTGTAAAACTTGCCCGCATATGCCGTTTGTAATTCGAGCAAATAGAATAATTGCCCCAGGGTAAATGCAGAAAGTTCATCTATCGCAAGCGTGCAATTAGGACGCTTTTGTTCTGTTAAGGCAAGCCGTGTCCCTTCAAACTCTGCATTCATAACATTGTAGAGTGAGTGTCCTTTCAGATAAACCAAATCACCTTCAACATCATTTCCACTTACAATAGATACTTCCTTGTCAAACCTCTTAATGGCCAGGAAAGTTACAATCTTATCATAAGGACCTTCCATATAAAGCTGAAGCTGGGAATGCTGGTCTACAACACCAACAGCCTTTACCGGTGTCGAACCCGTATGGACTACCTCGTTATTTAATGAGAATTTTTTACCAAGGCTCTCTGCCCAGAGTTGACAGAACCAATCGGCCACGCCACTAAGTGCATTAGAATAAGGCATCATGACTAATATATTTTTACATTTTTTGGTATGACTCAAAAAACAGAGCGAAGCGCCCATGAGTGCGGGATTTTCCCATAGATTGTCAGACTTGCAAACTTTGTCCATAAACGCCGCCCCCTCTAACAATGCTACAATATCTACGCCACTCATCGCCGCAGAAAACAAGCCAACCGGCGTCAGCACCGAATACCGCCCACCAACCCCTGACGGAATCTCAAATGACCGAAAACCCTCGCGTCCTGTGATTTCCCTTAAAGTACCCTTCCCCCCATCAGTAGTGGCAACAATGTGCTCTTTGTATTCTTTACCAAGCCTGTCACGTAACCGTTTCGTTATAATCAAAAACTGAGCCATTGTTTCAACCGTAGTACCAGACTTTGTGATGAAATTGAACAGGGTTTCTTCAGGTTTGACAATCTCCATGAGACCTGAAAATCGATCGGGGTCGATATTATCCAGTACAAAGATGCGCGGGAAGCCGTTTCTTTCCTTCTCGCTGATAATATTGTAAAAAGGGTGGTTCAGTGCTGTATGGATGGCGGTATTGCCCAGTGCAGAACCGCCAATACCCACCACTACAAGGTTTTTGAATTTTCCTTTGAGGGAATTTGCGGTATTGATTATCCCTGTTGTAATATTTTCTTGGTAAGGTAAATCAAGAAATGGTAGCTTACCCCCGGAGCGCTCTTCTTTTACATCATTCACATATCGGTTGGCACCTGGCGCAAGGGTTTTCAACTCCTGCTCAGTTATGCCGTGTTCCGACCCGATTGCATCGGCCATCATATTGTTAAAATCTAAGTGTATTGATTGCTTATCTTCCATTTATATCCTCGTTTGTACGTATTATAAGAGTTTATAGGCTAAAGTTAGTCCCTTTAAGTCTCCCTTACTAAAGGGGAATTCAGTGGGTTGTGTTTTTTCCTGGGTTATTTTACAACCCCTAGCCCCCTTTTCTAAGGGGGATTTTTATGCTTCATATTCGCCAGAAAACCGCTTAATCAAAATGAAAATTCCTATATAATTAAATTGCCGTTAAACTGCAAATGTTTATCCATCTTATTTCTTAATTCCTCTTCATCCAGTGCAAAACAGGGATTAATCTCAATCAAACCAATGACGTTTCCATTATTATCCATAGGAATAGAAATGCCTGCATTGCGCAGCCATCGACCGAATAAATTAACCAAATCCTGTTTTGCGGTAGCAGGAGAGTTCTCCCCGTCCATATTTTTTATCGGCGAAAATTCATCTTCGCGAAGCGCTTCCATGATCACACCATTCCGAACATATTTCAGCACATCAAAGATGAAACTCTCAAATTTAATGGCATTGTTTTTCTCAGGGTTGACCATGTCACCTTTTTTGTCCAGGTACGGCACCTTTTTTATTGCGGCGTGGCAAGGAAGCGGATCCTCTTTCTTATATACTTTTTCAAGGAAGTCGATGCTGATCATATGGACGGCGATATTTCCTGCGTTGTGTTTTAAAGCGCCATTCTCGTCTTTTGCGTACATATCTTCGCGGCTGAGTTCGCTGTATTCAATCAGATGCAGACGTCCATCCATTTGTACTATAATACCGACTTTTTCTTCCGGACGGCGTTTTTTTACAATCTTTGACGAGAACTCTGCGTTATCCATCAGGTGGTAACCGATAAAAACCGGGTCGGCAATTTTAATGAGCACATTATCAACCTGGTGGTAGAAGATGTGCTTGATCCCTCGCCGCTTCATATCATGAAAAACTTCTTTTTCCTTGAGGGCAATAATAGCGCCTCCATGACCATTAGGGCTCGTCACGACATTCCACTTGGAGTCCATGAGTAAATTCCCCTGTAGGTCGACCACAGGGAGCATGCGCTGGGTAAAGAAACACACGTCGCGCGGTTCAAATCCAAAGAAACGATGCGTATGGAAAAAGTCCCTGGTTATTGCATCGTTGGACTCACTCGTCATAATATACCAGGGAATAATTGTGCGGTACCTCTTCTGGAGCGCCTGTATCTTTTCTGCATGTAATTGGAAAATACTCTTGCCGCTAATCGGGCCGATAGAGAGTGTGCCTTTTGGTCCATTGCTCCCCAATCTGGTTCCCTGCCCCCCAGCAACCGTAAGGACGGCCATCTCGCCTCTTTTCAAAGAACTTTCGCCAACGTGTTTCGCCTTTAGAGCGTTCGCCTGTTCATCGATACTTGTGGGAATGGGTATTATTCGGGGTGGGCTGAAATTATTGCGAATAGATTGTACCGGTTTTAAGCGGGTATCTGTAAAAATCTTCTTTATTAAAGGGAAATCGATGGACGTTATCTGGTCGAGGAGGTGTTGTTTTTCACCATGGGTTATCTCATTCCACCACCTGAAGATATGGCCCTGGCCAGCCTCGATAGCAGTTTCCCTGCACTTCTTTTCTGCCAGGAATTCTGTTGCTGATATGTTTCTATTCAAGGTCCTTGTATTCCTTGTTTTATGTGAGTAGGTATTCGTACAATGTGGAAACCCGATAAAATTATCCCCATTTTTCCCACATTCGCAACATGTTTACATTTTCGCATTATATACCGAATTCCAGTTTACGGCAATAATTTTACCGTTTAAACTTCTAAATTTAAACTTGAAATAAATCTGGAATAACAGTAACCTAAACAAATATTTATAACCAAAAGGGAAATGTAATGAAAAAAACACTATTTATTGTCTTACCCATCATTTGTTTCCTCGCAGTAATAGTAATATCCGGGTATGTTTTTATTAAACGGACAACTTCGGACGAAGCAATAAAGAGTCGTTTATTAAGTGCATTAAAAGATTTTGGAGAAACGAAAATTGAACATGCACACATGGATTTTTTGGAAGGGATTATCATTGATAACCTCTCTTTTGCAGGCACCTCAGAAGATGTACTGGGCAAGTCTCTAAAAATCCCCAGAATCGTTATAAAGCATTCCCCGCAGAGTCTTCTCAAAGGAAAGCTCAATATCAACAATGCGGTCGTTATTGCTCCCGAATTGACCATCGAAAAACCCACGGATATTTGGTCACTCCTGAATACCCTGAAGGCAAACTTTGACAAGATTGAGATGCCGGCTTATATAGACATTTTAAATCAGGGTCTCGAGATCAGGGACTTAAAGATTCATATAAAAGAAGATCCATCAACAAAAAGTCCAGAAATTAAGTTATCCGGCGTCGATATCACATTCCTCCCTTACGCGGGATCTTTCAAAAATATTATCATCAAAGGAAACGTTGATGATGAATTCCTGGGGAATTATTCTTTTACTATGAACCTGCGTCCCAGTGTTCCCAGTTTAGAAATTGAAGCAAACGCGAAGAATATTATGCTAAACGAGGAATTTCTAAACCGATTCCCATACATTGGCAAGATGCTATGGGATAATTATAAACCCACAGGAAAGATCAATATATCCTGCAGAGCAAGTTTTAATAATCAAAACAAGCAAAAGAAAATGGATTACGTCATCAACATCAATCTTAATGGTTTAACAGCCATGTATGAAAATTGGCCATTCCTGATTTACAATTTAAATGGAGACGTTGAATTGAACACCGAGAAATTGTATCTCAAGGGAATTGTGGGTTATATCAAAAGCGGAAACTGTACTTCCCAAGCCGAATTTAAGGGAGAATTCGACCTCTATGGCACCAAGAAGACCTTTGTGATGACAATTCCTAATCTGCTGGTAAACCAGGAATTTTTAACAAACATCCCCGATTTCGGCGAGCAGGTATGGTCAAAGATTCGGCCTACCGGCCTGGTAGACCTGACTTATCAGTATAACGTGGGAGAAAAACAGGAAAAGAATTGCTTCCTGTCGGTGAATTGCAAGGATTTGGAAATCAACCCTCATGATTTTCCCCTGCCTATATCACATGTAAACGGGCAAGTCAAGCTGAGCAACGATATCATCTTGTTTACCGATACCGACGGCTTTATCCAATGCGGCGGCCAGTCCATTTTTACTGAAATGAACGGCGTCTACAATTTAAAAAATGACAGAAAGATATTTAATCTTCATGTGCCGAATCTGTCTATCACAGAATCTCTGTTGAAAACCCTTCCCACCAAGGGAATAGGCGAAAAATTATGGACAAAACTGAAACCCACAGGCAAGGTAGACCTCATGGCAAATTTCCAGGGTTCTAAGGAAGAAAAGGACAATAATTACACATTAGAGATCAACCTCAGGGATTGTGAGATAAATGAAAGCAAATACAATATTTTTCTCAGTGGAATCGGAGGAATTCTGGAAATCAATAAAAGCAGTTTTGTAACCAAACATATCGATGCCAAATGTTGTGGCGGACACGTGGAAGGAACCTTTTCCATCAATATGGATACCGATCCCTTTCAATACGAAGGCGAGCTGAACTTCTCAAGAATCATACTGGAAGAACTTGCCCAAAAGGTTGCGAAAACAGAAAAACAGTGGTCAGGGCTTCTTTATGGCAGGATTAAATATCAGGGAAGCGGTACCGATCCAAAAAATTTCTCTGCAGAAGGGCAGTTCAATGTAAACGAAGGATACCTCTCTGGCGTCCCCATCATCTATAGCGTGTTTAATTTTCTTAACCTTAGCATACCTAAAAAAGAAAGTTTTCACAGTGCACAGGCAAAGTTTATTGTCAAAGACGGCATTGTCCACATCGATGAAGGAAAAGTTTACAGCGACTCAACAGAACTCAACGGACGAGGAGCCATCGACCTTGACGGAAACATGCACATAACTATTGTCGCAGGGTTCAGCAGGGACTTTTTTTCTCAAATCCCTATTGTGGGAAAACTGTTTGACCTTGTGGTAGGTGGAGTAAGAAAACAATTAACGATGGTAGAAATCAAGGGATCTTTTTTAAAGCCAGAAACTCATGCCGTACCGTTTAAGCCATTCACCAAGTCGATTAAAAACATGTTCGAATTGTTACCAAAAGACGAGCACGGAACTACTACGACAAACACCTTAGAAAGAAAGGAACCGGGAGAGAAAAAACCTCTCTTCTGAATTTATGCTGGAACATTTCTTTTCACCTCAGACAGTCGCTGTCGTCGGCGCCTCTCGTGAAGAGGGCAAAGTAGGGCACGACTTATTCAAAAATCTTGTCAAGCACGGATTTAAAGGCAAGATATATCCAGTAAATCCTCATGCAGATAATATCCTGGGGATTAAAACGTATCCCGCTCTTAAGGAAATCACAGACAAGGTTGATCTGGCTGTAATTGTTGTGCCCGCTCCATATGTTGGGAAAACCGTTGACGAGTGCATTGAAAAAGGAATCGATTCGATTATCGTCATCAGCGCAGGCTTCAAAGAGAGCGGCATTGACGGAGCCGCAAGGGAACGGGAATTATACCAAAAGATAAAACAGCATTCTATCCGGATGCTGGGGCCAAATTGTCTTGGGCTGATAGACACACAATCGGCCCTAAACGCCTCTTTTGCCGCTGATATGCCAGCACCGGGCAATATTGCGTTCTTTTCACAATCCGGGGCGCTCTGCACTTCGATTTTGGACTGGGCGGCGAATGAATGCATCGGATTCTCTAAATTTATCAGCATGGGAAACAAGACGGATATCGATGAAGTTGCACTTATAAAAGCCATAGAAAATGATGCCAGTACAAAAATCATTCTCGTTTATTTAGAAGGAGTAAAAAACGGAACTGAATTTATCAACGCAGCCAAAGAAATAACTAAAAAAAAGCCGATGATTATAGTAAAATCGGGGGGCACCACGGCAGGCGCAAAGGCTGCATCGTCACATACCGGAACGCTCGCCGGCGCTGAAAAAGCATTTGATGCGGCATTTAAACAATCAGGAATTCTCCGTGCGGTAACAATCGAAGAACTTTTTGACTACGCCAGAATATTCAGTTTTCAACAGCTACCCGGAGGTCCGCATATAGCATTGATTACAAATGCCGGAGGACCAGGCATTATCGCCGCAGATGCGGTAGAGCGGTCGAAATTGAAAATGGCGTCGTTTTCCAAAGATACGATTGATACCCTTCGTTCTTTTTTACCGGCTATGGCAAATGTATACAATCCTGTTGACGTACTGGGAGACGCCAAGGCAGATCGGTATAAATTCGTTATCGAAAAAGTCGTGGAAGATCCCAATGTGGATATAGTCCTTATTATTTTGACTCCCCAGGCAATGACGGAGATAGAAAAAACCGCAGAGGTAATTACTGAAATTTCGAATCGCACAGACAAACCTATTGTAACCTCATTCATGGGCGGCAAAAGGATTGAAAGCAGTTTAAAGATTATGTGCCAAAGAAAAGTGCCGAATTATCCATTCCCTGAACGAGCAGTATCCGCCATTGAGGCGATGTATAAATATACCTTGTGGCAAAAACGACCAGCGCCAAAAGCAAAAATATTTGACGTTCAGAAAGAACAGGTAGCATCGTTCTTTGAGAAGATGAAACAAGCAGGGAGACAACACCTTAACGAAGAAGAAGCCAGGCAGGTTATCTCCGCCTATGGTTTCAGGATTCCCAAAAGCATTCTTGCTGCTACAGAACCAGAGGCTGTAAAGGCGGCAGAGGAGATTGGGTATCCTGTTGTCATAAAGATTTCTTCACCAGACATCCTCCACAAATCAGACTTTGGAGGAGTTAGGGTTGGGATAAAAAACGAGACAGAGGTACGGAATTGCTTTTGCGAAATAACACAAAAGGCGCGCCGCCTCATGCCAGACGCAGATATTAAAGGGGTTCTCGTGCAGCAGATGATTACCGGAGGCAAGGAGGTAATCCTGGGGATGTCACGTGATCCACAGTTTGGTCCCTTATTGATGTTCGGTCTCGGTGGAATCTATATAGAAATACTAAAAGATGTCTCGTTCCGAATAGCGCCAATTGGATTGAATGAAGCCGAAGAGATGATTCAGGAAATTCGGTCATTCCCGCTTTTAAAAGGCGCACGCGGTGAAAGACCCGTGGACATAAATACCGTTGTTGATAATATTTTAAGGCTTTCCCAGCTCGTGACAGATTTTCCGGAAATTATAGAAATGGATATAAATCCACTGATCGTATTCCCCGAAGGCGGTGGTACAATGGCATTAGATGCACGCATAACGATATCGCAATAGTATAGCTATTCTCAACAAAATAACTGACAAGAGGAGAAATGCAGATAACTCCATCGGTGCATTGAAATCTTAAATCCAAACATCAAAATCCAAGATAAATTTAAATATCAGATTATTTAGAGTTTTGGATTTTGGATTTACCAAATAGAGAAACAACTTTTGAGACTTTATAAAATATAAACCTTATACTGATATACAAGCGTATTAAAAGGGGGGTTGCTATGATACCTATATTTATTGCTTCTGTTTCGCCTTTTTCCGGAAAGAATCTTATTTGTCTCGGTTTGGGGTTAAAGTTCAAAAAAGATGGATATAAGGTCGGTTACTTTAAACCAGTTGGTTTCTCACCCGTTGTTGTTGAGAACGTACTTACTGATGCGGATGCCGTCTTTCTTTCTAAGACATTAGAGGTAAACGAACCGCTTCAATCCATTTGCCCCGTGGTGTTAACCGACGACCTCTTAAGGCGCTTGACGAGCGGTGAAGACTTAAATATTCGTGAAAAGACGATGACTGCCTTTCATCAGGCTTCTAAGGAAAAGGATATAATGATTGCCAGAGGTTTGGGAAGGCTCTCTGGCGGCACAAGTCTGCAATTCTCAGAATTGGATTTCATCAAAGAATCCCATTCAAAGGTAATCTTTGTCGATAAATTACAATCCAATATTGACACACTCGACGGATTCATTTACGCATCCAGGATGCTTGGGAATCAACTGCTTGGCGTAGTATTCAACGTTGTTCCTTCTTCAAAATTAAACTACACACGGGAAATACTGGTCCCGTTTCTCAAAAAGAATGGTATTGCTACCCTTGGCATTATACAAAAGGATCCGATCCTTAGCGCCGTACCGATCAGGGAAATCATTACCTCCCTTAACGGAAAAGTGCTTTGCTGTGAGGACAGAGTGGACGAATTGGTCGAACATTTTATGATAGGTGCAATGAACGTCGAGAGCGCCCTGAGTTATTTCCGCAAGGTTTCAAATAAGGCCGTTATCACCGGTGGTGATAGAAGCGATATCCAACTGGCAGCCCTCGAAACCCCCACAAAGTGCCTGATCCTCACCGGAGAACTCTATCCAAATGCATCTATTCTTGGTCGGGCGCAGGAAGTCGGAGTACCCATTGTCGTAGTTCGTGCGGATACTGCAAATACCTTAGAAGTATGCGAAAACCTTTCGGGATATGTCAGCCTGCACGACAAGTCCAAGATACGACGCGCCGCCGAAGTGGTAGAACGGGAAATTGATTTTAAAACGATTTATGCACAGTTGGGATTGTCGAAATAAATAGGCTGATTTCGTCGCAGTATATTAACCCCCACAAAACACGCGAAAAAGACGGACAGAATTTAGCCATTTCCGTGTCTTTCGTTGGCAAATTGGAATCCCTGTACTTTAAAATATTTTCTCGACAATAATTATACGGCGGCAACTCGCATAGCCTGGCACTGCTACACCACAACAAATCCCCTTAAAAAGAGGGATGAGGGGGGGTTGTAAAAAACTTGCACAAGAAAGAAGTTTTTACGAGGTAATACGATACATCTCATTCTGCGATTTTTCTTCCTTTGTTGTAATGAAAGACTTCATGACCGTAAGCGGGGAGTTACCTTCTTATATCAATGGGAGTAAGCCTTGAATCCAGAACAGCAAAAGCCATAGTTGATATGCTTCTTGAATAAAGGTAAAATGCCGCATAAATAGAAACATAGCCGGATATTTCCAGATATTAGAATTATAGTAACAATTTACAAAAAATTGGAAATACACCCACATGAAATTTATTGAATCCGAAACATTGGAACTGAAAAAATCTACTTCCGAGATTAAAGAGGCGGTCATATCAATCGTGTCCATCCTCAATAAAAATCAGCATGGCGAATTGTTTTTTGGAATTAAAAACAACGGTACCGTTATTGGTCAAAATGTAACCGGAAAAACACTCCGTGATGTATCAAAATCCATTGCTGACAATATTGAACCAAAAATCTATCCTCACATAAGCCATATTAAGACCGACAGGGAATCATGCATCAAGGTCAGGTTCAAGGAAAATGATATTCCATACTTTGCATATGGCAGGGCATATATCAGGGTTGCTGATGAAGACCGGCAATTAAGCGCCAAAGAACTTGAAAAGCTGATTCTCGGAAAGAATAAGGATAAATTAAGATGGGATTCTGACCTTTGTAAAGAAGCAAAGATCACAGACATAAGCGCAAAGAAAGTTAAGTCTTTTTTAAAAAACTCAGGGCTGAAATATGACACTGTCAGTAATGCCCTTGAAAAATTAAGGCTTGTGTCTGATGGAAAACTCCTCAATACAGCCGTCATCTTGTTTGCCAAAAAAACTCAGGCATTTTTCCCCAATGCCCGGCTCAGGTGCGCTGTTTTCGGCACAACAGACACTTCGTTTACCATTGACATGCAGGATTTCGAAGGAGACATATTCTACCTGATTGAAAAAGCTGAAGGATATATCCTAAAAAATATTCATATCGGTATGAAGCTGGAAGGTCTGAGGAGGGTAGATGTGCCTGAGATAGACAAGGCAGCGTTCAGAGAAGCCATAATCAATGCCTTCTGCCATAGGGATTACCGGGAGTTTGATTCTGTTAACGTTGCTGTTTTTAAAGACCGCGTTGAGATAAGGAGTCCGGGGTTGCTTTATGGAGGCCTGACCATAGAGACCATCAGGACAAAGATGGTTTCAGAGAGAAGAAACGAGTTGATTGCAGAGATGCTTCATCGTGTTCATTTCATCGAGAAATGGGGCAGGGGTATCAAGCTTATACTCTCAAAAGAGCCGGATACCAAATTTAGTGAAGTAGGAACCAAGTTTATCACTACGTTTATACGGAAAAGCTATTATGAGGGGAGGAAGGGGGTAGAAGATACTACCCAGAAAAAGGTCGGAGAAAAAGGCGGTGAAAGGTCGGAGAAAAGGTTGGTATATGGGGGGGTAGAAAAGGGGGTAGAAAAGGGGGTAGGAAAATTATCAGCAAATGAAAATATAATTTATACTTTAATAAGAAATAATCCCTATATAAGCAAGATTGAAATGATGTCTCATGGGAAACTAACCAAAAAAACTGTTGAATATAATTTACAGAAGCTAAAAAAGAAAGGCGTCCTCAAACGTGTTGGACCAGACAAAGGCGGTTATTGGGAAGTGGTGAGGAAATGAAAGGCGTTGATGTAGAGGCGAACGGCCGTTCGCCCTTACAAAGCCAAAACTCTTATTTAAAGGACAGGATAATAGTTACTGTTTGTTGATATGCCCCGAATCAACGAAGCAACAGATACCGATCCCTGCTTAATACTTGCAGGGACAAGTTTAAAGGTGATTGTCTCCGTTAGAAATTTTTTCCTAACGGGGTTGAAAGGCTTCAGCAAATTGACTGAAAGCGGGGAGATGTTTTGCTCTATCAGATGGAATATAAAAAGATTAAATTTTTAGAATTTCTTAAGAGGTAATAACTGATGCCGAAAGGGAAAAGGAGAAAAGACGCTCAGATAAATCAATCAGAAGCGAAGGCATATCGTCATTCCGAGGCGGATTCTCCCCGAAGTAACAACGGGGTCATAACAACGGGGTCTAACAACGGGGTCAGGTCTTTAATCTTGCTGTTTGAGTGTTTGAATATAGAAAGTCGGTTTAATACTCGAAGCCTTATAAATACCGGATGAGGACTGACAACACCCTATTTCCCCCTTTGTTAATGGGGACTAAAGCACAATCGACAAGGTATTAGCCCAGCATTACGGTTTCACCGATGAGGAATTAGACTTCATCCCTTCGGCTTAGCTCAGGACAGGTATCAACTACGACATTAAATACCGTATGGGCAAAGAATTGGACACAGAGGATTGAGATTTTTAAGACAGGATACCGCACGGCATTAATCAGTGAAACCGTAACAGGAAAGATAAAAGTAATATAACGGATGACGGAAGAAGAATTGATTATTAAATTGAACGAATTTCGTAGACTGCCTGCTGAAACGGAGGTCTTTGAATTTAAAGAGGCCAAAAATAATTATGACTCTAATAAGCTGGGTAAATATTTTTCTGCTCTTTCAAATGAGGCAAATCTTAAAGGCAGACCTCACGCATGGCTTATTTTCGGGATTAAGGATAAGGGCAGGTCAATAGTCGGCAGCCAGTTCCGCCAGAACCGTAAAGACCTTGACAACCTTAAAGGAGAGTTAGCCAATAAAACCACCAATCGTATTTCTTTTATCGAAATCCATGAACTGCATCTATCCGAAGG
>Ga0209324_10000659_pt1 | contig 23806 bp, 27 predicted proteins | sample Rifsed19ft3_FD_184015 | JGI IMG/M metagenome (GOLD analysis project Ga0209324, IMG submission 184015) | Soil microbial communities from Rifle, Colorado, USA - sediment 19ft 3 (version 2) | ecosystem: Environmental > Terrestrial > Deep subsurface > Rock core/Sediment | place: Rifle, Colorado...
AAAAATAATTCTTTTAATGCATAATTTATAATTCATAGTTTCAATTGGAAGGGAGGTGACTTAGAGGATGGCATTAAAGATTACTGAAGAATGTGTAAATTGCGGTGTCTGTGAACCCGAATGTCCAAACGGTTCTATAAGTGAAGGGTCAGATATATATGTAATTGACCCTAACAAATGCACTGAATGTGTCGGTTTCTTTGACGAGCCACAGTGTGTAGAGGTATGTCCTGTAGATTGTATTATCCCAGACCCCGATCACAAGGAGACAAGGGAACAACTTCTTGCAAAGAAGGAGAGGCATGCAGGGAAGTAATATATGTTAAGGCTGAGGTTCGGGCTAAGGATAAGAAATTCTTAACCTAAACCTCAACCTTTATTTAAAATTTATGTTAGATAGAGAATTAGGTTCAGAGTGGGAAGGTGAAGATATAAGTAGTGCAGAAGAAACGATAGATGAGGGGAAGGGTCTATTCCTGTCTCTGTCATTTCTTGTGATATTGCTATTCTCTGTTTCTATGGCTTTTATCTGGTATATGATAAAGCCCCGCCTTATAGGGATATCGCCATACCTCTATACTATGGGAGGCATTGCAGCAGGCATCTTTGTTTTTTATACACTTTCAAAATTTACCGTTACAGTATTGTCGGTAATCACCGGAAAAAATCTCCTCCCTTTTTTAAATATAAACAGCCCCGGCATAGTAATCTTAATCTGCCAATATGCTATAAAGATTGGGAAGACATTTGGAATATCAATAGACAGGATAGGAAATTCCTTTGTCCATTTTAACAATTCCTTGATGAGGGTGATAAAAAAGGGGAGCAGGAATGAGAGGCTCCTCGTTCTCCTTCCAAGGTGCATACAAAACTCTAAATGCAAGCAGAAAGTTGCGGAGGATATAAATAATTGCAAAGACTGCGGGAAGTGCGTCATTACAGAATTTAAGGCATTAAGCAAAGAATACAGGTTTCATATAAATGTTGCCACAGGTGGAACTCTGGCACGGAAGATGGCCTATAAGTTAAGGCCGTCCTCAATACTGGCAGTGGCATGTGAAAGGGAACTTGTCAGCGGGATTCAGGATACAGGTTCAATCAGTGTCTTCGCTATACCAAATCTTCGTCCCGAGGGTCCATGTAAAAATACAACAGTGGATATGGATAATGTCAGGGATGTAATAAAATTCATACATGACAATGAAAATGAAAATTTGAGTCTTGATGGTAAGGTGAGCGGGGCAATTGTTGAGGCAGGGGCAAGAGGATGATTTTTGCTATAGATTTGTGGTAAACTGGTTGTAGGGAAATTATATAACCACGAAGGACACGAATGGAACAAATTACACGAATATTTTGATTTTTTTATTTGTGTCGTTCGCATATTCGTGGAATTCGTGTTCTATATTCTGTTTTATAATTCTTTGTGAGCTTCGTGGTTAAAATCAGGTTTTTGGTTTTTTTTAGGAGATAAGATGCTTAGGGAAAGGGTAGAAAAGGTTTTGGATGAGATAAGACCAGCCCTGCAAATGGACGGCGGGGATGTGGAATTGGTTGATGTGGAAGAAAACGGCATAGTTAAGGTAAAACTTATGGGTAATTGTGGTTCCTGCCCAAGTTCCACCATGACACTCAAGATGGGGATTGAAAGGGCAATAATGGAGAACATCCCGGAAGTTGTAAGTGTAGAACAGGTATGGTAAAAATTAAAGTAGGCAGTAGACAGTATGCAGTAGGCAGCAGACAGTAGGCAACAGCTACTTTTTTACTGCTTACTACTTACTGCCTACTATTTTTTTTGGAGGTATTTTAAATGGTCAATGAAGCCTATGCAATGGCTCCGTTTCCGGGTGGTAATGGCGGGGGGACAGGGTCCTTATTCATGAGTATGCTGCCGATAATAGCAATGTTTGCTATTTTTTATTTCCTTCTGATAAGACCCCAGTCAAAGAAGCAGAAGGAGCATCAGTTAATGCTTGATAATCTTAAAGAAGGGGATAATGTTATAACAACAGGCGGTATGTACGGGACAATTGCCAAAATTAAGGATGATGTCATAACCCTTCAGGTTGCTGAGAATGTAAAGGTGAAGATAGGAAAGGGATACATATCCGCCCTTAAAGGAAAAGAGGATTAAAAGAACAAAAAACTAATTAAACCACTGAGGCACTGAGACACAGAGGAAAAACCAAAAATAAAAGACTGAATTTGGACGCAGATGAACACAGATTATTAGGATTTAAAACAAAAAAACTGTGTCCTATAATTTTATTTCTCTGTGCCTCTGCGTCTCTGTGGTTAATATTTTAGTATTTTTATGAGTAAGAGGGCGTTGGTAAACCCCGTTAGAAAAGGCGGGGCTTTAACCCCCCCCATTTTTGTAGGGAATTAAAACTTTCTAACGGGGTAAAGGAATTGACACGTGATGAAATAACACTTGATGCCGTTAAACAGCATCCAAGGGTTAAGGTTTATATAGAAAAGGCAAATGAACATCTGAATGGCATCGGTTATACAGAACATGGCTACCGTCATGCCGGTCTGGTGGCTGAAATTGCTTTTAATATCTTAGAGAGGCTTGGTTATCAAAAGAGAGATTGTGTTGCTGCCTCAATTGCAGGGTATCTGCATGATATGGGTAACCTCCTTGGCAGGGATAATCACTGGCAGGCTGGGGCGATACTATCGCAGGACATACTGATTGACATCGGTATGAATATAGAAGATGTTGCCGTGATTATGAATGCAATAGCGAATCATGAGGAGGGTATTGGCGAGCCGACAACGCCTGTAACTGCTGCATTGATTCTTGCAGATAAGGCTGATGTCCATGTGTCAAGGGTAAGGAATCCTGACAAGAAGACATTTGATATCCATGACAGGGTGAATTATGCAGTCAAACACTCTTTCTTAAGGGTGGATGCTGAAAATAAAAAGATTTCTCTGGAATTGACAATAGATACTGCCGTATCGCAGGTTATGGAGTATTTTGAGATATTTCTTTCAAGGATGATAATAAGCAGGAGGGCAGCCAAATTTTTAGGCTGCACCTACGAGCTTATAGCAAATGAGGTGAAATTATTATAAAAACATGAGAAAAGAATTTTATTGGAAGATTGTATTGATATTGGTAGTTGTCGTGGTATCAGTCTGGTTTGCCCATCCTATAAAGGAAAAGATAAATCTTGGGCTTGACCTTCAGGGGGGCATGCACCTTGTTTTGGATGTGGAGGCTGAGAAGGCTGTTGAAAGCACACTTGATAGATATGTCATGAATTTACGGGATTCCTTTAAAAAGGACAAGATTGAATCGGCATCTGTTGAGAGGGATAAGGATAATATATTAATTAATCTGTCAGATACATCAAAAGAAAAAGATGTGGAAAAGGCTGTCTCAGAAATTACAGATATGGAGAAGATAAGTTCATCCTCAGGTTCAAATAGAATGGTATATCAGATAAATGGGAAGATGAGGAAATATATTGAGGAGAGGGCAGTTGACCAGGGGCTTGAGACTATAAGAAACAGGGTTGACCAGTTCGGTGTGGCAGAGCCGTCTATTCAGAGGCAGGGGGACAGGAGGATAATTATCCAGCTTCCCGGCATAAAGGATACAGACAGGGCAATTCAACTGATAGGAAAGACTGCACAGTTGGAATTTAAGCTGGTGGATGACGACCGCAGTCTTGAGGATGCCATTAAAGGGAATATACCTGAGGGCGATGAGATGCTCTACCAGAGGCTTACAAACCCTGACAGCGGGGAGGTATCAAAGAAGCCATTTCTCATAAAGAAAGATGTAATGATGACCGGTGAGTCTATTGCCACTGCAGAGGTGAGGATAGATTCCCAGTATAATGAGCCTTATGTATCAATTGAATTTGATAAAGGAGGCAGCAGTCTCTTTGGTAAGATAACTAAAGAGAATGTAAAGAAGAGGCTCGCAATAGTACTTGATAATAATGTATATTCCGCACCTGTAATACAGGAGGAGATTTCCGGAGGCAGGGCACAGATAACAGGCTCCTTTACGACTGAAGAGGCACACGACCTTGCAATAGTCTTGAGAGCGGGTGCACTTCCCGCACCGGTTAAGATCCTTGAGAACAGGACTGTCGGGCCATCACTCGGTAAGGACTCAATAGAGATGGGATTAAAGTCAACAATCATGTCGGGTGTCCTTATATTGATATTCATGATATTTTATTACCGTCTCTCAGGCCTCATTGCAAATATAGCCCTGTTTCTTAACTTAATACTCCTTGCAGGTGCAATGGCATATTTCAAGGCTACACTGACCCTTCCTGGAATTGCAGGTATAATCCTGACTATAGGTATGGCGGTTGATGCAAATATACTTATATATGAGAGGATAAGAGAGGAATTGAGGCTCGGGAAGACCATAAGGGCTGCCATTGATTCAGGATTTAAGAGGGTATTCATTACAATTTTCGATTCTAATATTACTACACTGATTGCCGCATTAGTATTATTCCAGTTCGGGACAGGGCCAATAAAGGGATTTGCAGTCACACTCAGTATAGGTATTGTAGCAAGCATGTTCACATCTGTCTTTGTCAGCAGGTTCATATTTGACCTTATCGCAAGCAAGATGAGGATGGAAAAACTAAGCATATGATACAGTTTATAAAACCAGGGACGAATATAAATTTCATAGGCATAAGAAAAACTGCTATTACTATCTCTCTATTGTTGATTGTAATAGGGCTTATCTCGGTTGCGATAAAGGGGTTCAATTATGGCATAGATTTCTCAGGCGGATGTCCATATTGATAAGGTCCGTAAGGGGCTGACAGGTATAAACATGGGGGATAGCACTATCCAGCATTACGGCGGGAGTAAGGAGGTTATAGTCAGGGCAAAGGCAACACCGGAGACGCTGGAGGATATAGGGAAGAAGATAACAGGTGCATTATCCTCTGAATTTCCAAATGATGGTTTTGAAATCAGAAGGGTGGAGATGGTGGGTCCAAAGGTAGGAAAGGACTTGAGACAGAAGGCACTGCTGTCCCTCTTCTACGCAATGCTCTTTATGCTTGTCTATATATGGTGGAGATTTGAATTTGCATTCGGCATGGGTGCAATGATTGCACTCATCCATGATGTGCTTATAACTGTAGGTGTAATCTCTATTACAAATACTGAATTTGACCTTACAATTGTAGCGGCACTCCTCACCATTGTTGGTTATTCCATTAATGATACTATAGTTGTGTATGACAGAATCAGGGAGAATTTAAAAGGGATGAAGAGGGAGAGTTATTCAGATATAGTAAATAGGAGCATTAATGAGACCCTCAGCAGAACCATCCTGACATCCTTCACTGTATTTATGGTTGCTTTAATTCTATTTTTATTTGGCGGGGAAGTTATTAATGGCTTCTCTCTTGCTATGGTAGTCGGCGTTGTTGCAGGGACATATTCTTCTATCTATATTGCAAGCCCTATTGTCTTGTTTTGGGAGGAGCGTCCCAGCAGGAGATTATCAAGCACAAAAAAATAAAAGTGTAAGTGTCAGTTGGAGTGTCAGTATTTTTTGCTGACACTGACACTATTCACTGATACTTAATTAATATGAAAGCAGATAAAGTTATAGACCTTTACAATAAATGCATTGCTGATACATATAGCAGATACCCTGTTGTCTTGGTGAAGGGGAGGGGAATCAAGGTCTGGGATTCTGAAGGGAAAGAGTATTACGATTTTGTAAGCGGAATTGCAGCCAATAATCTCGGACACTGCCACCCTCAGATAACAAATGCCTTGAAAAAACAGGCAGGTGAGCTCATCCATGTATCCAACCTCTACTATACACTCCCGCAGATGGAGATGGCAAAACTCCTTACCAAAAAATCATTTGCAGATAAGGTGTTTTTCTGTAACAGCGGCGCCGAAGCAAATGAGGCTGCAATAAAGCTTGCAAGGAAATACTCCAAAGACAATTACGGCAGTGACAGGTATGAGATTATAACCATGCATCAGTCATTCCATGGCAGGACTATTGCCACTATATCAGCTACTGCACAGGAAAAATTCCATAAAGGTTTTGAACCGCTGCTTGCCGGGTTCAGGTATGTTCCATACAACGACCTCTCAGTAGTAGAGAAGGCAATAAACGGGAGGACATGTGCGATAATGGTAGAGCCGATTCAGGGTGAGGGGGGTGTCAATATCCCTCACAGGGATTATTTAAAGGGCTTAAGGGAGATATGTTTTTCAAAGAGGCTCCTCCTTATATTTGACGAAGTCCAGACAGGGATAGGTAGGACAGGAAAATTCTTTGCCTATGAGCACTTCGGGATAAGTCCTGACATAATGACACTGGCAAAATCTCTTGGTGGTGGTGTTGCAATAGGTGCTATGCTCGCAAGGGCTGAGGTTGCCAAATCTTTTGTCCCGGGGAGTCATGCCTCCACATTTGGAGGAAATCCTCTTGCATGTGCTGCAGGTGTTGCTGCAATAAAGGCTGTTGACAAAGGTGTTCTGTCCCATTGCAAGAGGATGGGGAATTATTTTATAAGAAGACTGAAGAAGCTGAAAGACAAATACTCATTTATAAACGATGTCAGGGGTATGGGATTGATGATAGGAATGGAATTGAGCCTCCCTGCAAGGGGGATAACTGAGGAATGCATGAAAAGGGGATTTCTTATAAACTACACAGCAGATAGAATTTTAAGATTTCTTCCACCTTTAACAGTTGCAACTAAAGATATAGACAGGCTTGTAAATGTATTGGATGAGGTTTTCAAAGAGGCAGTAAATAAATCCAGTTAGAAATTTCCACTTCGTTAGATACAAAGTAAATCAAACGGGGTAAAGAGCTAAGAGATATTATTTCTAACGGGATAAAGGGACTGTGACGGTAAAATGAAAAAAGACCTCCTCACTATCTCGGATATCAGCCGTGAGGATATTGAAGGCATTTTTAATCATGCCAAATTTCTGAAAGAAAAATTTCGTGCAGGAGAGACCTACCATCCGCTGAAGGGTAAAACCCTTGGCATGATATTCAAAAAGGCATCCACCCGCACAAGAATATCCTTTGAATCGGGGATGTATCAACTGGGCGGCCATGCCCTGTTTCTTGGTGCAAAAGACCTTCAGATGGACAGGGGGGAGAGTATAACCGATACAGCAAAAATATTCTCACTTTACCTTGATGGCATAGTTGTAAGAACATTTTCTCAAGACGAGGTTGAGGAACTGGCATCAAATGCATCAATACCGGTCATAAACGGACTTACAGACCAGCATCATCCCTGCCAGATATTAAGCGATATGTTTACCATAATGGAAAAAATTGGCAGACTTAAAGGGGTTAAGGTTGCCTATATGGGAGATGGCAACAATATTGCCAATTCATGGCTTGAAGGTGCATCAAAGATGGGTATGAATCTTTCAATATCCACACCGACTGATTATAAGCCCAATTCAGAAATTGTAAAAAGGGCAGTTGCGTTTGCACAAAAAAATGGCGGGAATATAGAATTAACAAATGACCCATTTGAAGGTGTAAGGGATGCAGATATTATATATACCGATGTCTGGACGAGTATGGGGCAGGAAGATGAATATGATAAGAGATTAAAAAACTTTAAAGGTTTTCAGGTTAATACAAAGCTTGTAGGGGCTGCTAAAAAGGATGTCAAGATTATGCACTGTCTCCCGGCACACAGGGGGGAGGAGATTAGTACAGATGTGATTGATGGGGAAAAGTCTATTGTATTTGAGGAGGCTGGAAACCGCCTCCATGTCCAGAAGGCAATACTTGAAATCCTGATGGGAGACAAATAAAATTTCAAATTTAAAATCTCAAATTTAAAGTTATTGAGGTTCTATGGCAGAAAAAATTAAAAAGGTAGTTCTTGCTTATTCGGGTGGACTGGATACATCGGTTATTTTAAAGTGGCTCATAGAGACATATCGGTGCGAGGTTATCTGTTTCTCTGCTGATTTGGGACAGGGTGAAGAACTTGAGCCTGTCCGGGAAAAGGCGATTAAGACAGGGGCAAGCAAGATTTATATTGAGGATGTAAGGGAGGAGTTTGTAAGGGATTTTATATTCCCAATATTAAGGGCGAATGCAGTTTATGAGGGACAGTATCTCCTTGGGACATCTATTGCAAGGCCCCTTATTGCAAAAGAGCAGATAAGGGTTGCGAGGAGGGAGAAGGCAGATGCTGTTGCACACGGTGCAACAGGCAAGGGGAATGACCAGGTTAGGTTTGAGATGACATATATGGCGCTCCAGCCTGATATAAAGATAATTGCACCATGGAGGGAGTGGGATTTGAACTCAAGGGAGTCACTTATAAAATATGCAAAGAGACACGGAATCCCCGTCCCTGTTACGAAGGCAAGACCATACAGTTCCGACAGGAATCTCTTTCATATAAGTTTTGAAGGAGGAATCCTTGAGAATCCTTGGGCTGAGCCTCCTGAGAGCATGTATATATTGACTGTCTCACCTGAAAAGGCACCAAATAAACCAACATATATAGAGATAGAATATGAAAATGGCAATCCAGTTGCAGTGAATGGAAAGAAAATGAGCCCTGCAAACCTTCTTGCTTTTCTGAATAAAGAGGGGGGAAAGAATGGAATCGGAAGGGTTGATGTTGTTGAGAACAGGTTTGTAGGAATGAAATCAAGGGGTGTCTATGAGACCCCCGGAGGGACTATACTCCATACTGCCCACAGGGCAGTTGAGTCTATGACAATGGACAGGGAGGTGATGCACCTGAGGGATTCTCTCATTCCCAAATACTCCCAGATTGTCTATAATGGCTTCTGGTTTGCACCTGAGAGGGAGATGCTCCAGTCAGCAATTGATGAATCTCAGAAGAATGTAACAGGTAAGACCAGATTAAAACTTTATAAGGGAAATTGCACAGTAGTCGGCAGAAAATCAGATTACTCGCTTTACAGACAGGATTATGCAACCTTTGAGGCAGAGCAGGTTTACAGGCAGAAGGATGCAGAGGGATTTATAAGGCTTAACGCCCTGAGACTCAAGATTGGTGCATTAGTGAAGAAGGGGAAATAAAGATTTTTTTTCTTGACTTAGATTATAGCTTTTTATAAATTAAACGCTATTCCATTTATTTGGAAGGGCTTTAAGAATGGCTTTAAGAATGGCTTTGTGCCAGAATTTATAAACGAAAGGAGGTGATATATTTGAAAAGGTATGTATGTATTTTATCAGGATTGGCATTTGCGATTGTTCTTATGAACTATTCTTTTGTATCAGCAGATGCGGCTAAAGGACAGGCTATATTCAATGATGCAAAGGTTGGAAACTGTAAGACCTGCCACGATACAGGCGATAAAAAGAAGGTAGGACCAGGCTTAAAGGGTGTTACAGACAGACAGCCAAAGGAGTGGCTACAGAAGTGGCTTGCAGACCCGCAGGCTGTTTGGGATGCTAATGATGAACATGTTCAGGACCTTAAGAAGAGGATGAACAAGGTTGATAAGCCGAAAACCGCCATGAAACCAGCAATCAAGCTAACACCTGAGCAAGTAGCAGATGTAATTGATTTCCTTGGGACACTTAAGTAATTTTTTTAAAAAACCGTGACATCTTTAATGGTGTCACGGTTTTTTAAATTCCCCTTCCATCTATTATTCTTGCCTTTTATTCAATCACATTATATTATAAAAAAATATTATTTTTTCTCTGCGGACTCTATGGCTTTAAAGAATTTGTAGATTTAAGGATTGGTGCCGGAGGAGGGGGTCGAACCCTCACGAGGTTGCCCTCACGGGATTTTGAGTCCCGCGCGTCTTCCAGTTCCACCACTCCGGCAAGATTAGAAATGTAATTTTACCACAGAGGTCACAGAGAACACAGAGAAAAATTCTCATAATTTAAAAACATTATATTGTCAAGGATTAGAACGGGAGGATTGATGCAGACTTGTAGTGAGCGAAGCGAATCTATACCTTTGGTTGACCTGAAAAAGCAGTATTTTTCAATAAAAGATGAGATAGACCTTGCTGTTAAGAGGGTGTTGGAAAGCGGACATTTTATTCTTGGTAATGAAGTTTTATCTTTAGAAAGAGAGGTTGCAGAATATATTGGCGTTAAGCATGCAATAGGAGTTGCCTCAGGCACAGATGCGTTGCATCTATCTTTGCTTGCCTGTGGTATTGGAGAAGGGGATGAGGTGATAACAACTCCTTTTTCATTTATAGCTACTGCCGAGGCAATTTCATACTGTGGGGCAAAACCTGTTTTTGTTGATATAGATATTAATAGTTACAATATAGACCCTGCAAAGATTGAAGGTAAAGTAACGAAAAAGACAAAGGCTATTATTCCTGTCCATATGTATGGCCATGCGGCTGAAATGGATGAGATTTTAGAGATTGCCAAAAGATATAATTTAAAAGTTATAGAAGATTGTGCACAGGCATTTGGCACTGAGTATAAGAGCAAAAAGATTGGAGGGATTGGAGATATTGGAGCCTTCAGTTTTTTCCCCTCTAAAAACCTCGGTGCCTATGGCGATGGCGGTATTGTTGTGACAGATGATAAAGATGTTGCTGATAAAATAATGATACTGAGGGTTCATGGGAGTAAGCAAAGGTATATCCATCAGGTAATTGGTTACAACAGCAGGTTGGATGAGATTCAGGCTGCAATATTGAGGGTAAAGCTAAAAAAAATTGATGAGTGGAATGAAATGAGGAGGAAAAATGCCTCAATTTATAATAAGCTCTTAAATAAACTCCCTGTTCAGTTATCGAAAGAGGCAGGCAAGAGTCATATCTATCATGTTTATACAATACAGATTAAAAGGCGTGATGAGTGTATGAAATTTCTATCTGAAAATGGTATATCAACAGCTATTCATTACCCTGTTCCAATCTCCGCCCAGGAGCCTTATAAATATTTAGGCTATTCTGAGTCTGATTTGCCTAATAGTTATAAAGTTGCAAGTGAGGTCATCTCTTTACCCATGTTTCCTGAACTGAAGAGGGAAGAGATAGAGAAGGTGTGTGAAGCGATAAAGAGGTTTATAAATATGTAAGCCACTCTTTATATTTATTATTCTTTCCTTTCACAATATCAAAGAAGGTCTCCTGAAGTTTTTTGGTAATAGGTCCCCTTGCTCCATCTCCTATTATCCGATTATCCACCTCTCTTATTGGTGTTATCTCGGCAGCAGTCCCGCAGAAGAATGCCTCATCGGCTATATACAGTTCATCCCTTGAAAAAACCTCCTCTTTTAATTTTATACCAGAGTCATTCGCAATCCTCTCAATGGAATCTCTTGTTATCCCTTCCAAGACAGAGTTTATAGGAGGTGTCTTAATGACGCCATTTCTTGCTATAAAGATATTTTCCCCTGAGCCTTCAGCTACATTACCGTTTACATCAAGTAATATCGCCTCATCGTATCCATTCTCCGTTACCTCTAACTTCGCCAGAATAGAATTTACATAGTTGCCGCAGACCTTTGCCTTTGTCATGTTGATATTTATATGGTGTCTTGTGAAGGATGATACTTTTGCCCTGATTCCTTTTGTAAGTCCTTCCTCACCGAGATATGCACCCCACTGCCATATAACAACAGCAGTATGGACATTGGCACCCTTGCAGTTAAGCCCAAGTTTATTACTGCCGAGAAAAGCTATCGGTCTTATATAGCACGCATCAAACCCATTTGCCTTTATAATCTGTTTTATCGCGTCTTTTATATCTTCTTTTGAATAAGGTATCTTTATGCTCATGATATGGGCAGAGTTGAAGAGCCTGTCTATATGCTCATTTAAACGAAAAACTGCCGAGCCGTTAACAGTCTTGTAGCACCTGATTCCTTCAAACACTCCAAGTCCATAATGGAGCGTATGGGTCATTACATGGACATTTGCCTCATCCCATCCTACAATCTTTCCATCCATCCATATTTTTCTGTTATCCATTAGACCTCCTGAATTCTGTTTTAATTTCTTTTACCTTTTCAGGTGAAGAGAATATATCAATGGCTGTCATTGCAATTATCTTTATCATTTTTATCATCATGTCAACGCCAAATTTTGAGACCGCAGCCTTTACAAACTCCGGTGAGTGATTTACCACACTCCTCTTACCAATTGCAAATTCAGGATGAATTGTAGGTATAACCTGGCTTAGATTTCCGATATCTGAAGACCCCATGCTCTCTTTTTCACCAATTGAATCCTCTTTAAGCCCTGCTAATTTTATATTATATCTTAATATTTCCGCCATTACATAATTTGGTTTAAACGGATGATATACTGTTTCTCTGGTATCTATCCTGAGCTTGCATCCTGTAGCCTTTGCAGCCCCTCTGGCACACTCCTTAACCTTTTCAATCACATCCTCAAAATATTTCATATCCAGTGACCTTACATAAAATCTTGCAGAGGCCCTATCAGGGATGATATTGGGTGCCTGTCCCCCCTCTGTAATAATACCATGGATTCTTACATCCTCTTTCAACTGTTGTCTCAGTGCATTTATATTATTATATGTCAGGATTACTCCGTCAAGTGCATTTACTCCCTCATAGGGGAATGCCGCTGCATGTGAGGATTTACCAATAAATGTGAATGTCATCTCTACCACTGCGAGCATCCTTCCCACCACCCTTGTTTTATTTGAAGGGTGTGCCATCATTGCCATATCTATATTTTTGAAAACTCCCTTTTCTATGAGTTTTATCTTTCCGCCTCCGCCCTCTTCAGCAGGTGTCCCTATAACAGAAATTTTACCAGCCATGCTTGATGCAACATTTTTTAAGGCAATGGCTGCACCTGTACTTATTGCACCAATCATATTGTGTCCGCAGGCATGACCTATCTTCGGAAGGGCATCGTATTCGGCAATAAGGGCAATGGATGGAGACTTTCTCCTTCCTTTAGCTGATGCAATAAAAGATGTTTTTAGTCCGCCTATACCTCTCTCTACTTTGAAATCATTTTTTCTGAGAAAAGATGTCAGTATATCTGCTGCAAAAGATTCATTATAGGCAAGTTCGGGTTTTGAATGGATGAGCCTGCTAATGTTTATTATCTCAGGCTTGAGCCTGTCTATCTCTTTAATAACTGCGGACTTGAGATGGTCTATTGTCATATTATTAAAAATTCAGAGGTCAGATAAAATTCTGTATCCTGACTTCTGTATTCTGAATTCTGCAATTCATGCTATATTTCTCAATATCCTCACATAATTAAGCTCTCTTGGAATATCGCACTCCTCGCAGTAGTTATGCTCTGAAAGTATCTTTATGTCATCAAGAACCCTCTTGTCCCCTTCAAATACAACAGTCTTTAAACCCCTATCTGCAATCAATCCGCCTGCCTCCATTATGCTCAGGACAGATTTTGCGTTAAACCTCTGGCTGTCAATAACTAAATATACATCTGTTCCGTGTTCATTGACAATAAGGGATATATATGTGGCAGGCCTGGCATGGAAGCCAACAGGATGAGGCACAGGCAGCTCATATTTGATATTTTTTACATACGATGTTAGTATCTTTTCGGCAATTGCATTACCCTTTTGCAGGTATCTATCGCTATAATAAAGGGCAAAGTTTACAATCCTGTCAAGGAGGACATTCTTATCTATAATGCTTGCAATCTTCCCCTTTACCTCCCCCTTGCGAATCTCATCCTCATGTCTTTCGTAAAAGTGGGACAGCCATCTGACCATCTCCATCAGATGCAGGGGGAGAGAGATAAATCCCCTCAGTTTTTTTAAATGCTCATTAGTCTTTTCTGCAGATGTATTTTTTACATAGGTATCATAATCTGACTGGACACCATGAACCATATTTTTAATCTTTTGCGCCTTCTTCTCATCTATCTTTAATGGAATTAAATCCAGCAGCTCATTGTCGCCTCGCTTCTTCCCCAGATTTTCCTCTCTGAATATCTTTGAAACCTTTCTGTATTTCCTTGAGAGTTCAAGTATCCTTTCCTCCTCATCCCTGACGATTTCTTCATCAGCATTATGAGGAAGCCGTTTATTTACTGCTACCTCCTTAAATTCCTCACTGCTTATCTTATCTTTCGTTATCCCAAAATTTAAAGACCTTGCTTCAAAATCGGCGGCATTAAAGAGTGATTTGATGGATTCGTTAAAGAAGTTCAGTGTCTTGTTCGCCTCTGCCAAAAACTCACTTTTTTCATTCTCTGACTCTCCGGTATTATAATCAGGATACCTGTCAATCAGGTGTCTAAGCTGGAAGGAGGCGATTGCAAAGTTTCTTACGGATGCAACAAGTTCGGCAAAGAATGTCCATGCCTTGTTCTGCCTTGCTCCATGGTCGTCAAAAAATATCTCAAAATGGTCAGACTCATTCATGAGGTTGGAATAAAACTTCTTTGTAAATTCGGGAGAATCTGAAAGGAAGAAATTATATATCTTAAAAAACTCTAATGAAGCCTTCTGGACTAAAGGCAGGAATTCTTCATTAGTTATAATTTTATCAATTGATTCTGAAGCCATTTTTTTTAGTTAAACCACAGATACAAAGAATTAGCCACAGACTTACACAGACTTAAAAGAAAAGATAAGTTAGGCTGAAGGCTGATGTAAACCTTAAGCCTTCAGCCTTAAGCCTTTTTTAGTCAGTGAAAGTCAGTGGCAAATAAATCTTTTTCTCCATGTCTGATCAGGATTTTGCTTCTTTGCTGGGTTTTGGTGCTTTTTTAGGTTTTTCCTCTTTTGTCTCTGTTTTCTTTGCACTCTGAGCCTCTTCTGCTTTTTTTGCAGCCTCTGCCTCAGCCTGCTCCTTTGCCTCTTTCTCTTCCGCCTCTCTCTTTGCCTTTTCCTCTGCCTCTTTTGCAGCCTTTTCCTCAGCCCTCTTCTGTGCAGCCTCTTTTTCTGCTGCCTCTCTAAGTGTTCTCTTTTCTTCTTTTTCCGTTTTCTTTTTTAAATGTTCCTCATGTTTTGCCTTCTGCTCATCAAGTTTTTTCCCCTGAATAAGAACAAGTTTCAGCCTTCTCTGAAGCCTTTTTAATGTCTTTTTTGTCCTCCTTGCCTTAGTGACAACTATAGTCTTACCCTTCAATTGATTTTTAACCTTCTCAATCCTTGTCTTTAACTGTGCTGCATCTGCCATATATTTCCTCCTTTTATTTTTAATTAAGCTGCTTTATGAAGTAATCTTATCATTTCATCCTCTAATATTCAAGGATAGAATAGCCCCTTACCATCCCCTCTGTTTAAAGAGGATTGCAGTTGACAATAAATAGAAATAATCTTAATATTCATTCTTATGATTATAGAACAGGCGAAAAGGGTGTTGATGATTGAGAGTAAGGCTATAGAGGCACTTGTTGACCGCATTGGTGAAGATTTCGTTCAGGCAGTTGAGCTTATCTACAAATGCAGCGGCAGGGTAGTTGTAACAGGGATGGGAAAGTCTGGAATCATAGGGAAGAAGATAGCCTCAACTCTGGCAAGCGTGGGAACTCCTGCCCTCTTTCTCCACCCTGCTGAGGGTGTTCATGGAGACCTTGGAATGGTAACAAGGGGTGATGTGATTGTCTGTCTTTCTAACAGCGGTGAGACAGAGGAACTCTTAAAACTCCTGCCGGTTATCAAAAGATTTAATATAAAGCTTATAGCTATCACAGGTAATACAAAATCCACACTCGCAAAGAACAGTGATGTGGTTTTAGACGCCTCTGTTGATGAGGAGGCATGTCCGTGGGATATTGTCCCTACTGCCAGCACTACAGCCTCCCTTGCAATGGGGGATGCGATTGCCATTGCCCTTTTGGATAAAAAGGGTTTTAAAAAAGAAGATTTTGCACTTTTTCATCCGGCGGGCAGCCTTGGTAAAAGTCTATTGCTTACAGTAAATGACCTTATGCACAAGGGGGATGCAATACCCATTGTGAGAGAAAACGCCCCTCTCAAGGATATTATATATGAGATATCATCAAAGAAGCTTGGGGTTACTACTGTAGTGGATGGGAAGAGGGTTTTAAAAGGGATAGTTACGGATGGTGATTTGAGGAGATTGTTTGAAAAGGGGAAGGATGCTTTTGAAATTAAGGCGGCGGAGATAATGAGTAAAAACCCGAAGACAATAGATAAAGATGAACTTGCCGCAAAGGCATTACAGATTATGGAACAGTATTCCATTACATCTTTGTTGATTGTTGATGGGAAAAATTCTCCTACAGGCATTGTTCATCTCCATGATTTATTAAAAGCTGGTGTAGTTTAAAAAACATAATTTAACCACAGAGACACAGAGGCATAGAGAAATAACCAAAACCTGAATTTAGACAGGATATACGGGATTAATAAAAAGAGAATAATTTTTTTAGTTAATCTTGTTTATCCTGTTAATCCTGTCTAATGGTTTTATAATTTCCTTTTCATCAAAAATTCTCTGTGTCTCCGTGTCTCCGTGGTTAGTTTTTTTCTTATATGAACATAATAAAAAAGGCAAAAAGGGTAAAGTTATTGATACTGGATGTGGATGGTGTTCTTACTGACGGAAGGATTATTTTGGATGATAGAGGGAGAGAGCTTAAATTTTTTGATGTTAAGGATGGACACGGTATCGCCCTTGCCCACAGGGCAGGTCTTCCAACTGCAATAATATCAGGCAGGAATTCTAAGGTTGTGAATATAAGGGCAAGGGAGTTGGGGATTAAGATTGTTTACCAGAATTCACTGGATAAGTTAAAGAGCTATGAATCTATCCTTAAAAAAACAGGACTTAAAGGTGAAGAGGTGGCATTTATAGGCGATGACCTTATTGATATTCCCCTTTTAAAGAAGGTTGGCTTTTCTATAGCAGTTGCCGATGCCCTTCCTTATGTAAAAGATGCTGCGGATATGGTTACAGAAAAAAAGGGTGGAAGAGGTGCAGTAAGAGAGGCAATTGAGTTTATATTAGATGCAAAGGGATTGTGGAAAAAGATATACAGAGAATTTGCCAAAAATTGAGCAGACTTTTGATCTCTTTATACAATAAAAAGACAAAAACCCAACGCGGAAATTGACATAAATACACTAACTGACTATAATTGTAATAGTACATCGGTCAAAATTTCTCCTGATTTATGCTACGGTAACGAAATTACACCTTAAGGTAATTGAGCGAAAGTTTTAAAACGATACGCTATGGTTCAAAGGAGCCATAATGAAACTGAGCTTTGAGTGGGATGAAGAGAAAGCCAAAGCGAATCTCAAAGAGCACAGAGTCAGTTTTGATGAAGCCACAACGGTTTTCGTTGATCCCTTTTCAATTACGATATATGACCCGGACCATTCAGTTGAGGAGCAACGATATATTGATATTGGTAGTTCTGATAGGGGACATGTACTGATAGTGGTTTATACCGAACGAGGCCCGAACATACGTATTATCAGTTGTCGCAAGGCAACCTCATCGGAGCGGAAACTTTATGAAGAAAGAAGAAACTAAAACGGTACAGATGGAGGAGGACAATATGCGTGCCGAATACGATTTTAAAGGCGGAGTGCGTGGCAAACATTACAAAGCCATGCAAGTTGGTTATACGATTACTATTCATAAGGCGGATGGCACAACTATTACTAAGGATGTGATGCCAAAAGAGGGCGCAGTTGTTATAGAACCGGATATTCGAGCGTATTTCCCAGACTCTGAATCTGTGAATAGGGCTTTGCGTTGTTTAATTCCGATGTTGCCAAAAAAGCGCAGCGCAAAGGCGAGGAAATCCTGACAAGTCGCTGAGCTGACCTCGTTATCGCTTGATTCTCCATGCCCCTGCAATATGGTGTAGAGATTTTTTATAGCTCTTTATAAATCTGTGTAAAACTGTGAATTCTGTGTTTTATTCACACATTTTTTAGAATGATTTCTGTCAATAATATTATTGTTTTGTATTGATTTTCAGGTTTGGTTTTGGTAAAAGACTGAAACCGTATAATAACTTGTTGGTGCTCTATGATAGGAAGAATTCTTTCGTTTATATTCTTGCCAATTTTCATATGGATGTTAATAGGCAGCTATAAAGAGGTAAAAAGAAATTATGATGTATCAGACGACAAAGATTTTCTTTTTAAAATATTTTGGCTATTCGGGATAGCTTGGGTGGTAATAAACCTCTTTACTTACGCTTTTTTTAATATTTCTATAGTTCTACAAAAAAAGTACTGGTAAAAAAATAACTACAGATTACCACCTAAAAATAAAAGGGACGGTTCTATTTAAATTAGCATATGAATACATGAATATAAAACGCCTAACAAACTACTCGGGTGGACGGTTGATAGCCATTACACAGTTCAGGCATTAGAATAAATTTAGATACCTGAATTAAGTTGATTTTAAGGTATAATTATATTACCTGAAAGGAGGTAAAAAATGCATGTGAGTGATATTCCAGAAATAAGAAAATTGGATACATCGGAAAAGATACTGTTGGTAGAAGATTTATGGGATAGTATCGCTTCGGATGAAGGTGAAGTATCTGTCCCGGAGAGCCATAAGGCAGAGTTGGACAAAAGACTAAGACAATATGAGTCTGCTCCTGGGACCCTTTTATCTCTTGAAGAACTTAAAATGAGAATAGAAAAAAGGAAATGACCTATACCCTGCGATTTCTTCCAGAGGTTGAAGAAGATGTGATTACAGGCTATGCATGGTATGAGAGTAAGTCACATGGTCTTGGCGAGGACTTCCTCCGCATGTTTTATGCATTTGCCAGTGAGATTCCCAGCATACCCCTGCTTTATCCAAGAATTTATGGAAAATTTCACCGCCGTCTTTTAAGAAGATTCCCATATGCTATTTATTACCTCATAGAGGATAACCAGATTATAGTATTCGGGCTCTTTCACTGTGCACGAGATCCTCGCACTATTAGGGCTAAACTGCAAGATAGAAAAGGTAGAGCCTCTTAACAAACCGCTTCACTTAACGCTTTGCCGTCATGCAGAGCTTGCAAATATCTGCAAACCCACACATCATATGTGAAAGCGAGCGAAATTATTAGAGATATATAAAGGGACTAAAACGATGTATTCTGTGGTTTTAAAAAATAGTTCAACTTAGGTTAGAATCCAAAATCCGATTTAAGATTTTGGGTAAAATTGCAAAGTCGCCTGAAAGACAAGGCCAGAGGCAATTTTGCGACGCAACCGTATATGACCAATACGGTGAGGAGCAAAATTGACGATAACGCAGTATTTCAGGATGAATCTGCGATTTTAAATTCTGCCAAAGCAGAATTTGGATAGAATTAAATCCTTGCCAACACACCCTTATTCACTTCTGTAACCTTTTCTTTTCCTAATAAAAGTTCTACAAGTTTGAAGGCAAATTCTATGGCAGTGCCGGGACCCTGGCTTGTGATAATATTGCCATCCACAACAACCCTTTCATCTGAGACTTTTGCTCTGGTAAGCTTATCCCTTACACTCGGATGGCTTGTAATATTTTTTCCTGCGGTGATGCCTATAGCTGAAAGCACAGTAGGTGCGGCACAGATGGCAGCTGTAAATTTCCCTTTTTTGTATAGCCTCTCAACTATCTCTTTTATGCGTGGGTCTTTTTTGAGATTCTCAGTCCCGGCTGCACCACCTGGGAGGACTATCATATCAAAATCCTGATTCTTTACAGAGTCCAAGGATATGTCTGATATGATATTAATCCTGTTTCTCCCTTCTATGGGATTATCTATTGTCCCTGCCATTACTACTTCTATTCCTGCCCTTCTTAATATGTCAACAACAGCAAGAGCCTCAATCTCTTCAAATCCCGGTGCTATTGGCATTAATACTTTCTTCATAATTCACCATTTAAACAAGGAGAGGTGCCAATATTAAAGATACAATTGCCATCAATTTAATTAATATATTCATAGCAGGACCCGATGTATCTTTAAATGGGTCGCCGACAGTATCACCTACTACAGCAGCCTTATGGGCATCCGAACCCTTTCCGCCAAGATGTCCCTTTTCTATATATTTTTTTGCATTGTCCCATGCACCCCCTGCATTTGCCATCATGATTGCAAGGAGAACACCGGCAACTGTTGCCCCTGCGAGCATCCCGCCGAGTGCTGCAGGTCCAAGTATGAAACCGACAAGGACAGGGGCTGCAACAGCCGTGACACCAGGTAGTATCATTTCGGTAAGTGCTGCCTTTGTGCTTATATCTATGCACTTTTTAACATCAGGTTTTACACCTGCCCTGCCTTCAAGGAGTCCCGGAATCTCTCTGAATTGTCTCCTTATCTCATTGACCATTTTGAATGCTGCCTTGCCGACAGATGTCATTGTCAATGCACCAATAAAGAATGGAAGGATGCCGCCTATCAATAATCCGATAACAACATAGGGGTCTGTTATAAGTATTTCAAAAGGTTTACCCATCTTTGCACTGATTGCCTGACTGTAAGCAGAAAATAGTGCGAGCGCTGTCAGTGCAGCAGAGCCGATGGCGAAGCCTTTGCCGATGGCTGCCGTTGTGTTTCCGAGGGCATCAAGGCTGTCTGTTATTGCCCGGACATCTTTGCCAAGGTGGCTCATCTCAGAGATACCGCCTGCATTATCGGCAATTGGTCCGTATGCATCAACACTCATGATTATGCCAACTGTTGCAAGCATACCGACTGCTGAAATGCCGATACCGTATAAGCCTCCTGTATAGTTTGCTACAAATATTGCAGCACAGATTGCAAGCACAGGGAGGGCGCAACTCTCCAGCCCGACTGCCATGCCTGTTATAATATTTGTTGCTGCACCTGTCTGGCTTGCCTCTGCAATCCTTTCAACCGGTTTAGCAGATGTATAATGCTCTGTAATGAGTCCTATTGCAATCCCGCCTATACAGCCTGAAAATACTGCCCAGTAAACACCGTTATTTACATCAAGATAATAGACCACGGCATAACCAAAAACGAGAAAAAGTCCTGCTGCAATAAATGTGGCATAACGAAGGGCTGCGGCAGGGTTATAACTTTCCAATACCCTCATTGATACAATTCCTATGATGGAGGCTACAAGTCCTACCATTATGAGAACAACCGGCAGAGACATGAGAGCCATTGCAGAGCCAAGTTCGGCAACCTTAGAACCTGCGATGGCAGTAGCACCGATTGCAATACTCGCAATAACGGCACCAACATAAGATTCAAATATATCTGCACCGAGCCCTGCAACATCGCCGACATTGTCGCCGACATTGTCAGCAATAACACCGGGGTTTCTCGGGTCGTCCTCAGGTATGCCTGCCTCAACCTTTCCGACTAAGTCGGAGCCTACATCCGCTGTCTTTGTGTATATACCTCCGCCAACCCTTGCAAAAAGGGCTATAGAGGAGGCACCCATTGCATAGCCGTTTATAATGGCAGCAGTCTCAGGTTTGCCGTAAAGGTAGAAGAATATGCCAATGCCGACAAGCCCGATGCTTGCAACAGAAAGCCCCATTACAGAGCCGCCGAGGAATGCAATAGAGAGGGATTTTGCTGTATCAGGTTTATAAAGATTCGCCGCCTGAGCCGTCCTGACATTTGCCTTTGTTGCTGCCTTCATCCCGAAGAACCCCGCCAGCATGGATGATACTGCCCCCCCGACATATGCAATGCCGGTCGGGACATTTATAAATATTGATAACAAAACGAAGATTAATACTATAAATGCAAGAAGTATTGTATACTGCCTTTTGAGATAGACCATCGCACCTTCATGGATCATCTCTGCTATCTCTTTCATCCTGTCAGTCCCGTCAGGCTGTTTCTTAATATGTCCGTAAATCCACAATGCAATCAAAAGTCCGCCAATCCCAAACAATGGTGCCAATGCAGTAAACTTTTCCATTCTTTCCCTCCTGAATAAAAATTAGCCACAGACTTTCACGGACTTAACAACATGAAGATAAGATGATGAGAAGTTAAGAAGTTATGAGGTTTTGCAATTTTCATCTTCCAATCTTCTTAGCTTCTCAACTTCTTGTTTTGAATTAGTCTGTGTTTGTCAGTGGCTATTAGTTTTTAGAATCTCCTTTACCAAATTAATTGCTTTTTCAATCGAGCCATCTATAATATCCAGCTCATCCCTGTGAAATGGACTCAGGACATAGTCTGATGCTTCAACACCTTTCGGGGGTCTGCCGACCCCTATCCTTATCCTGTGGAAATCACTTGTGGCAATGGACTCTATTATTGACCTTATTCCCCTGTGCCCTGCATCACCGCCGCCAATCTTTTTTTTAACCTTTCCTACTGCTAAATCAATGTCATCATGGATGACGATTAAATCTGATACTGAGAGGGAATAATCCGAGAAGATTGAACTTACGGCAGCCCCGCTTCTGTTCATGTATGTCTGGGGCTTTGCAATAATGACATCTTCTCCTTCTATTACCCCTTTGCCGAAAAAGGAAAAGTTACCCTTTTTATTTATCCTGATATTGTATTCTGAGGCTAACCTGTCTATAGTAATAAATCCAATGTTGTGGCGGGTATCTTTATATTTCTCGCCATAGTTGCCCAGCCCTACAATAATTTTCACATTTCCTTTTTGCCACGGACTTTCACAGACTAAAATAAAAGCAAAAACTTAATTTAACCCATTTCTCCTTAATCTTTTTTCTTTAGTCCGTGTAAGTCTGTGGCTAAATCATTCCTTCTTCCCTTTTTTCTTTTCTTCCGGCTTGCCCTTCTCTTCAGTCTTTCCCTTCTCTTCTGCCTTTCCCTTTTCTTCAGCAGGCGCTGCTGCAGCTGCACCCTCAGCAGGTACTGCCTCTGCCGCAGAAACTTCAGCCTTAACCTCTTCTTCCTTCATCACGCTTACTGATGCTACGGTTGCATCCGGGGCTTCAAGTATTTTAATGCCCTCTCCCGCTATGACATCTTTTATATGTATGGTGTGTCCCAGGTCAAGATTGGATACATCAATTGATATGTCATTTGGAATATTGGAAGGCAGACAGTATACCTTTATCTCTCTCATCTGGTGGCCTAATATACCGCCCTTCTCTTTTACACCAATAGGCTCGCCAATGAGTTTTACCCTGACCTTCACCTTTATCTCTTTATCCATGGAGATTTCCATGAGGTCGGCATGTAAAATCTCTCTCTTTAAGGGATGCTTTTGTAAATCCTTTACTATTGCAGTGCAGTCCCTTTTCCCCTTGCCTTCAAATTTAAGGTCCAGAATGGCGTTTCTACCTGCTACATTCTCCAGTATCTTAATCAATTCTTTTGAATTTATGGCGAGGGAATGATTGCTTTTCCCCCCATAAAGGACGGCTGGAATAAAGCCATCCCTTCTCAACTTCCTGGCATCGCTCTTACCAAGATGCCCTCTTTCCTTCACACCCAATTGTAATGTTTCCATTTTTAAAACCTCCTGATGAATTGTTTTTAACTAAATAGCGAGCTCACTGATGTGGCGCTATGTATCCTTTTAATTGCCTCTCCTAAGAGTTTTGATACAGATAAAACCTTAATCTTATTGCATGACTTCTGATGGTCATTTAATGGTATTGTGTTTGAGACAGTAACCTCCTTCAATGGGGAATTTGCTATCCTGTCTATTGCAGGGCCCGAGAGGACAGGGTGTGTGCAGCACGCATAGACTTCCTTTGCCCCATTCTCCAGTAAGGCATTAGTTCCCTCAATTAAAGTCCCTGCAGTATCTATAATATCATCAACAATCATTGCCCTTTTGCCTCTAATATCACCAATTATATTCATAACTTTGGCAACACCGGGCTTGTCTCTTCTCTTGTCTATAATCGCCAAAGTTGTATTAAGCTTTTTTGCAAATGCCCTTGCCCTCTCAACA
>Ga0209324_10000660_pt1 | contig 23789 bp, 17 predicted proteins | sample Rifsed19ft3_FD_184015 | JGI IMG/M metagenome (GOLD analysis project Ga0209324, IMG submission 184015) | Soil microbial communities from Rifle, Colorado, USA - sediment 19ft 3 (version 2) | ecosystem: Environmental > Terrestrial > Deep subsurface > Rock core/Sediment | place: Rifle, Colorado...
AGGGGACAATGTGAACATGGATGTGGAGTTGATAGCGCCAGTGGCGATGGAGGAGGGGTTAAGGTTTGCAATAAGAGAAGGGGGAAGGACAGTAGGAGCAGGAGTAGTTACTAAAATCACTCAGTAGTGGGGTCCTAAATGGGAGATAACACTGTAATTATTGCACTTGCTTGCAGTGACTGTAAAAGAAGGAATTATTCTACTAGAAAGAACAGACAAACCCATAGGGATAAAATGGAGCTCAAGAAATACTGCAGATGGTGTAGACGCCATACCTTACATAAGGAGACAAAGTAAAGATACAGGATTCAGGATGGAAAGATGCGGTATGCAGGATACAAGAGGCAATGTGCATCATGAATCTTGTATCACGCATCATTTTATTAAGGGCAGTAGCTCAATTTGGTAGAGCACTGGACTCCAAATCCAGCGGTTGGGGGTTCGAGTCCCTCCTGCCCTGTAAATTATGTGTTTGCTCTATGATACTTGATGAAATAATTTTTGGGAAATAAGCGACTAATGAATAACGTCAAATTGCCTTAATGGCTATAACTGAGGAGAAATGGAAAAAATAAATGAATTAATAGCTATGCTTGTTCAGTTTTTTAAGGATATTGAGGTTGAAGCAAAGCGCATATCATGGCCATCCCTTAGGGAATCAATTCGTTCGACCGGGGCTGTTATCGTTATTTCTATTATTCTTGCATCATTTTTGGGAGCAATAGACTTCTTGTTCTCATTAGTAGTAAAGTACGTTTTGAGTTAGGAGAGACGGAGAAATAAATAGGTATGGCTTATAGGTGGTACGTGGTTCACATAAATACAGGCTTTGAGGATCGTGTAAAGGCCTTAATTGAAGAGAGGGTCAAACTAGAAGGGATGGAGGTATCTGTTCATGAGGTTTTAGTGCCTACTGAAACCATCATCGAGCCAGTAAAAGGTGGCAGAAAGAAAACCTCATTTAGGAGATTTTTCCCAGGGTACATCCTAGTCAACATGGAGCTTAACGAGAGAAGTTGGCATTTTATTAGAAACATACCAAAGGTGATAGGGTTTGTTGGTGGTAAGCTGAAAGAAGGAAAGATTGACCCTGATTCCGTTCCTAGTATAGATGAAAAAGAGGTTATTAAGATAAAGAGGCAAATAGAAGAAGGAACCCTGAAACCAAAACCTAGGGTTACATTTGAGAAGGGAGAAACTGTTAGAGTCACAGATGGTCCTTTTGTAAATTTCTCGGGTCTTATTGACGAAGTCAAACCTGAAAAGGGCAAGGTTCAGGTTCTGGTAACAATATTTGGTAGGACAACACCAATAGAATTGGATTTCACTCAAGTGGAGAGAATTTAGGATGAAAAAGGTAATTGGAGAAGTAAAGCTCTTAGTTCCTGCTGGGAAGGCAACGCCTTCTCCTCCTGTAGGACCGGCTCTTGGACAAAAGGGTGTAAATATAATGGAATTCTGTAAGGCTTTTAATGCACAGACATCAAAGATGGATGGAATATTTCCTGTTATAGTGACAGTTTATGCAGATAGATCATTTTCGTTTATAATTAAAACTCCTCCGGTGTCATATTTGTTAAAAAAGGCTTCAGGATTGGATAAGGGCTCAGTTACAGCATCAAGGGTAAAGGTAGGTAAGGTAACAAGGTCACAGGTAAGAGAAATAGCTAATATAAAGCTGCCTGATCTAAATTCTGATGATATAGAAGCCGCAGTTAAGATTGTTGAGGGAACGGCAAGGAGTATGGGTATTGAGGTCGTATAGTGAGAAGAATTCAGGAGTCAGAATTCAGAAGAAAGGAAGAAAACTTCTGGCTGCTGACTCCTGACTTCTGAATTTATTTGAAGGAGGCAAAAATGGAGAGAGGGAAAAGGTACTTAGAAGCTAAAAAAAAGATTGATTCTACAAAACTGTATGAAGTTCGGGAAGCGATAAAGATAGTTGAAGAAACAAAAACTGCGAAATTTGATGAAACTGTAGAGGCTGCAGTCAAACTCGGCATTGACCCACGTCATGCTGACCAGCAGATTAGAGGAGCTATTGTTCTTCCACACGGGACAGGAAGAAGTGTGAGGGTATTGGTTTTTGCAAAAGGTGACAAGGTGAAAGAGGCTCAGGAGACAGGTGCAGATTACGTCGGTGCTGAAGATTTAATTGAGAAGATTTCCAAAGAAAATTGGCTTGATTTTGAGGTTACTATTGCAACCCCCGATGTAATGAACCTGGTGGGAAAGCTTGGTAAGATACTCGGTCCTAGAGGGCTTATGCCAAGCCCGAAGGTTGGGACTGTAACTTTCGAGATAGGAAAAGCGGTTAAGGAAGCAAAAGCGGGGAGAATCGAGATAAAAAATGATAAGGGTGGTGTTATTCATACCCCGGTTGGAAAGGCCTCTTTTGGTTCAGATAAGCTTAGAGAGAACTTTCTTGTGCTTATGGATACAATCACAAGGATGAAGCCATCTTCGTCGAAAGGGACATTTATCAAAAAGGTTGTGCTTTCTACTACAATGGGTCCGGGAATAAAGGTTGATCCCTTAAGCATCCGCGATGAGCTAAAGGGATTTGAGATAGCAGCATGAGATACAAGATGCAGGATGCAGGATGCAGGATGCAAGATACAGGATGCAGGATAAAGGATACAGATAAAAACCTCATGCATCGTGCATCATTTTAATAAGGAGTAGAATAATGTTAACTAAGGTTGTCAAAGAGCAAGTTGTAAAAGATTTTAATGAGAGATTTAAAACAAGTCCTTCACTATTTGTCGTTGAATATAAGGGGCTAACTGTAAAGGAGGTAGAAGGGCTAAGGCGGCGTCTTAAAAAAGCCAAAGCTGATTTTAAGGTTGCTAAGAACACGCTTCTTAAAATAGCATCTCGCGAGACTGATATAGAAAGGATAAAAGACCTGTTCGAGGGAGCCACTGCTGTAGCAATATGTAAAGAGGATCCGGTGGTTGTTGCTAAGGTTTTCGCTGAATCTGCCAAGCAGTTGCCTGTACTTAAATTAAAAGGTGGCATTGTTGAAGGCAAGGTAATTGGTGTTAGCGATGTTTCAAAGCTCTCACAACTTCCCTCAAGACAAGCACTTTTAACAGAGTTTCTCGGACTACTTTCATCTCCTATCTCTAATTTTATGAGTACGTTGATGGAGCTCGAGAGGCGTTTATTATACGCATTAAACGCACTCAAAGATCTGAAAGAGAAAAAAGAAGAGGTATAAATAGTTATAGAAATTTTTAGAAAAGGGGTCTATCTAGTAACAACACTAAATACTAATCACAAAAAGGAGGTTTTAGACAATGGCTGATGTTACAAGGGCCGATGTAATTTCATATCTTGAGCGCGCAAGTATGCTTGAGATTTCGGAGTTAATAAAGGAGATCGAGGAAAAATTCGGTGTAAAGGCTGCCGCTCCACAGGTGGCTATGGTCTCTACACAAGTAGGCGGTGCTGGGGCGGCTGAAGCTAAAGCGCCTGAAGCTGAAAAGACGGAGTTCAACGTAGTGCTAAAATCCATCGGAGAGAACAAGATACAAGTGATAAAGGCCATAAGGGAGATTACCTCACTTGGTCTTAAGGAAGCGAAAGAGCTTGTTGAAGGGGCTCCAAAGACTGTGAAAGAAGATGTGAAGAAAGAAGAAGCACAGGCCATGAAAAAGAAGCTTGAAGAAGCGGGCGCAACAGCAGAAATTAATTAGGACCGTGGTTCGTGAATCGAGAATCGTGTATCGAATTACGAGCCACTATCCACGAATTACAAGCCACGAAAAATAAACAAAAAGGGGGTAGAGATAAGGTGAATTTCGAGGGAGTAGAAACTTATAAAAGAAAAAGTTTTTCAAAGATTCCGTCTGTTCTCGAAATACCGCATCTTCTTGAGGTTCAAATAAAATCGTATAACGAGTTTCTTCAAAGAGATGTAAGTCCTGATCAAAGAAGGGATATTGGACTTCTCCGTGCATTGAAGACTGTATTTCCTATAGAGGATTACAATGGCCGCGCATCGCTTGAATATGTTAGCTACCGTCTTGATAAGCCAAAGCACGAAACTAATGAGTGCCGGATGAAGGGTTACACATACGTCGCTCCGCTCTATGTGATTTTTCGCCTAGTGATATGGGATACTCAATCAGGCTCTGGTAGTGAGCGAACGATAAGGGATGTAAAGGAGCAGGAGGTTTACTTCGGCGAGATTCCGCTAATGACCCCAAATGGCGCATTCATCATAAATGGCACCGAGAGGGTTATAGTCAATCAGCTACACCGCTCACCGGGGGTATTCTTCAATCAGGGTAAAGATAAGGACCAGATTGTGGGAAAGACCTCTTACTCAGCCAGGATTGTTCCACAGGATGGAAGGTGGCTTGATTTTGAATTCGATTCTAAGGACCACTTGCATGTTAGAATCGATAGAAAAAAAAAGTTTCTTGTCACTGTGCTTCTCAAGGCACTTGGCTATACCACCAAAGAGATAATGCTTTATTTCTATCCAACTGAAACCATCTATTTTGAAACAGATGGGATAAAAAAGAGCGTTGACCCGGAGGTTCTTTCTTATCAAAAATCTAGTGTAGACATAGTGGATCCAAAGACTGGTGAGGTTATAGTAAAAAAGGGAAAAAAGTTTGTAGGAAACCTAATTGATAAACTCCGTCAGGCAAAGCTTGAAAGAATTCCCATTCAAATAATTGACATAATAGGCAGACATTGTGCAGATGACATTGTGTATCAAAAGACTGGGGAGGTATTACTTAATTTCAACGAGGAGATAAAAGAGGAAAAACTTCAAGAGATTAGGGCTCGAGGGATAAAGGAGTTTAAGGTTTTTTATATAGATAACATCGCTATAAGTGCATCACTTAGAAACACCATTCTTGCTGATAAGACTAAAACCTCCGAGGATGCGATTAGAGAAATCTATAAAAAGTTTAGACCCACTGACCCGCCGACCCTAGGGGTTGCTGAAAACTTCTTCTATAACCTCTTTTTTAATCCCGATACATATAGGCTTTCTAAGGTAGGCCGGATTAAGGTTAATTATAAACTAAATCGAGAAGTCTCTGAAGACGATCTTACATTAACGAAGGAAGACATAATGGGGACAGTTAAGTATCTCCTTAACCTCAAAGGTGCTAGGGGTTCGATTGATGATATTGACCATCTAGGTAATAGAAGGGTTCGAACAGTTGGAGAACTCGTAGAGGAACGCTTTTATCATGGGCTAGAGAGGCTTGCAAGGTCAGTAAGGGAGAAGATGGGGTATCAAGCTGTAGAGAACCTGATGCCAAGTGAACTTCTTATACCAAAGACTGTTATCTCAGTTGTAAAGGAGTTCTTTGCAACAGGACAACTTTCTCAATTTATGGATCAAACGAACCCGTTATCTGAGATTACACATAAAAGAAGGCTAAGCGCACTTGGGCCTGGTGGGCTTACAAGGGAGCGTGCAGGGTTTGAGGTCCGTGACGTTCACGCTTCACATTATGGAAGAATATGCCCAATTGAAACGCCAGAGGGTCCAAACATTGGTCTTATATCTAGCTTAAGTACCTATGCGAAGGTGAACGATGATGGTTTTATTCAAGCTCCTTACAGGGTTGTAAAAAACGGAAAGGTAACTTCTGAAATCTTTTATCTGAACGCTTTTGAAGAGGAGAAATATGTAATTGCTCAGGCAAACGCACCTTTAGATGAGGATGGGCACTTTAAGTCTGAACTTATATCAGCACGTCATAAAGGTGAATTCTTCATGGTTGAGCGCGAAAAGGTTGAGTTTATGGATGTATCTCCGGCTCAGCTCGTTTCGGTATCAGCCGCTCTTATTCCGTTTCTTGAGCATGATGATGCAAACCGAGCGCTCATGGGATCTAACATGCAGCGTCAGGCTGTTCCTCTTATTCGAACTTCCGCACCATTAGTTGGGACAGGACTTGAAAAGACAGTGGCTAAGGATTCAGGAATAACAGTAGTTGTAAAGGGGGATGGTATAGTGGAGTATGTGGATGCGTCTAAAATTGTCGTAAGGGTAACGGGTGATGGAAATGATGCTGGGGTTGATATTTATAATTTGATAAAGTTTCAAAGATCAAATCAGAATACATGCTGGAATCAAAGGCCGTTCGTAAAAAAGGGACAGTACGTTACAAAGGGACAAGTTATTGCAGATGGTCCCTCGACAAGTCACGGCGAGCTTTCTCTCGGGCAGAATGTGGTCGTAGCTTTTATGCCATGGGGGGGATACAACTTTGAAGATGCGATCCTTATAAGCGAGAGGATTGTAAGGGATGATAAATTCACATCTATCCATATTGAAGAGTTTGAGTGTATATCACGCGAGACAAAGCTTGGGCGTGAGGAAATCACCAGGGACATTCCCAATGTGGGCGAGGATACGCTTAAGGATCTGGATGAAAGTGGAATAATAAGAATTGGGGCTGAGGTAAAGCCTGGAGATATACTTGTTGGTAAGATTTCTCCAAAGGGAGAAACCCAACTTTCACCTGAAGAAAGGCTTCTTAGGGCTATATTTGGAGATAAGGCAGGTGATGTAAAAGATACCTCCCTTAGGGCGAATCCTGGGGTATACGGGACTGTAATTGATGTAAAGATGCTAACATCGAGAATGGTAGATAAAGACGAGAGGGCAAAGAGTATAGAGGATTTTGAGGTAGCGCGTCTTAAACAAGACAGGGATGACGAAATAAAGATCTTGAAAGAAGGTGCAATTGAAAGAATAAGACCCCTCCTAGTGGGCAAAGTAGCTGCAGGAAGGCTAACGGTAAATAGAAAAATGGTGATTAAGAAGGGTGAAAAGATAACCGAAGAAGATCTTCAGCCTATTATCTGTCCTTCAGGACCATTTGAAAAGTTAGGTGATATCAGTGTTGAAAAGGGAGAGAAGGTAGAGACCGAGGTTAAAATAGCGATTGAAAAGACTCTTGAACAAATTGATTTAGTAAAGATGGTCTATAACAATAAAATAGACAAGCTGACCCGACCTGATGAACTTCCTCCTGGGGTGCTAAAGGTAGTGAAGGTTCATGTCGCAGTACTAAGGAAGCTCCAAGTAGGAGACAAGATGGCAGGACGACACGGAAATAAGGGCGTTATATCGAAGATACTATCTGAAGAGGATATGCCCTTTCTTCCTGATGGAATCCCAGTTGATATGGTGCTTAATCCGCTTGGTGTTCCCTCAAGGATGAACGTAGGACAGATTCTAGAGACGCATCTGGGCTGGGCAGCAAAGGAGCTTGGTCAACAGCTAAATGAGTATATTGAGCAGGAGTTTAGCCCAGGATCACTTAGGAGAAAGCTTAAGGAAATTTATGACTCTAAGGGGATTAGGCGATTTATTGACGAATTAAAGGATGAAGAGGTAGTTGAACTCACGAAGAGACTAAAAGAAGGGGTACCTATTGAGTCTCCTGTGTTTGACGGCGCAACTGAAGGGGAAGTAAAGGAGATGCTTAAAATCACCGGGCTCCCGGAGGATGGGAAAACGATACTCTTTGATGGACGCACAGGTGAGCCGTTTGATCAAAGGGTAACTGTAGGTGTTATGTATATGCTTAAGCTCCATCATCTTGTAGAAGACAAGATTCATGCAAGGGCTATTGGACCCTATTCTCTCGTTACACAGCAGCCCCTTGGTGGCAAAGCCCATTTTGGGGGGCAGAGGCTTGGAGAGATGGAGGTCTGGGCACTCGAAGCGTACGGAGCCGCTTACACACTTCAGGAATTTCTCACGGTGAAATCCGATGATGTAATCGGGAGAACTAGAATATTCGATTCAGTCGTAAAGGGCGATATGAATTTTGAACCTGGGCTTCCAGAGTCTTTCAAGGTTCTAGTAAAAGAGCTTCAAGCCCTTGCACTTGATATAGACCTTATTGAGGAAGGCGGGAATGGAAAAGTAGGATTACAAAAACAAAAGGGAGGAAGGTAAAAGTGGATATAGATACCCTCTTTGAAAAACCGAAGAACCCTTCGGACTACTCTTCTGTGAAGATTGCTATTGCTTCGCCTGATAAGATCAAGGATTGGTCTTCAGGTGAGGTAAAAAAGCCAGAGACAATTAACTATAGAACGTTCAAACCGGAAAGGAGCGGTCTATTCTGCGCTAAGATATTTGGTCCAGTAAAGGATTATGAGTGTCTTTGCGGAAAATATAGAAGGCTTAAACATAGGGGGCATACCTGTGAGAAATGTGGCGTAGAGGTTATATCGAGCAAAGTAAGGCGTGAAAGGATGGGGCATATAGAGCTTTCTTCACCGGTTGCTCATATCTGGTTTTTGAGAAGCATCCCAAGCAGAATAGGAATGCTTTTGGATATGACGCTAAAGGAATTAGAAAGGGCTTTATACTATGAGGCATATGTAGTTGTAGATCCAGGTGGAACACAACTGAAATTTGGAGAGGTTCTCAGTGAAGAGAAGTACAGAAAATTACTTGAGGAATACGGACCCACTTTTAAGGTTGGAATGGGGGCTGAAACGGTTAGGGAGATGCTTAAGAAAATAGACCTTGTCGAACTCTCAGAACATCTTAGGTTAGAGATGAAGGATACTACATCTCAAATAAAGAGGGCTAGGATCGCTAAGAGGCTCAGGATTGTTGAAGCCTTTAGACAATCTGGAAACCGAGCCGAGTGGATGATTCTAACAAAAATCCCTATACTTCCTCCTGACTTGAGACCCCTTGTTCCGCTAGATGGAGGCAGATTTGCTACCTCTGATTTAAATGATCTTTACCGTCGTGTAATAAATAGGAATAACAGACTAAGAAAATTACTAGAGCTTGGGGCGCCTGATATCATTGTTAGAAATGAAAAAAGGATGCTTCAAGAGGCTGTAGATGCCCTATTTGAAAACGGACGGCGCGGGAGACCTGTCCTAGCTCACAATCACCGTCCACTAAAAAGTCTAAGTGACATTATAAAAGGAAAGCAAGGGAGGTTCCGTCAGAACCTTCTTGGGAAAAGGGTGGATTATTCAGGACGCTCTGTGATCGTGATTGGTCCTGAGCTGAGACTCCATCAGTGTGGTTTACCAAAGCAGATGGCACTTGAGCTTTTTAGACCTTTTATATATCAAAAATTAGAGAAATGGGGTAAGGCACAGACAATAAAAATTGCAAAAAAGCTTGTCGAGCAAGAAGCACCAGTTGTCTGGGATGCACTTGATGAGGTTGTGCAGGAGCATCCTGTGCTACTAAATCGTGCTCCAACTCTTCATCGCCTAAGCATCCAGGCTTTTGAACCAAAACTTATTGAAGATAAAGCTATTCAAATACATCCCCTTGTATGCCCTGCTTACAACGCAGACTTTGATGGAGACCAGATGGCTGTACATGTACCGCTTTCTGTTGAAGCCCAAACAGAATGCAGGGCCCTTATTATGTCAACCAATAATATTCTCTCACCAGCGCACGGAAAACCAATAATACTTCCTACGCAGGATATAGTGCTTGGTATTTATTATATGACGAGAGAGGTTCCCTTCGAGAAAGGAGAGGGTAAGGCCTTTTCATCAATTGAAGAGGTTAGAATGGCTTATGATTTAAATGAGGTTGGCATTCATGCTAAGATACGCATAAGAATTGATGAAAAGATGCATGAAACCACCGTTGGCAGAATACTGCTTTACGAGATCATGCCAAGAGAGGTTGCTTTTGAACTAGTGAACAAGGTGATGACAAAACGTGCTATCGAGGAACTAGTAGATAGCTGCTTTAGAGTTGCCGGTGGAAAGAGCACAGTTATACTCGCAGACCGTTTGAGGACGCTCGGGTTTCAATTTTCGACCAAAGCAGGGATTTCAATCTCAATTGATGATATGAAGATTCCAAAGAAAAAGGAGCAGCTAATAAATAAGGCTTATAACGAGGTAGTAAAGGTTCAAACACAATATTCTCAGGGGCTCATAACCGATGGTGAAAGGTACAACAAGGTTATAGATATATGGGCTAAGACGAGCGAAGAAATCGCTCAGGAGATGCTTAAGGAATTATCTATTGATATTTTAAAAGACGAAAATGAGGCTGAGATCCAAGCTCCAAGCACAAACCCAATCTATATGATGGTGGATTCAGGTGCGAGAGGAAGCCAAACCCAGGTTCGCCAGCTCGCTGGGATGAGGGGTCTTATGGCTAAGCCCTCAGGGGAGATTATTGAAACGCCAATTACATCTAACTTTCGTGAGGGCCTCACAGTGCTTCAGTACTTCATCTCAACACATGGAGCTAGAAAGGGGCTTGCTGATACAGCCTTAAAAACTGCAAATGCGGGATACCTTACTAGAAGGTTGATTGATGTTGCTCAAGATGCAACGATAACGGAATTTGACTGCGGTACGATTGATGGGATCACAGTTGGGGCACTTATAGAAGGTGGAGAGATAATAGATAGGATAGGAGAGAGAATCCTAGGTCGTGTTGTGCTTGAAGACATTAGAGATCCTGTAACTAGAAAGATTATTGTAAGGGCAAGCGAAGAGATAGACGAGCAGGCGGCGAACGCTATCGACGAGGCGGGAAGCATTACGGAGTTAAAAATAAGGTCTGTTCTTACTTGCGAGGCCCGTCAAGGTGTGTGCGTGCTTTGCCATGGAAGAGACCTTGCAAGAGGAGCTCTGGTAAATATCGGAGAATCGGTAGGGATTATAGCAGCCCAGTCTATTGGGGAGCCGGGCACCCAGCTTACTATGAGAACCTTCCATATAGGTGGTGCTGCTAGTCAGAGGGTTGCAGAAAGTACACTTGAGAGCAGACACGAGGGTGTTGTAAAGCTTATCGGTGTTAGGACAGTGAGGAATAACGAGGGAAGACTCGTTGTAATAAATCGTACTGGAATTCTAGCTATAGTGGATGAGATGGGATACGAGCGTGAAAGGTATCCACTTGTTCTCGGAGCGAAGTTGAGGGTTGAAGAGGGTGATCAAATAAAAAGGGGATCGCTTCTTGCTGAGTGGGATCCATACACCACTCCATTTATCTCAGAGGTGGATGGGCGTGTAAGCTTCCAGGACCTTGAAGAGGGTATAAGCATGAAGGAGCAGGTGGACGAGGTAACAGGAATTTTTAAAAAGGTGGTTGTTGAATCGAAAAATCCCGATTTACATCCTACCATAGTCGTTACCGACAAACATGGAAAGGCAGCCCAGTATCTCCTTCCAGTTGGGGCGATTATTGAAAAGAACGAAGGTGATATGGTTCATGGAGGGGATGTATTTGCAAAGATTCCAAGAGAAACGGCTAAGACCAAGGACATCACTGGAGGACTGCCAAGGGTAGCAGAGCTCTTTGAAGCAAGGCTTCCTAGAGATCCTGCGATAGTGAGTGAGATTGATGGAATCGTATCCTTTGGAAAGGATTCAAAGGGAAAGAGAAAGATGGTTGTAACTCCAGATATTGGTGAAGCGAAGGACTACCTTGTACCAAGAGGAAAGCATGTGCTAGTTAGAGATGGCGAACGTGTGAAGGCTGGAGACCAGCTTGTTGATGGCGCTGTAAATCCTCATGATGTACTGAGAATTCGTGGTGAGAAGGCCCTTGCGAGATATCTAGTAGACGAAATACAACAGGTCTACAGGCTCCAGGGGGTTAAGATTAATGATAAACACATAGAGATTATAGTAAGGCAGATGTTAAAGCGCGTGAGAGTTAAGGATCCGGGTGATACAACATTCCTTGTTGGAGAACCAGTTGAAAGGATTATCTTCTTTGAAGAGAATGAAAGGGTTACCTCTCAGGGCGGAAAACCGGCCACAGCAGAGCCACTTCTTCTTGGTATCACTAGGGCCTCTCTCAGCACTGATAGCTGGCTTTCCGCAGCGTCATTCCAGGAAACTACAAGGGTACTTACAGAGGCGGCTTGTGAAGGAAAGGTAGATAGTCTTCGCGGACTAAAAGAAAATGTGATTATGGGAAGATTAATACCCGCTGGCACCGGGCTGCCTATGTATAGGGATGTAGATGTAGAAATCAAAGCGCCGGAAATACCGGTTCCTACCCCTGTTAAAGAGTAAGTCGTGGACCGGGGTTCGTGATTTGTGACTTCGTCGTGAGCTCAGTCGAACGATTGGATACCCGATTCACGAACTACGAACATGGAAGAGGCGAATAAGATAGAGTTAGAAAAAACCTATGACCCCAAAAAGGTAGAGGAGAAGTGGCTAGAGTTCTGGATTAAAAAAGGATATTTTCAAGCTTCAATTTCATCTCAAAGACCCTCCTTCACAATTGTTATCCCACCTCCCAATGTAACTGGTTCTCTCCACATAGGGCATGCTTTAAATAACACACTCCAGGATATATTAGTTCGATATAAGAGAATGAAGGGGTTTAACGCCCTCTGGGTTCCTGGAACTGACCATGCGGGAATTGCTACCCAGACTGTTGTTGAAAGGGAGCTTCTTAAAGAGGGAATCAAGCGGGAGGATTTGGGTAGAGAAGGATTTGTAAAAAGGGTTTTAAAGTGGAAAGAACTATATGGAAATAGAATCATTGTCCAGTTAAAAAGGCTTGGTGCCTCTTGTGACTGGTCAAGAGAAAGATTTACGATGGATGAGGGGCTCTCTATTGCTGTTAAAGAGGCTTTCGTTAGGCTTTGGAGGGAGGGGCTTATTTATAGAGGGCATTATCTTGTAAACTGGTGTCCGCGTTGCGATACAGCCCTTTCAGACCTAGAGGTAACGCGTGAAGACACAAAAGGAAAGCTATATTATCTAATGTATCCACTTGTTTCTACTAATAGCAATGGTCAATCTGGAACAAGTAGAGACGACTCGCCGAGTCGTCTCTACATTATTGTTGCAACGACAAGGCCTGAGACGATGATGGGTGATACCGCCGTTGCAGTTAATCCTAAAGATGAGAGATTTAAACATCTAATTGGTAAAGAGGTAATCCTTCCTGTCGTAAACCGAATAATTCCTGTTATCGCTGATGAAAGCGTAGATATGGAGATGGGTACAGGGGCTTTGAAGATTACACCTGCGCACGATTTTGCTGATTTTGAGATTGGAACAAAACACAACCTTCCAAGGGTTCAGATTATGGATTTTAAGGGAGTGATGAATGAAAATGCTGGAAGATACAGTGGGCTTGATAGGCTTGAATGCAAGAAACGGATCGTCGAAGACTTTGAGAAAGAAGGCGTTTTAGAAAAGGTAGAAGATTATTCACTACAGCTTGGAAAATGCTATAGGTGCGGCACTGTAGTTGAGCCAATGCTTTCTCTTCAGTGGTTTGTCAGAACTAAACCGCTTTCAATTCCTGCAATTCAGGCGGTAGAGGATGGTAGAACAAGGATTATCCCTGAGGGTTGGAAAAACACATATTTTGAATGGATGAGGAATATAAGGGACTGGTGCATATCAAGACAAATATGGTGGGGGCACAGGATTCCAGCTTGGTTCTGTAAAGATTGTGAAGGGATAACAGTTTCAGTTGATGAACCGAGGGTTTGTGAGCATTGCGCATCTCGCCATATCGAGCAAGAAACTGATGTCCTTGATACATGGTTCAGCTCCGCTCTATGGCCATTTGGAACGCTTGGATGGCCTAGAAAAACCAAAGAGCTTGAGATCTTCTATCCTACCTCCGTTCTAGTCACAAGCTTTGACATACTTTTTTTCTGGGTCGCAAGGATGATGATGATGGGGCTTAAGTTTATGAATGACGTGCCCTTTAGAGATGTTGATATCCATGCCCTTGTCAGAGATGAGAAGGGTGAGAAGATGAGTAAAACAAAGGGGAATGTCATTGATCCACTTGATATAATGGATGAATTTGGAGCAGATGCTTTAAGATTCAGCCTCACCGCACTTGCCACTCAGGGAAGGGATATAAAGCTTTCTCTTTCTATAATCGAAGGGTACAGAAACTTTATGAATAAAATCTGGAATGCATCGAGGTTTGTTTTTATGAATTTGGATAAGGTAGAGACGACCCGCCGGGTCGTCTCTACTGGTTTAAATCTTTCTACACCTGACAAGTGGATTCTCACAAAGCTTAATAGAACGATACAGGAGATTGAAAACTCTTTGGAAGAATACGAGTTTGATAAAACGTCACGACTTATCTATCAATTCATCTGGGGTGATTTTTGTGATTGGTATATAGAGTTTGTAAAACCAATCTTAAATGGTGATGATCTCGAAGCAAGAAAGAGAACACAGGCGATTTTGGTAAAAGTATTGGTGTCGGCTTTACAGCTTCTTCATCCAATTGCTCCTTTTATAACTGAGGAGATCTATCAAAGGCTTCGGGAGCTTGGGGTCAGAATGCCAACTGCAGATGAGGAGGAGGCGGAAAGCGTATCCATTAGCTCCTATCCGAATTTCAACAAAGATGAGATTTACGAAGAGGCATTTGACGAAATCGAGTACGTAAAAGAGGTCATTGTCGGGATAAGAAACCTAAGAGCCATAGTCGGTGTACATCCTTCAAAAATGGTAGACATTATTCTTCTCCCTGATAATGAAAAAATACTTAAAATAACTCAGGCTAATAAAAACTTTATTCATAGCTTAGCAAAGGCATCGATTGATCTTTCTCGCAAGGAAAAACCCAAGAAAGCCGTTGCTCAGGTAATCGAGGGTCTACAGATTTTCCTCTCTATAGAAGGGTTAGTTGATGTTGAAAAGGAAGTTGAAAGAATAAAACGAGAAATCTCAAAGGTAGCAAAAAATGTAGAGCAAGTTAATAAGAAACTTGCCAATCCCGATTTTCTTGAGCGTGCCCCAGAAGAGGTGGTTGAAAAGGAGAGAGAGAAATTTGAGGAGCTTTCTCTTAGAAAGCGTAAGATGGAAGAAGTGCTTGAGAAACTCAGCGAGATTGTGTAAACCTTGATTAAGATTTTAAGTGACATCTTTTGCTATATCCTCTCATGGGTAGCGCTTAGCAGCGATTCGGTTGCGCGCTCTGAGTTAGGTAAAGTAAAATATTGATTAACCTTAATTTTATTTAGGAGGGTAATATGTCAATACCTACTGAACCTATTGGCAGTATTCCAAGACCGGAAGGGCTTATCAAGGGAATACAGGCTTTCAAAGATGGTCGTATTTCACAAAAGGAACTAAACTCACTATATGACTCAGCGATCCGAAACACCATAGAGCTCTTCGAAGCGACGGGGTCGTCAGTCATCACGGACGGGGAACAAACCAAGCCGAGCTTTGCAACCTATCCAATACATGGACTTGAAAACATCGCTCCTGATGGCGTCACGATCCACTTTGCTGACGGTCACGTGCGCCAGTTGCCTAGGTTGAAAGCGGGACCATTTCGTTACAAGACCTATGCTGATGCATATTTGGAAGTAGCAAAAAAGTATGCTCATGTTCCGGTGAAGCAAGCAGTCATCTCTGCATCGGCATTGAGCCTTCTCTACCCACAAAACGGTATCGAAGGCTATTCAAGAGAATCCTTTATCGAAGAGCTTCTCCGTGAGAACGGAGCCGACATTCGCCGCTGCTTACAGAAGGGCGCTTTTAAGGTTCAGATTGACTTTACTGAAGGAAGACTCGCGGTGAAACTAGATCCAAGCGGGCAACTTCTGGAAAGTTTTATCGATCTTAACAATCGAGTGCTAGGTCGTTTCTCGGTAGAGGAGCGAAAGAATATCGGTGTTCACACCTGTCCGGGCGGAGACCAAGACTCGACCCATAGTGCAGATGTGGACTATGCCAAGCTCTTGCCAAGCTTGTTCAAACTCAAGGTTGGGAATTTTTACATCCAGTTAGCAAGCGAGAGCGACAGTACTAGAGTTCTCAAGATCATTAAGGAAAACGCAAACCCTGATCAGAGAATTTTCATCGGCGTGATTGACTCTATAAATCCGAGAGTGGAAACGCCGGAAGAAGTAAGGGATCGGGTCCTTGAAGCCGCCGAATACATTCCGCTTAGCCAACTGGGAACGACTGACGACTGTGGTTTCTCTCCATTCGGTGATGATACTTCAACGACCCGAGAAACGGCTTTTGAAAAAATCCGTGCCCGTGTAGTTGGCACTACACTAGCTGCGAAAGTTCTACGGGTCTGACAGTAGCCGTACTTTTATACGATTGACTTAAAATACTTGCCGAGCTAATCTCTTCATCATGCGTACCGGTTTTGCTCACCTCCCACTCCACAGCGGGAAGGCGCCTCGCTGGCTTTTTAACAAGATGGTGCGTCTAGCTCGTGAAATTGTTTGCCATATAACTGCCGAATATGGAGCTTCAGAGGTTCTTGTCAGATTGTCAGACCCCTTTTGGTTCCAAGCCTTTGGTTGTGTTTTGGGATTCGATTGGCACTCAAGCGGCGTGACTACCACAACCTGTGGCGCTATAAAGGAGGGGATAAGAGGTTTAGAAAAGGAGCTTGGATTATTTGCAACTGGTGGAAAAGGAGCTTCTTCAAGAAAAACGCCAGTTGAAATTATGAATGCTTGTGATTATATCTCACAGGAACCGGAAAATCTTATCAAAGCAAGTCGCCTATCAGCTAAGGTTGATAATTCGGCAGTCCAAGATGGCTATCAGCTTTACCATCACAGCTTTTTCTTTACGCAGGATGAAGAGTGGTGTGTAGTGCAACAGGGGTTTAATGATTCGAATTCCATGGCACGCCGTTATCACTGGCTTAGTTCAAGGCTTAATAGTTTTGTTAATGAGCCACATTCAGCGATTTGCTGTGATGCAAAAGGTAATACACTTGACCTAGTAGCTTCAGATAGTGAGCAAACTCGACATGCTATTACAGAGCTAGCCAGTCAACCTGACAGGGGTGTATTGAGGGATGTAGAGCGACTCCCAAATCTAATTCTTCCACATCGCCATCAGGTTGCTACCGCCGATATTAATCCGAAATACCTCAAGAAAGTCTTACTGAGCACATACGAGCTTGTTCCTAGAAACTTTGAGGAATTGTTATGTATCCAGGGAGTAGGTGCAAAGACACTTAGGGCCTTAACATTGGTAGCGGAGCTAATCTATGGTACGAGAGCTAGCACCAGAGATCCTGCGCGATTTTCATTTGCACATGGTGGAAAGGACGGTACTCCTTTCCCAGTCGATCGTAGAATCTACGAACGAACCATTACGGTTCTTCATGATGCTCTAGCTAAATCAAAGGTGGATTACAGTGAAAAAATAAGAGCTCTAAAACGACTAGCCGCTTTCGACCAAAATAACCAGAACTACAAACTCATTACATAATGATTCTACAAACCATATTATTCAACCTAGGGGGTTACAGTCATTTAGACATGAGCGCATACGAAACATATTTTACGGTGAAATTAACAAATCATTATTTATCCGAAGAGGAACTTACGGCTAATTTGAATGTATTAGAGACATCGAGGATTAGCTTATACATTAGAAACATATGTTGCCTACTCATACACCTAATCGAGGTAAGGGGCTGTCATTCCCGCATGTTACCCACTTTAGATGTGTGGGTACAAGTTTAAGCGTGAATCTAAAACATGGATACCCGATAGAAACATTCGGGTATGACAACGCTGGCGATGACCGATAAAGCTTGTCCCCGTATGTCGCTTGATTCAAACATTCGAGTGCAAGCTTAAGTGGGGAACATTCGGGCATGACAAGGTGTAGAGTATGAATAACATGAGTTAGAAACGTGACATAAACTCAAAAAGCAAGACAGTGCCCTCTAATTTTCGGAAGCAATACTTGAATATTCCAAACCAATCCAACTAGCTGGACCATTCAAGAGCTGAGCCTAGCTTTACTTTATACTAGAGGAAAACTATTATAACGGTATGGCTTGATAAATTCTTTCAAGTTCTTGCTTATCCTCTTGTATGAGCTGTCTTTGATTAGCTTTGTATACGCTCCACATGATCGAGTCTTGAATTGTAGAATGACCTATTCCAAGACAATGCCCAATTTCGTGCAATGCGACAGTCTCTACATCAAATCCTTTATGGCTAGGGTGTATAACCCAGTTTTCGCTAATATCGAGATGCAAGTCTCCTGCAAGTTCTTTCAGGTGTGTGTATGGATAATAACCAACTGCAATCTTTTCTCCCGGTCCGTAAAAAGGATCAGTAGAATTCGGATCCACATTCGGTCCCGGTGTCCATAACACCCTTATCTCTGCTCTTGCTGGATCTTTTCTTTCTTCAAATCTTATTATCCCTGTTTTGTCCCATGTTTTGAATGATTGCCTAACAGCCTCCCATGCATGTGAACCCAAATAACTTGGTGAAGATCCGACGAGCGCAAATCCTAATGTTCGTCGTGACCATCTTCCATTTATTAATTCATAAGGGTGATCGCCGTTTAACAACAGTGTAGTATCAATGTTGTATTCCGTATCAACTAGATAAGCTCTGTCCCGAGCTAATTTCAATGGTAGATAGTCTGTCGCTTGAAATCGGCTCTGTTCTTCTTCAAAGGGGATTGCTTTTTCAGGATGCACACACCTGTAAGAATTTATTAATCTGCATGTTTGGGAGTTTAGACGTCCAGTAGCAGGTACTTTATTTCTGCGCTGGAATTCTTTGAGCCTTTCTTCTAAGCTCGATTTATCACTTAATTTGTAACCATGAAAATTTAAAAAAGAATTTAAATAGTCATAGCAGTTTAGAAAATTTCCAGATCGGACGAATCGCTTTGTTTTTACCGGGGGTGATTCAGGCAAGCGAGCATGAGCCATTTAAGTTATTTTAGCTATTCGAGTCCGAGCACTTGGTATCCAAGAGAAAATTTTCCATCAGCACCAATGTTCAACTTGTATAGACCAGGACCTTTGAAATTTTTATCAGCAATAAGCGCGCCTGCTGCCGCTGCTGCAACGTTTTGAACAGCGCCTGACACAGCATTAATTAATTCAGGTACTCCAGAGTCAATTTCACTATTAAAAGCTGTGAGATTCCAACCATTCTCAAGTGTAAATTTAGGTTTTACACCGCCTATGCCGGCATTCCACTCAATTACATATTCTTGAGAGAAATCAGGTAACAAGTCAAATTGTGCTTGATAGACAGTACCTGCGATTGAAGTGATCGTAGTGGTAGTTTTATCCCCATCTTTGACTTGTTGATTAACAGTATTGACCTTATCTGAAGGTTGAACTTTTGTAATCCAAACGTATAACGCTGGCCTGTAGAAACGAACTCCGGGACCGGAGGCTGTTAGGATTTTACCTTTGCTACCGTATTGATTTTGCACAGGATAAACCTCAACTTTTGCACAACTGATTGAGATTATCAAAATTGATAATAATGAAATTGCACTCAAGATCGTATAATTAAAGTCCTTTATTACAAAATTTAGAATCGACATGTAACGTTCCTCTCTCCTGAATCAAATTTTTGTTATCTGAAATTGTAACTGTTTACGTACTTTATAGTATATAATATTTTTCCTAACATATGCTGAAAATGATGTCAATAAGAGAGTTAGCAGGTGTAGTTGCAAAGTGATAATGTCACTATTTAAGCGCAAAGTGAAAATGTCACCCCCCTGGGTTTTTGGGATAATTTCTGTCTTGAGTAGAAATTACCCATCAGGAGGTAGAAATACCTATGGAGGTGATAACTTTGAGTCAGGAAGAAATTACAAAATACCAGGTGATAAAGGACTCATTGGATAGAAAGATTTCCAATAATCAAGCAGCAACTTTACTTGGTTTATCCACAAGACAGATAATACGGCTTAAGAGCAAAGTTAGAGGGGCTGATCTTAGGGGTATAGTTCACGGTAATCGAGGAAGGACTCCAAAGATAGCAGTAGCAAAGGAGACAAAAGAAATGATCCTCAATCTCTACCTAAACACATACAATGGTTTTAATGTCTCACACTTTGGAGAATTCCTAAAAGAAGCTCATGGAATTGATGTCTCTAGGGAAACCCTTAGGAATTTGCTTCTTAACTCTCATCTTAGGTGTAAGGCTAAATCTCAGCCAAAACATCGCTCAAGAAGGACTAGAATGCCAAAGAGTGGACTTTTAATCCAGATGGACTCCTCAGAGCATCAGTGGTTGGGAGGAGATAGCATCTGGCTTATAGCCACCATAGATGATGCTACAGGAGAGGTTCCCTATGCCCTTTTTGTAGATAGTGATTCCACGGAGAATAACATGAGGGTTATAAAGAAGATGATAGAGACAAAGGGGATACCTGTAGCCTTATACACTGATGGGGCGAGTCATTTTATGACTCAAAGGCATTACTCCTACAGGGTTAATCTCAAATACAACTATGCTCCTACACAAATTCAAAGGGGATTAAATGAGCTTGGTGTGGGGCTTATCATTGCAGGAAGCCCTCAGGCCAAGGGAAGGATAGAGAGACTTTTTGGAACCTTCCAGGATAGACTCCTTAAGGAGTTGAAGCTTCATAATATATCTTCTATAGAGCAAGCTAACAGGTACCTTAACAATGTGTTTATACCAAAGTTCAATAAGAAATTCTCTATAGACCCTAAAGACCCTGAGTCGGCCTGGAGAAGTGTACCAAGGGGGATAAACCTGGACTCTGTGTTCTCGATAAAGGAGCAAAGAACTGTTATGGCTGATAATACTATCTCCTATAAGAATCGTATATTTCAGATACTGCCTGATAAATATAGAATCTCATTTGCTAAGGCTAAAGTAGAGGTGGAGAAGAGATTAGATGGGTCTATACACATAAAATATAAGGACCAATATCTGAATTTTAAGGAGATTAATTCTGATGAAATTAAAAAGATTCAAACTAATACTCTGCCTCTTGAGAAACTACTTAGAGGTGACATTTTCACTTTGCATCAGGGGTGACATTTTCACTTTGTATTGACACTTATTTCTATAATGAAGCCTAATGAACCTCCCGTATCCAGTTAGGTTATCACACCTAAGGTGACTATTCCTAAGGTTGGATAAGTTGCTTGCTTACAGGACACAGAGGGTAATAACTTTGGTATCTTTCTAGAGGACCCCCTCTGCTCATTAACTGCCAATAGCCTAGCAGTAAGACACAATACTAATAGAAGAAGGTTGAGAGACTTTTATAGTCTAAGTATATTTGAGTAGTCCTAATCAGTTTATGTGCGGAGGATAATAGTGTTTTTTAGATCAAACAGCTCGTCTATATTGCTGATTTTATATAATTAGCCTTTAACCTTCCTTTTCTTTTCATTACTTCTTTCCTTTTTATTAAAATATTGCCTCAGTGCCTCGTCAGAAACTAGCCATTTACCTGCTACCTTTCTACCCTTAATTTTTCCTTATCCCTCCATACTCGCAAAGGACGTCTTCGCAAATTCACCAAAACCATCGCACTAGAATCTATAATCAAATGCGTCTCCATATTGTTGAATTGTTAATGCCGAATAAATTCCCAAAGGAAATTTGGTAATAAAACGCTTATTCGGCGTAGTCGCATTTGATCACGAAATAGTTAAGTCGTCGACAGTACGGTACTCAACTTTATTAGTGCTTCTGATTCATTATCTGGATTTGCGATGAAACTCTTTTGCATCTGGTAATTAACTAAGAAGCACAAATTGTAAAAATATATGAATGCATCGTACAATGCATTCATCATCCATACCAAGCAGAAATGCTTTCCTCAAATTGCACTATAAATCTCTCTTATACTTACTTTGCTCCGTCGTCATTATGAACAATTCGCAAATTATTACGAACCGAGATTCTATCCCTAACCTTAGCAAATACATGACTAATCATTCCTGCAATGAAGCTTTCATTCGATGAACTAAGGTCTATTTTTATTTCAGTTATTTTCTCGGCTTTTGTTACTCTACTAGCACCATCTTGAAGGTCAATCTGGGTGACAATTATATCATCGGATTCGTGCGAGCTTTCAATCGTATAATAAAACTTAACTAGGTTACCTCCCTGATCTGGAGGATGCTTCCATCGGTTGCATTCAGCCAAGACAAAGCCTTCAACACCGATTCTGAAAGCAACTAAGTTCACCTCCCAACCAGCTCCCCAGCTGTCTTTCCCCACTTCCTTTTCTTCTTTCTCGTCAAACAGGAGCTGTCCCCTTATATCTTTTAAAAGCTGTCTGGAGGCATCTTCGTATGTCCTCCAGATATCCTGGGACAACATTGCCAAATCAAATCTTCTAAGACTGCTTTTTTTCTTCACTGCGATTGGTCTATACTTTTAGAAATTTCATTTTTGTTAATATCTTAGTTTATCATTCTAGTGTATTTATTTACAAATAACAAGTGCTTATTTTATGTTTATTCAACTATTACTTACCACTTTTGAAAACTTAGAGGCCATTTGCCTGCGATCCTCAGCATGTTTATCACATAAAAGAATAGCTTAACTGAACTGGTAAAGCCGTTTATTATATTATTACTTTTGAATATTAATATGATACGCTGCTCTTAAAGCGGTAAAGGTTTATAACGCAATCACGGAAGATTCTTAAGCTAAGGCAGAAGCTAAGAGAGAACATACAGAAATCACGGTGGGAGGTTTTCAATTTATAGCAACAAAGAGTCATAAAGTTGGGAAAGTGTGGGCAGGGATTATGTAACAAGAAAGCAAATAATAGATTCATTGCGTTTATTGAAGAGCTTTCAAAAGTCAAGCTAAATGGCAATGCGTGCAATCATTATTCTCATGATAACCCTGTAAACACGATTAGAAGAAAAAATCTATTATTGTATTTTCAACAAATGGAAAAGTTCAACTCACGAATCCTGATGGTCGGCTGGAAATTGGTGAAGGGTATTTAAGAGGGTTGATCCAGTTATTTGATATAAAACAGTTGTTGCTATAGGGAATAGGGCAGAATCAACTTTAATTAATATAGGGATAAATTTTAAAAAGTTAGAGACCCTGCAAATGGGGGCAAAATCAAATTTACTAACGGAATAAACGATATAATGGGTAATTATAAGCAATGAACTTAACAAACTTGACACAGAAGAAAGGTCCAAGTTGAACCTATTACGAAAATTTATTTGCTATTTAATCAGGGGATCAATGATTAAGTCTACCAATAGCATAGAATGGCAGTTTTCATTAAACAACATAAAGCAAACACAATTGCTATTCACTAACGCCTTTCATCGGGTAAACCAATAATACGTCTTAAGGATCTTAGCTCCTCGTTTGCTTGCGCATTTCTAAGCTTCATGCTCTCGACTTTTTCATTTATCATTTGCACGAGCTGAGTATTTTTTGAAATAATCTCCTCAACACTACCAGGGTTATCAGAGTTATCAGTTCTGGCATCTCTGATGGAAGTATCTAAGGGATAAAATAGTTCATACTCTTGATCAGAAATAAAATTATCTAGATATAGATAAGCCTCCTCCAGTATGCTGCGCCTATCTGGGGACGTTTCTCTGAGAAGCAGCTGAGCTATAGCGTGTCTTATCACACCCTTGGGAAAGGGCAGCAGGGATTCTGGCAGGGCTGAGGGCACCAAGGTTAATTCTTCAACATCCTCGCGCTCGAGAATATCCCCAAATGCTATAACAATATCACGGAATTCTTTATTCTCATCCATCTTCCTAGTCTAATTATAAAACAAAAAGATATGAACTGTATCGCTAAATATTATTTATCTTAAAATCCCACTCTATGCCGGTTCTTCATCGCCTGTGGTAGAAATGTGATCATGGATAATTCCGGCAATAACTCTTTGCTCACCGGGAGCGCGGTGTGGGTATTTGTCTACGCCTAGATATTTCTTGGCTAGGCAATCAATATGTTTATCTGCACCCTCGTGTGTAATTTCTACAACGCGGCCGCGGATCATAACCTGTTGGTAAGGGTTTTCTGCATTCACTATGGTTG
>Ga0209324_10000661_pt1 | contig 23760 bp, 18 predicted proteins | sample Rifsed19ft3_FD_184015 | JGI IMG/M metagenome (GOLD analysis project Ga0209324, IMG submission 184015) | Soil microbial communities from Rifle, Colorado, USA - sediment 19ft 3 (version 2) | ecosystem: Environmental > Terrestrial > Deep subsurface > Rock core/Sediment | place: Rifle, Colorado...
TTCCATAGAACTAGCCAAAAAAGGAATGGGAAAGGTAAGCCCGAATCCGCTTGTTGGATGTGTTATAATTAAAGATGAAAGAATTATCGGGGCGGGTTACCATGAAAAATTTGGGGGAAATCACGCCGAAGTAAATGCAATAAACAGTGCAAGAGAAAGTTTAGACGGCGCAACACTCTACATAAATCTTGAACCGTGCAGTCATCATGGAAAAACTCCTCCTTGTGTTGATAAAATTATTAAGAATAAATTCAAACGTGTAGTAATCGGCACTTTGGATATGAATCCCTTGGTGAGCGGTGCCGGAGTAAAAAAATTAAAATCTGCGGGAATAGATGTCAAAGTTGGTTTGTTGGAAAAAGAATGTGTTGAACTGAATAAATTTTTCTTCAAGTACATAACAAAAAAAATTCCCTATGTGACTTTGAAAGCAGCCCAAACAATTGATGGAAAAATTGCAGATACAACCGGTAATTCAAAGTGGATTTCATCGGCTGCCTCTCGCCGCCGTGTTCATTCACTTAGATCAAAATATGATGCTGTTCTCGTCGGTGCAGGAACAGTCAAAGCTGATGATCCAAGATTAACAGTTAGGTTAACTGAAGGAAGAAATCCTAAAAGGGTTATCCTCGATTCCAATCTTGATTTGGCTACAGACTATAAAATTTTTACAAATAATAACGATACGAATTTGATTGTAGTCACATCGAAAAAAAGTATTAACAAGAAGAGACGGGTTAACAAGCTAAATACTTTGGGAGCGAAGGTTCTTTTCGTTAAGGAAAATGAAAATGGATTGATAAACTTGAAGGCAGCATTGGTTGAATTAGCAAAACACCAGATAGCATCAATACTTGTAGAGGGAGGGAGCGAAATTTATACTTCTTTCCTACGTGAAAATCTCTTTGACGATATTGTTTTATTCATCAGCCCGAAAATTTTAGGACCCGGTCTTCCTTTTGTAATTGATTTTGGAAAAAGTACAATAAAGAATGCTCTAAAAGTTAAGATTGTAAATGTTGAAACAATTGATGAAGATTTGTACGTTGAGTTATCTAAGTAAGTTGTGGTAACGAGTGGTTCAATTTACCCTGAGTACTAAATCAGTTCTTCATTCTGCAAATAAAAAAGAAAGATAACGTACTAAAAATTCCCGCTTATCATTCACAGCTAATTGCTATTTTTATAAATCAATTTGAAATTTGTTTACACATCATTAAGGAACATAAAATGTTTACCGGACTTGTTGAAGAAAAAGGAGAGTTACTTCAAAAACTAAAAACTGGAGATGGATATCGGCTTGTGATTAAGGCATCTAAAATTATGGAAGACCTTAACATCGGAAGCAGCATAAGCGTTAATGGATGCTGTTTAACGGTCGTAAAAAGAGAAGTCAGCACTTTTTCGGTGGATACTATTGAAGAAACATTGAAGAAGACAAACCTCGGTGCCCTGGTAGCAGGAAATAAAGTGAATTTGGAAAGACCATTGAAAGCTGATGCACGCCTTGGAGGTCATTTTGTTTTGGGTCATGTTGATACGAAGGGTGAAGTTTTGGAAATAAAAGAATTATCAAATAGTCACTTTCTTACGATTGGTTATCCGGAAGAGTTTAAAAAATATTTAATATATGTTGGTTCGATATCTATTGATGGAGTCAGCATGACAGTCGCACAGCTTGAAGGGAATACTTTTTCTGTGGGAATAATTCCATTCACCTGGCAGGAAACAATTTTTTCCAATAAAAAAGTTGGTGATACTGTCAATCTTGAGTTCGATGTGCTAGGAAAATATGTTGAGAGAATCATGTCGACCAAATCAGAGTCTTAAATGGTAAATAAGAATATCATTGCTTAAGAATGAAAAAGATTGACGAAAAAATAATTCGTTTTATTGAAGAGTATGAACTTATCCAACGAGGAGATAGAATTTTAATTGCTCTCAGTGGCGGACCGGATTCAGTTTTTCTTCTTAATTTTTTATTGAAGTACCGAAGAAAATATGGAATCGAAATTGGGGCAATGCATGTCAACCACATGATTCGCGGTAAAGAAGCTGATAACGATGAAAAATTTTGCAAGAAATTATGTTCGCAGTTAGGAGTTGATTATCACACTGTAAAAAGAAATGTACCATCTCTTGCAAAAGCGAATAAAATCTCTATTGAAGAAGCAGCAAGAGAAATACGATATAGAGAATTAGAAAAGGTCATGAAGAAATTTGGTTATGATAAAATTGCAACCGCACACAATTGCAGCGACAATGCGGAAACGGTTTTCCTTAATTTGATTAAAGGAACAGGTCTAAAAGGATTATCCGGAATTCCAATAAAAAGGGAAAACATTATCCGCCCTATTTTATCAATCACAAAGGATGAAATTTTAGAATATTTGAAAAAGAATAATGTTCAATATTTAATTGACAAAACAAATTTTTCAAATGTTTATGAACGCAACTTTATCAGAAATAAAATGTTTCCACAAGTTAAAAAGCATTTAAATCCTAAGATTGAGCAGACGTTATTCAAATCCTCATTAATTTTAAAGAAACAATCAGCAGTTCTTAATTCGGCAATAAAAATTATTAGCAACCATGTTGTTACCAGGGAAAAGGATAAGCTCGAAATAAATATTTACGAGCTTGGCGTAATTGATAAGAGTCTGTGGGGTGATGTCATAAAATTTTCCATTGAAAGAAACTTCTCAGCTAAGCTTTCGTCTAATGACTGCAATGAAGTTATTTCTCTATTCTCAAATCAAATCGGGAAAAGTATAAGTATCTCCAATGGATTATCTGCTCTCCGCGAGAGAGGTAAAGTTTTAGTCTATATTAAAAGAAAACAGAAGAAATCAGATAACGTTGCAATTAAAATTGGCGGTAGTGGACAAATTAATCATAAAGAAATCATGATTAATTATGCTGATAAAAATCTTGCCGCTTATTCAAGTAACAAAAACATTGAATATATTAATGCCGACAAGGTCACCGATAAATTTATTCTTAGATTCTGGAAAGATGGTGACAGGTTTTATCCGTTGGGATTAAATGGCTCGAAAAAAGTATCCGATTTTTTAAATGACCAAAAAGTTTCAGCATTCGAAAAAAGGAAGCAGTTAGTTCTTACAAATAATAAAAAAATTGTTTGGGTCGTCGGTCACAGAATTGATAACAGATTCAAAATCACGGACAAAACACGAAAGGTTTTACAACTATGCCTGAAATAAGCCGGGATAAAATTCTAGTGGGTAAAGATGTCTTTACTGAATATTTAAGTGAGAAGACGATTCAATCTCGCATTAAGGAATTAGCTGAAATAATTTCAAAAGATTATAAAGATAAAATTCCGGTTTTCATTGGGGTGCTGAACGGATCTTTTATTTTTATGTCGGATCTTGTGAAAAATGTTGGTATAGATTGTGAGATAGATTTCTTTAAATTGTCCAGCTATGGAGATGAAAAAATCTCTTCGGGCAAGGTAACTTTATTAAAGGAACTAAACTGCGATGTGAACGGAAGAGACCTAATTATTGTTGAGGATATAGTAGATTCCGGCTTATCCATTAAATTTATTGAAGAGCTAATAAGTCATCATCACCCAACGAGCATGAGGGTTGTGAGTCTGCTGGTTAAGCCCAATAGTCTTAGATATAAAGTAAAAATTGATTATATTGGTTTCGAAATTCCGAGCAAATTTGTAATAGGATTTGGGCTTGATTATGCGCAAAAGTATCGGAATTTACGTTCAATTTACATGTTAAGTTAATGATTTCATTCAGATTCTTAGGAAAATGATTTAAAAATATGGCTGATAATAAAAGCAATAAGAACTCGCCGTTTAAACCCGGTGGTTCTAATAAAAGTGATGATAATTTTGACTGGTCCAAAGTAATAAAATTAGTTTTTGGCTGGGGTGCAGTAATCGTTGCTGCCGTAATAGTTATGCAAATTTTCCGGACTAATACTGTTAGCTACACCGAAATTCCGTATCCGCAGTACGAAAAACTTCTTTCAGAAGATAAAATCTTAAAAGCCACAATTACCAAATCGGATATAAATGACTATTCCTTTAAAGCAGAACTTCGCTCCGAAGAAAAAATAATTATTAATAAAAAAGAAGTTTCGGTAAAAGAAATTTCTGTCTATTTGCCTGAACCAATAATAAGAGATCAAGAAGCAATTTGGAAAATGAAAGGGATTAACTACTCATTCGATAAAGAATCTAACGAATGGTTAAATGTTATTCTTGGTTTCATTCCTTGGGTGATAATCATTGCAGTTTGGCTACTTATTATGAGAAGAATGCAAGGTTCTACCGGCGGAACAAGAGGGATTTTTTCTTTTGGTAAAAGCAAAGCAAAGTTGATAACACAGTCAGGTAGTAGAGTAACATTTAAAGATGTTGCCGGGGCTGATGAAGCAAAAATGGAACTTCAAGAAATTATTGAATTCTTAAAAGAACCGACAAAATTTCAAAAACTCGGTGGAAAAATTCCAAGAGGAGTGTTGTTATTAGGACCTCCCGGAACTGGAAAAACTCTCATGGCTCGAGCAGTTGCCGGTGAAGCTGGTGTGCCATTTTTCTCAATAAGCGGAGCAGATTTTGTCGAAATGTTTGTTGGTGTTGGTGCCAGCCGCGTTAGAGATCTTTTTGACCAGGGGAAGAAAAATGCTCCTTGCATAATCTTCATTGATGAGATTGATGCTGTCGGACGCCATCGTGGTGCAGGCTTAGGCGGCGGTCATGATGAACGAGAGCAAACTCTCAATCAGCTATTAGTTGAAATGGATGGATTTGAACAAAACAGCGGTGTGATAATTATTGCTGCAACAAATCGCCCCGATGTTTTAGATCCTGCTTTACTTCGACCCGGAAGATTTGATCGTCAGGTTGTGGTAGATAGACCTGATGTTAAAGGTCGAGAAGGAATTTTAAAAGTCCATACGCGAAATATTCCTCTTGATCCGGCTGTTAAGATTGATGTATTAGCCAAAGGAACGCCCGGTCTCTCAGGCGCGGATCTTGCTAATTTGGTTAATGAAGCTGCACTTTTAGCTGCAAGAAAAAATAAGAAAAAAGTTGAAATGATTGATTTTGAGGAAGCTAAGGATAAAGTTATGATGGGAATGGAAAGAAAGAGTTTAATCATTTCGGAGGAAGAAAAAAAGATTACTTCTTACCACGAAATTGGACACGTTCTCGTTGCAAGAATGCTTCCCGAAGCTGATCCTGTTCACAAAGTAACCATAATTCCACGCGGAAGAGCTTTAGGAGTAACCAGTTATCTTCCAATTGATGAAAAGCATACGTATTCCAAAGTGTATTTGGAATCTATAATTACTTACGCACTTGGTGGAAGAGCCGCAGAAAAATTAGTTTTCAAGCATTATACAACCGGTGCAGGAAACGATATTGAAAAAGCGACAGGCATTGCGCGAAAGATGGTCTGTGAGTGGGGCATGAGCGAAAAGCTTGGTCCGGTAAGTTACGGTGCAAAAGAGGAAGAAATCTTTTTAGGAAGAGAAATTCAAAAGCACAGAGATTACAGCGAACGCACTGCGATTGAAATTGATGATGAAATTAGATCAATTGTGAGTGCGGCCATGAACAGAGCTGAAAATATATTAAAGGACAATATGGATTTGCTTCATAAGCTTTCCAAGGAATTACTTGAGAGAGAAATTCTTGATGGCGAAGAAATAGATGCAATTGTTCGCGGTGAGGAATTGCCGCCGATAAAAAGAAATGGAAGCTCTGAAAACGGCGCCGAAACTGAAGTTCCCGATCATGTAAAAAAATTAATTGAACAGAGGAAACCGAAAGAATCAATCTCCAAAGATGACGCAGGTTGATAACGGAACTATTCACTACAGAGATGAAATTTTTCGTAAGCTAATTCATCTCTGCTCACTTTCGATTCCCATCGTTTATTATTTCATACCGAGGAATACTACCTTAGTTATTTTGGGAATAATGGCTGCAATTGCATTATTCTTTGATCTTGGTCGTTACCTTTCTCCAACAATTGGCAAAATATTTTATAAGTTTTTCGGTTTTTTACTAAGGCAGCATGAGGTTGATCATAAAAAACGTAACCTCAATGGAGCTACTTATGTATTGCTGTCGGCATTTATCTGCGTTCTAATTTTCCCTAAAGTAATTGTTGTAACCGCATTTGCTGTTTTAATAATTAGCGATACCATGGCTGCATTGATTGGACGTCGTTACGGAAAACATAAATTTCTTTTCAAAAGTCTTGAGGGAACTTTAGCTTTTTTCCTGAGTGGAATAGTCGTTGTTTTGCTATCTCCCAAAATTGAATACCATTTTACTGAATATATGATTGGAATTATCGCTGCGGCTTTTGGTGCACTAATAGAAAATGTATCATTCGGATTGGCTGATGATAATCTCGTAATTCCGATCTCAATAGGAATTGCCATGTGGTTATTGTATCTGCTGTTTCTACCAGAATTAAACTTAGTTCTTCAAAACGTTCCGAGGTAAGGATGAAAATTATTTTTTCGATATTAATTTCTTTTGCACTGATCTTTCTATCGGCATGCGACACCACAAATAAACCGGCAAAAGGTAAAGAGGATGAAATATATGTTGTTGCGGATTCTTTGGAGTATGAAGAACTGAGACTGGCATTAGAATCAACTTTTGAAAAAGTGATTTATACACCTCAGCCGGAAAAACTTTTCACACTTAATAGAGTTTCGCCGAATGAAATTGAAAAATATAAAACGCGTAAAAATATTATCATTGTTGCACCAATGAATTCAAATTCTATAGCATCCCAGTTTATTAAAGCTATAGTTGATACTGCAGTAAAATCCAAAATTATGTCAAACCAAATGTCCCAGGTTATGAAATATAATCTTTGGGCAAAGCATCAATTAGTTGTTGTTATAACTGCCCCGGATATGCAGGAATTGGAGTTTAATATTTTAAAGAAAAGTGATGATCTGCTCTATGCATTCCAAAAAATTTCTGATGAAAGACTTTCCGAAAGCTTATATAGTGCACCTTATGAACAAAAAAATATTGAAGGAAAGATTCTTAAGCAATATGGCTGGGTTGTCTATGTTCAAGCTGACTTTAACTTAGCTATGAATAAACCCGAAGATAATTTTGTGTGGCTCAGAAGATCGCCCAACAGCGATATGGAAAGATGGATTTTTGTTAATTGGATTGAAAATGCAACACCGGAATATTTAAATGCCGACTCCATCAGAACAATTAGAAATAAAATTACTCAGAAGTATTATCAAACATCAGACAATCAATCCTATGTTGTAATTGGGGAAGAATATCTCACTACCAATGAAGTTAATTTTAAAGGAAGATATGCTATTCTAACACAGGGTTTGTGGGAACTGAATACAAAAGGAATGGGCGGACCATTTATAAACTATACTTTTTATGACGAGAAAACTAAACGCCTGTATATGATTGATGGTTCGATCTATGCACCAAAATATTATAAGCGAAATTTAATCCAGCAGGTTGACGTAATTCTGCAATCTTTCATGACAGAAAGTGAGCTTTCCGCAGAAAGGAAAGAAGATTTGCTGGATGCGGTTGAGGATTAGCGGAATATCTATTGCAGTCATCCACCTAAGGCGGATTAGATGATTGAAAAGAATAAAATTCCAGAATGGCTTTAGCTGCATTTATTACTTAATCAATCGCATTAATTCGGGAGATAGTTTGTACTCAGGTAAATCACTTTTAATTTTATTTAAGTAAACACTAGCTCTATCCGACTTATTGTTTTGCATTTCATAAGTAGCTCGTCTTGCAAGCATCGAACCAACCTTGTCTTCAATAAAATTTACATAATAATTTCTTCGCTCAGGTATTTGAATATTGAAGTTGGGTTCCTGAGCAGGAACATATTCTTTTGTCCTCATAACTTTAAAAAGAAATAAGTCTGGCACTAAATAATAATCTCGCGGTAAAGCAAATTCGCCTTTCTGCATTTCATTATCAACCAACTCAGGTGCAATATAAATGCTGTACTTATTAATGTTGGTTGTAACAAGTTTAGTCATGATTTGCCCGTAAAGACTTTCAAGCGATTGTGCATTGTAGTTTTCACTTCTTTCAAATGGCTTTAGTGCGTCGAGAAACATTCTCACTTCATTCTTAACACCCAAAAGCAGATCGGGATGATTTCGTTCAAGCTGATTGAAATACCATGAACGCCTAAGTAATTCTTTGTCAACAACCGTAATATCTTTTCTAAAACTTTCGACATTCTGAAAGTAGTAAGAAGCTGAAATGAAAAAATCCCATTGATAGCTCAACACAATTGATTTTTTGTTCATACTGTTCAAAAGAGATTTTGTATAATCTTCAAATATTTTAGTGCTTGATTGATCAACTTTCTTAAAATTAAATGATGCAAAAATTATTATGAAGATAAGCGGAACAGCAGCTAAGACTAAATTATTATGATTCGAAAGTTTTAGCATTGAGTGAAATTTTAGAATTCCAAATACCGAGAAAAATGCCAGCGCTGTATAAGCAAGCAAGAAGTATGAATCAATATCCACGATATCATAATTTATAGAGTATAGAACTGTGGACGTGAATAGAATCACTAAAAAAACAAAAATCCTTTTGCTGAATGAGTATGAAAATAAAAAAACAATTATAATTGGTATCAATGCAATATTAAATTCATCAGTTAATGATGCAAAAAAATATCCAAATTGTTTTTTCGCCACTTCCATTGACGAGAAAAGCCAAACCTGGTATTGTTTTCCTGAAATGTGTCTGAGAATTCTTTCAATATCAGTGGGGTTTCCCCAGTTCAGTATAGGTTGCTGTGAAGCTCGAATTGGCAGATAGGAATAAATGATTACGAGCAGCGGAAGGAAAAATACAATCATCAAAAGCATTTTCTTAATGCTTGATTTATTAAATCCAAACTTGTTAAAAAATAAATATGCAATAGCCGGAAGAACTAACAATGTCGTCATGTGATTACTGAATCCCAATGCAAGTACGATGGCCAGAATGAACCAATAATCCAGATAAAATTTATTGGATAAAGTATTTTGCAGGTAAGCTTTTAACAAAACAAAAATTATTGTGCAGATTAAGAACAGATGGAGTGAGTAAACTTCCACTGAAGTGCTTTGAAACCAAAATGTCTTGCTGAAAGCGAGAAGAAGTCCGCTAAAAGCAGAAGCAATAATTTTGATCGTGTTGGATAATTCTTCCTTGATGTTTTTATTCTCAATGTTTTCTCCTTTTTCTTTCCGGTTTTTCTTTTTTTGCTTTTTTGTTTCGATCAAACTTTTCGGATTGAAGCTCTGGAGATTATCAAGCGTTAATTTTACGGACTGGACAAAGAATCCAACTGCGGCGGCACAATAAATCGCTGCCAGCAGATTCATCTGGTAAATCTCTGTGAAAGGTAACGGAATTAAAGAAAACAAATAACCTAATATCGCGTAAAGCGGATAACCTGTTGGATGAGCAATTCCCAGCGTAATTTGTAAAGCGGCTAATTCTCCTGAATCAATCTGAACTACCGAAGGTGCAAGCGTGAACAGATAAATAATGAATGCAGCCGCACTGATGAATAGTGCTAAGTATTTTTTTAAGATGTTCAATTTTTTGCCAGGCATTTTTGGAAAATTAATTTATTTGATTTCATAACCTCATTCACATTAAGCTGGAATTTTTCCTGATCATCAAAATTCATTTGCCGGGAAAGCATCTTCAATTTTTTCTTATCACCTGGAAGCAAAGCTGTCGTTGCGTTGAAGATTACTTGATTAAGAAAATCTAATCTTTTTAGGAATGAAAAATTATTTACGAGAGTTGTACAATCATCTGTGCTGATTCTATCATCAGGCAATATATACAGAACGTGCACTCCCTTGCCTGCAATTTTTGTAAAGTTATTCGGAGAAGTAATGGCTAAGTATTGAAGGATAAACTCAACGTCAATTATTCCACCGGGACTTTTCTTAAGATTGATGATGCTGAGATTGCCTTGCAAATTAGCGGGGTAAAGCTTCCTCCTCATTTCTTTTATTTCAGATTTGATTACACCTTCCTTCTCTAATCCCAACCTGGTTATAAGTGATTTTATGAAAATGTTAAATAGTTTTTTATCACCGCATACAAAAGAAATTTTTGTAAATGCCTGCAATTCCCAAATTCTTAATCTTTTCTGGATGTAGAGATCATAACTATTTATATCCCAAACTAAAATGCTGCTCTTTCCTTCCGGCCGTAATCGGCAATCTACTTCGACAGGTGAAAGTGACTTTCTGATTTGCGAAAGTATGTTTTGAAATGTCTTTTCTGCATTCGGAATTACTTTTAGATCATTAACCACAAAAACCAAATCAATATCGGAGTTAAAGGTCATTTCATCTGTACCGAAGCTTCCTAACCCGGCAACAAAATATTTCAAGGAAGGATATTTATTCTGAAACGATTCATTGAACATTCGGCTGATTTCCTGCTTGTAAAATGCAGAAAGAGTTTTCGATACCTTTTCATGATCTATAATTCCAAGAATAAATTGAACTGTCAATGTGAAGATTATTTTCTTTGGTGAAAATTGATTTAGTGTTTCGGCATTGATTCTTTCAAATACTTTCCTGTTTAGAAAAATCTCGATCAGCTCATCGTCTTCTGCAAACATATTAATTGAACGTTGAGAAAATTCACAAACCGTTAAAAATGATTTCAAGAATTTCTTATCCGTCAACTCTCTGTACCAAATAAAAGGAATGTTCGAATGTTTGATTATTCTAACAAAATTTTGAAGTGCAGCATCGGGATTGATTGCATTTTTAAGATAATTGATAATTGCCGGTTCAATGATTTGAAATACCGTACTTGTTCTTTCATCAAATTCCTTTTGACCTAATAAACCCTTGCCTTCCCGAAGAAAGGTAAAATCTTGCAGCGATTTCTTCTTATTCTCGAAATTAATTTCTGAAATATCTCTTTTTTCTTTCACCTTAATCTCTTTACCGATTATAGACCGATAAATTTTTAAAACATTCTCACGATTTACTTTCAGTGCTACTTTAAATTTTTTCGAGTTATCGAATCCAAGATAAGCACTAATTTTGCATAGCATTTCAGGATCAGCGGGAATTGTGTGTGTTTGCTTATCATTCATAAGCTGAAGATAGTGTTCTATCTTCCTGTATAATGTATAAGCATTTTTAAAGATGTTGGCTTCATTATTGGTTAGGAGGTTTTTTGCTTCAAGAGCATCGATACCTTTCAATGTGTTTCCAGTGCGTAATTCTATCCATCTTCCACCATTAATTAATTGAAGTGCTTGAACGGAAAATTCAATATCTCGAATTCCACCTGGAAGCAATTTTATATTTTCTTCACTTCCCAAATTTCTTTCTATGTTACTTTTCAGTTTTCTTATTTGTTCGATTGGTGAAGTTGAAAAGCTTGCCGGAAAAATGAATGGTGAAAGATAATTTACAAATTGATTGTACAAATTAAGATTTCCACCAATATACCCTGCTTTGATTAGCATCTGTCTTTCCCAATCTTCACCTCTGCTCTCATAATAATTTAAATATTCGTTAATACTCCGGCATAACGGCGAGTTTCTGCCATCGGGTCGTAATCGAAAATCAATTCTGAACATAAATCCTGTAGATGTAACTGAGGAGGCACTTTCAATGAACAAGTAAATTGCTTCGGTTAAGATTTCATGATAGCTTTTATTTTTAATCGTAATATCTTCATTGTAAAAAATAATTAAGTCAATATCCGAGCTGTAGTTTAATTCATTGCCGCCAAGTTTTCCAAGTCCAATTAAGCAATAGCTGCTGCTTAAACCTTTTATTTGATACTTTGATTTAATTTCCTCCAAGCAAAGCTCAAATAATTTTGCGGAAAGTACTTTTGCAAGTATTGACAACTCTTCAGTGATAACTTCCAATGGAGCGAAACTAAGAATGTCTTTCAGACCAATTCTTAGAATTTCTTTTCGCTTTAGACCACGGAAAAAATTAACCTTAGAGGAGAAGGATTTATAGAAACTTAATGAAGAATCAACGTTTTTTTCGAAATCTTCCGGGTCTAATTTCGGCTCTAAATTTGAAGGATTTACAATCCAATAAAAATATTCTGGGTTGCGAACAAGAATATCGGTCAAGTAGTTACTGTTAGCGGAGATTGCAATAATGATTTCAACGTAATGCGGATATTTTATACAATCGGTTAGAAAAGAGTATTTATCGTACATCGCGGAAATTATTCTCAGCAGATTCGATTCGGATGAACGCGTAAAGTAGTGGTTGGAAATTTCGGACTGAAGAAGCACAACTAATTTGTCAAATGTTTCTGATGGTAAATAACCAGCCGATATTTCTACAAGCTTTGTAAAAAATTCTTCGGATAAGTTTTGTTGATCTTTAATTTTCACAACCGATTGAAGATGTATGAATCAAAAATATTATTTAATACTGGGTTGATTAAAAATCAGAATACACTGCACAAATATAAAAAGTGATTTGGAACAAGTTCAGTCAAATATTTCAAATTATCTATCGTAAAGGATAATTAATCCTTTTATTTGCAGCTAAAACAAAATTACGATGAATAAATCAATAAAAATATTTTTAGCACTTATGAAGTAACCTGGAATAGAAAAAATGATTCCGGAGTTCAAGTTGCAAGCGGAACATATATTTATGGAATAGATGGTGGAAATCCTTCGTCAAGCTCAGGACAAAGCTTTAATCAAGTGAGGAAGATGATTTTAATCAAGTAATTAAAAATTAGAAATTAAAAATTCAAAATTTGGGCGGTCTCCGGACCGCTTTTTTTGTTGCAACTTTAACTTTTTATTCAGAATTTCCCTAAAAGAATAAGGGAATATTTCTCTAATGAGAATTCGAGTTCGGTCAAATACTTTGCTCGCTATCCTTTTTTTAATTATGTCCACCCCGACATTTCCCCAAACTCATATCCCTGAAGGCACTGTAAACGGTAAATGGCTTAAACAAAACTCACCTTACTTCATTGATGGTGAAATAAAAATTCCTCGCGGAAATAAATTAATTATTGAAGCTGGAGCTAAAGTTATTTTCACAGGTCATTATAAGTTGATTGTAAACGGTATTCTCGAAGCAAAAGGAACCGAGCAAGACTCCATTTATTTCTTTCCGAGTGATACTGCTGTTGGTTGGCACGGTATAAGATTTATGAAAGCTGAAAATTTCAGCACACTTGAATATTGTGTTCTAAGAAATGGAAAAACAGATATAAGACCTATGGAAGAAGGTTATTATGAAAAATGTGAATCAGATCCTGATTGTGATGAGAATGATTTTGATGGTGGAGTGATCCTTATGAATCAATCTAACCCAATAATTTTGCGTTGTTTAATCACTGACAATAAATCTGATATGCACGGCGGAGCTATTGCTATTAAGAATCATTCGAATCCAAGAATAAGTAATTGCCAAATAAAATATAATATCGCTCGAGATAACGGTGGTGGAATATTCTGTGTATTTGCCTCCAATCCTATCATCACGAATTGTCTGATCTTTAGTAACACCGCGTTTGGTGACCTTGGCGGTGGAATTACATCCCAGAATTACTGCAGCCCGATAATTGATAGATGTGTCATTAAGAATAATGAGACAAAATACAAAGGAGGTGGGATTTGTTTTTACACTAATTCAAAACCGGTGATTAAAAATTCTATAATAATTGATAACAAAGCAGTATTGGGCGGAGGGATTTATATTGATGAGTTTTATAATGTATTCAGGGAACAGCCCGGTAAAATTGATATTCAAATTACTAACACAAGAATTGAAAATAACTCGGCTGAATATGGTGGAGGTATATGGCTTAGAGATGCAATGGGAGAGTTGAAAGGTGCAACAATTTGCAACAACAGAGCCAGCATTGCAGGAGGGGGCGTTCATATCGAATATAATCCATTTCTTTTTAAGTTCTCTTCTGAAAATCCGTGTAATATATTTATGAACTTTGCACGTATGATGGGAAACGACTTGTTTAGATTAGGCGGAGGAGGTGCAATGAAAGTGTCACTCGATACATTCACAGTAAAATATTACAGCGCACTTAATGCGGAGCCTGTTAAAAAATTTCCCTTAACAATTAAGAATTTCAAGTTAGCACAAGTAAATACTGATCTATATGTTAGTCCTGATGGAGATGATTCCAATTCAGGTCTATCATCCTCAGAACCATTAAAATCTTTGAAGATTGCCCTTCTCAGAATTTTAGCAGACAGTACAAATCCTCGTACAATATTTATGGATAAAGGGGAATATATTTTCACGGAGACTAACGATATTCTACTGCTTGATAAACACAAGTATGTAAGTGTAAAAGGGGCGGGATTTACCGAAGTAATTTTCGGCACAGATAGAATAACAGTCTTTACTCCGTGGTGGATAAATACATGGGCGCTGATAATCTATTCATCTGTTGTGATTGGTATAATAATAATGATAGTAAATGTTAGAACCAGACGTTTTAGGATTAAATCTGAATTGGAAAAAAAAGAATTCGAAGCTCAAAAACTTCACGAAGTTGATGAAATTAAAACAAGATTCTTCACCAACATCTCTCACGAGTTCAGAACACCCCTTACTTTAATTCTTGGTCCCGCAAAACAATTGTTAGAAAGATTTAAAGATGATAAAGCAAAAGAGCAATTAGATCTTATTCACAGAAGCGCTAAGAAACTAAACAGACTTGTAGATGAGCTGCTCGACATTTCCAAGATCGAAGCGGGTGAAATGAAATTAAAAGCTTGTCAGGTAAATATAGTCTCGGTTGTTAAGGAGATGGCGCTTTCATTTCATTCGCTTGCTGAAAGAAAGAGAATTACTTTCAAATTAAATTCTGATGCCGATAAAATCACAGTTTACATAGATAAAGATAAATTCGACAAAATTCTCAGTAACGTTTTATCAAACGCGTTTAAGTTTACACCTGAAGGGGGAAAGGTTGAAGTGGAATTAAAAGCCTCACCTAAATCCTCTCCAAAGGAGAGGACTTTGAAAAGCGCATTTTCCCCTCTTGAGAGGTAATTATATACAAGTTTGACCATAATTCACTATTGGTTAAATTTAACTTTCACAATAATATTTACTTTTAATATGGACACTATTTCAGAACTTTTTAAGGGCTTTGATCGCTATGAATATGATATTAAAAAAGCGATTGATTATTTGTTTAGCAAAGCCCTTTCCTGTGAAGCAACAATACATGGTCTTAGAGAATTTACACTTACTAAACTTTCAGATTCTCTTGACGTTCCATACGAGCACTTACAAAAGGAATTTGATGAGTTTTGCGAACCTTATTATAAAAATGCAATCGCTGATTTTCTAACGCACTTTGGCTCAATAGATGACTCTCAAAAACCGAAATAAAATCAACCAAATTAGACTTAATTTTTACGCTTTTTATACAAATTGCAAACTCTTTTCGGTTTAAGGTCATTAGAAAATACCTTGTATTACATTGTTATACTTTGTATATTCCATCAGTAATTAAAAAGCATTATTATGAAAGAAAAAACAATTATTCTCAGGGTTGAACCAGAACTTAAAAACGAACTACAAAAATTAGCTGACACTGACTCACGCACCCTAAGTGATTTCATACGCCTTCAGCTAAAGAAATTAGTGACTTCGTTAAAAAAGAAGTCTTAATATATTTTTTATTCATTATGTAATACGTTGTAATACTATGGAGCTTAAATTCAAAAACCTTATAGAACTTCATAATTATTTTAGCACAGAAAATAAGTGCTGGAATTATTTAGAAAACTTTCGCTGGAATGGACACGTTATTTGTCCATTCTGTAACAGCGACAAACATTATAAATTTAAGAACAGTAGAACCTATAAGTGTAAACTCTGTAATAAGAAATTTAATGCTAAAATAGGTACTATCTTTGAGAATACTAAAATCCCACTTCAAAAGTGGTTCGTTGCTATCTATATCGCAACATCACACAAAAAAGGAATCTCAAGTTGTCAACTAAGTAAAGATATTTCTGTCACTCAAAAAACCGCCTGGTTTATCCTTCATCGTATCCGTGAAATGCTGAAAGTCAAAGCACCAAAAATGCTGTCTGGTATGGTAGAAGTTGACGAAACGTATAACGGTGGCAAAGAAGGAAATAAACATAAATCTCAACGTAAAAACATTAACGGATATGTAAATAAAACTATGGTCTTTGCTATGCTAAGTCGTGAAAATGGAGTCTGGACTAAAATAGTTCCTGATGTTGACGGCACAACCTTAAGACCTCTTATAGTTCATAAGGTTGGCAAAGAGACTACTATTGTTTCAGACGGCTTCGGTGCTTATTCTAAACTCAAAAAACAATATCATCACGAGGTCATAAATCATGCTCAAGATGAGTGGGTGAGGGGCGAATATCATACAAATACTATTGAGGGATTTTTTAGTCAATTAAAACGTGGTATTTATGGAATTTATCATCATGTTTCACCTAAACATTTACATCGCTATTGTAAAGAGTTTGAGTATAGATATAATACACGTAAATCTAAAGAAACCGAAAGGTTTAATCATTCTTTATCAATTTGTAATAAACGCCTGAAGTATAAAGACCTGATTAGAAAAGTAGGATAATATTACTTTGTCTTGCTTTTCTTTTTGGGCTTTGGATTTCCCTTAACGGCTATCTTAATCACATCATTAAAACTGCCTGTAATTTTCAACGGCAATTCTTTTTTCTTTTTATTTGTTTCCATGTCCATTAAACATAAAAGAATTAATTTGGTTTTATCTTAATTTATATTAATCTTTCCATCAGAAATTCTTGCAAGCAAAAAAAATATTTTCCGTACAAAAATTTATTTCTTAAGACTATTTTCTTTTATAACATTTTATATTAAACTTATATAAAGCAAAAGGGACTATTCATTTATAGTCCCTTCATGAGAGCGAAGTAGACAGATAAAGCTACAAACTAATTATCTGTTGTAGGAGTGTTGAGATGGGAGTCATTTCTCCCTGATACAACACCCACTTCGTTTTTTATTGTGAATCTTTATTCCAAATCCCAAGAGTAATATTGCAAGATTTGAAATTTAAAGTCAAGTTCTTTAAATAATTTTTATTAAGCCAGTCGAGGGAAAAAGCGGTAGCCTGAAATTTTACTTTCTTTCATCAGGGTTTATTTAGCACCTCCTCTCCTCCTTATAAATTCACCTTTTGTGAGTTTAAAACGGGGAGCAGCGAGGTAGCTAATTTATTCCCCGAAAGGAGGTGAGAAACATGGCAAACGCCAAAAAAAATGATAATGGACAATATATTTATTGTGCATATATCATTAAGAATGGGAAAGTGATCTATCCTAAAAATGCGAAAGCATTTCGGATACCACGTAACAGCTTAAAACCGAAAGGTAAATAAACTGTGAATCCCAAATCCCTCACTGGTTAAATTTTCAATGAATCTATAAACTTTACTTAGTTACCTTGAGAATATTCTCAAGTCAATCAATATGTCAAAAAACAATATAGTAAAGGATAGCTAAAATGTTAGAGCCGAAAACAATTTATGTCAATTTCTATGATTCTATTGACCCAGCCAAAGCAAAACACATAATGGCTTTTCTTTCTGAATTGGTCAGTAAAGAAAAACCCGATTATATCTATTGTCTTTTTTCATCTCCTGGCGGTTCGGTAGAATCTGGTATCGTTTTATATAATTTTATTCGCTCTTTACCTGTTGAATTAATTATGCACAATACGGGTAGTATTGATTCAATCGCAAATATTGTATTCCTATCTGCAAATACTCGCTTTACTTCGGTTCATTCGTCTTTCTTATTTCATGGTATTTTTCAACCCGTCAACACATCTCTTACAAAGAGCCAACTCCAAGAACTTATTAGTGGCATCAATATTTCCGAAAGCAAAATAGCTGGGATCATTACCGAGCGAACTAAATTGTCCACCGATGAAATCAGGGAACTTTTTCTCCAGGGCGAATCGAAAAACGCAACCTTCGCGCTTGAAAAGGGAATTGTTAATGAAATTAAAAACCCTGTGATTCCCAAAGACGTCCAGATTCTCTCCTTTAACCTGCCCTAACATTTGGTCAAACTCATATATAATTCCCTCTTGAGAGGGGAACAGCCTGCCCCGCTTTGGCGGGGGAAGGGGTGTGTCAGAAGGGCGGGACTGCAGAAATAAAAATTTCTGATACAGGCGTCGGCATTCAAAAAGATCAATTAGAAAAAATATTCGATCGTTTTTACCAGGTTGATGACAGCCATACAAGAGAACACGAAGGAACTGGAATTGGTCTGGCATTGACAAAAGAATTAGTTGATCTGCACAAAGGGAAAATAGAAGTTGAAAGTGATGAGGGAAAAGGATCTACATTCCGATTGATATTCCCACTCGGGAAAGATCATCTAAGACCGGAAGAAATTTGTGAGGAGGACAAACTCATAGATAAAGATAATAAGAAGACCTGTCCGCCTTTGGCGGATAAAGATGAAGGTAAAGCACGACCTAATGCTGTGCTTGAAGATTTCGTTGAAATAGAAAATGAAAATAGAATTGATATTGAATCGGTAGTAAAACCAGAATTGCCGTCACTGCTAATTGTGGACGATAATTCAGATGTAAGAAAATACATAAGCATGATTTTAGAACACCATTACAAGATAATTGAAGCAGTTGACGGCGAAGACGGGCTAAATAAAGCATTTGAATCCGCCTCTGGCGGACCCGATCTTATCATCAGCGATATAATGATGCCGAAGGTTGATGGATTTCAGTTATGCAAGCAATTAAAAACTGATTTACGTACAAGCCATATCCCTGTTATAATGCTTACAGCAAAAGCTACAACGAAAGATAAAATAAGCGGATTGGAAATAGGTGCAGATGATTACATAATGAAACCATTTGAAGCCGATGAACTTAAGGCAAGAATAAAAAATCTACTAGAGCAAAGAAAAAGATTACACGAGCATTTCCGCAAGTATGGGTTAGTTGAATCCGCCAAAGGCGGAGAAGAAAAGAATATCACTCCATGCGATCAAAAATTTGTACAGAAAGCTGTTGAAGTAATTAATGAACATATTTCAGATACATCATTCGGAGTTGAAATGCTGGCTGATGATATGGCTGTCAGCAGATCGCTTCTGCTAAAAAAGCTTGAAGTCCTGGTTGGTGAATCACCAAATGAGTTAATTAGAAGAATAAGATTGGACAAAGCAGCAAATCTTCTCAAGCACAACAGTGGAAATATATCTGAGATAGCTCTCGAAGTAGGATTCACCAATCCGTCGTATTTTGCAGAGGCTTTTAAGAAGCAGTTCGGTGTTCCACCTTCACAGTATCATAGCAAATCTTAGATTTCTTTGGGAATTAAAACTGCAAATTATTTACCACAAACCTGTCCGCCTCTGGTGGAGAGCACAAAGAATGATCACAAAGTTCACAAAGCATTGAAAACCTTAGCGAACTTTGCGTGCTGTTTTGGATTCACTTTGCGACGTTGGCGGTTAAACAATCTTTCTATAAAAGTTGTTTTGAGTCGCTTAAATTGAATTTAAAAGGAACCTATGGATGCTTCGTTCTTTCTTTCCAATATCCGGGTTTACGAGCAAGATGCGTTATTGCAACAATAAATATTTCTTTTGGTTTTACCTGATAAATTACAGCAAATGGAAATCTGTTTGTCAAACATCTTCGAGTATTTTTTGATAGGATGGGAAAAGCTTTTGGAAAGTCAAGTATTCGATGAATTGTAGAATATAATTCTTCGAGAAATTCTAAGCCGACTTTAGTTTGCTGTGATTCGTAAAATTCAACAGCTTGCTCAAGTTCAAAACGGGCATCAGGATGGAAAGTAAATTTCACGGCTTAAATCGTTCTCTAATTTCCATTATTACATTCGTACCATCTAAGGATTTAATTTTTCCTTCTTCATATTCTTTTACTCGTTTCTCTGCTTCCTCTGTCCAAAGACGATCCACTTCTTTTTGAGTTGGAACATTCAAGCTTTGCAATAATTGTTCAACCAATTCTGCTCTATCCTCTCTCGGAAGCAGAAGCGCTTCTTCTACAAATTTTCTTGCTAACTCACTCATTTTGTTTATCCTTGTTAAATTTATTTAATTAAATATACGCTAAGCCAAATCAATTTTCAAAACAATAGGGCTTTCAAAAAAGTCAGCCCACTTTACTGAATGTTTTAAGAAACAATTTGGAGTTGCACCTCACATCATAATACCAAATCGTAGTTATAATGAAGATATGCCAGATTTCCGTCTGATATAGGAATTATAAATCTGGCATATCTAAATATTTGCTCAAATTCGCTACCCATTACGCAAAAGTGATAGTTTTTTCCGCATTTCTGGTAGATTTATTCCTTTCCAAACCTTACCATACCATTGTAAAATTTTCGCTTTTTTATAGAGCGATGATCATAGCTAAAGAGGCAATAAAAATGCTGAACAACAACTCAAGGATGGATGAGGTAATTCCGCTCAAATTCTACCTAAGCCAAAACTACCCAAATCCATTCAGTGAAAAGACGGTAATAAAATATTGCGTGGCTTATAAAACCAGAGTGAAGCTAACAGTATTTAATTCTGAAGGTGAACAGATAGCAAAACTTGTTGATGAAGAAAAAAATCCCGGCACTTATGAAGTAGTTTTTCAGTCGGCAGCCCGCCTGCCAGACGGGCAGGTAGGCAGCCTGCCTGACGGCAAGGCAGGTCAGCAGTCAGCAATAGGAAATTATTATTATCGCTTAGAAGCCGGAGATTTTAGAAGTGAAAAAAGAATGCAAATAATTAGATAAAACCTCACCCTGTTTCCCTCTCCTTGTTCCGCCAGAGGCGGACAGGAAGGAGAAGGATTAAAGGGAGAGGTTATGTGTTAAAAACTTAGGAAAAACAATGAGGACAATAAAACCATTCAGATAGCGAAACCTCCGAGGTTTGAAGAACACAAACGAAGCGTAACCTCGGAGGTTGGGTAGAAAATAAATTAACAATATCATTAACCATAAATAGGAGGTGTTATGAGAACAATTTTACAAACTTTGTTTTTCTTTTTGCTGATAACGCAAATTTGTTTTGGACAGTGGGAGTGGCAGAATCCTTTGCCACAGGGAAATACCTTGAATGCAATTTTTTTTAGCGATGCAAACACTGGTAATGTGGTTGGGGATTGCGGAACCATTTTACGAACGACCAATGGTGGTATTACCTGGAATCGGGAAGAGAGTGGCACCAATGTAACACTGCTTGACGTATTTTTCACCGACTCTAATAACGGTTGGGCTGTTGGAGGTGACGGAATGAATATAGGTCGAAGTGAATCTCTTATACTTCATACTACAGACGGAGGAGCAACTTGGGTGCGTCAATCTATACTCTCAAATCATACATTACATTCGGTGCATTTCATTGATAAAAACTATGGGTACATTGCGGGCTGGGTTGAACCTGGTGGATTAGATTCAATTACCTCGACTCTTTCTTCTATCCTTAAAACTAATGATGGTGGGCAGAATTGGACTGCCCAGTATGTGGGCACAATGCCGATAAATGAGGTCATTCTTACTGACACGAATGTTGTTTGGGCAGTTGGCGGTGGTGATGACGGCAGAATAATTAAAACTGTCGACGGAGGAGCAAGCTGGAGTGAACAACAGTTAGGGAATACCAGGCTAACGGGCGTCTACTTTATTGATCTTGAAGTTGGGTGGGTGATCGGTGGTATAAATATTTATCGTACCACTAATGGAGGTGCCAGCTGGGTAACGCATATTGTTGGAATTGTCGAATCCTTTTTGTTGGATATTCACTTCATGGACAATAACAATGGCTTCGCAGTAGGTAACAATTTGTGCTTGCAGAGCACCAATGGTGGAGTAAGCTGGATACAGAAGCAATGGTCTGGAACAAAGGTAATTCATTTCTTTGATGCTCTCAATGGCTGGGGAGTGGGTGGCAACGGTAGCATGTTTAAGACCACCGATGGAGCAACAACATGGCAACAAATTTCGAGTAGTTATGCAAATTGTTCTCTTAGGGGAATTGATTTCCCTGATAATCAAAATGGTTGGGTTGTTGGTGGGAATTCTGGCCCTGAATGGTCTAACGGACTTTTCATCCTACACACAACTGATGCTGGACTTACATGGAATCAGCAACTATGTCCAACGGCGGATCAATGGTTGGCTGATGTTGATTTTGCCAATACCAATAACGGTTGGGCAGTCGGACACGCAACAATTATACACACAACTGATGGTGGCAACACATGGACTGCTCAAATACATGGCACATCAATTTACCTAATGGCAGTGTGTTTTGTTGATTCGAATACAGGTTGGGTCGTAGGGGAAAGTACAACAATTCTGAAAACAACTGATGGAGGAAGTCATTGGGTAGAACAAATCAGTACGTATACAAATTGGTTTTCGGATGTTTGTTTTACTGACACCCTTAATGGTACAATCGTAGGTTGGGGGGGACCAATTCTGCATACTACAAATGGTGGAATGAATTGGACGCCTCAGACTAGTGGAACAGCAGAATGGTTAAATGGTGTTCACTTCATTGATAAAAATAATGGATACGCTGTTGGTAATAACGGAACTATTTTAAAAACTACTGACACAGGTTTGAACTGGACATTGCTTACAAGTGGAACAACAGAAGGATTAAATCGTGTCCACTTTACAGATGTGAATAATGGCTGGGCTGTTAGTTGGCATGGATTGACACTTAAAACTACGAATGGTGGAACAGACTGGCTGGTTCAAAATAGCTACACAAATCATCAACTCAATGATATCTTCTTTTTAGATGCAAACACTGGCTGGGCGGTGGGTAACAACGGTACCATCCTCCACACAACCAACAGTGGTAATCCAGTGCCAGTAGAACTAATGTCTTTCACAGCGACAGCAAACGGAAAAGAAGTAACTCTTAGCTGGACGACTGCAACAGAACTGAACAACCAAGGATTTGAAGTACAGAGAAAATTTGGCAGCAATGATTTTGTAACAGTTGGATCTGTTAAAGGACACGGCACAACTACTTCTCCAAACAATTACACTTACGTTGATAAACTTACAGATGCTGGAAAATATTATTATCGGCTCAAGCAAATAGACTTCAGCGGAAAGTATGAGTATTCACAAACAGTGGAAGTAAATTGGAGTCCATTTACTACTTATAAGCTTGAACAGAATTATCCTAATCCATTTAACCCTACAACCACACTAGGATTTGGAATACCAGCCTCCCCAAACCCCTCTGAAGGAGGGGCTTTAGTGACACTGAAAGTATATGACATTCTCGGCAATGAAGTGAAATCATTGATTAACAAAGCAATGGAAGCCGGCTATCACTCCATAGATTTCAACGCAGCCGACATGCCAAGCGGAGTATACTTCTACCAGTTGAAGGTTGGAGAATTTATAAGTACTAAGAAGATGATTCTCTTGAGGTGAAATGTCAAAAGCCTGCCCCGTCCGCCTGTGGCGGATTATTTCGGGGTCAAACGTAAAACGATAGCGAAACCTCCGAGGTTTGTGAACCTCTTACGAAATGAAACCTCGGAGTTATTCCGTTTAAAGTCAAACAAATTGAGGCAGTAGTTATGCCCCAATTTTAAGACTAAACTTGTTCTTTGATATAATGTTTTGACAAAATGAAAAAAGTAATTAAGTTA
>Ga0209324_10000671_pt1 | contig 23579 bp, 18 predicted proteins | sample Rifsed19ft3_FD_184015 | JGI IMG/M metagenome (GOLD analysis project Ga0209324, IMG submission 184015) | Soil microbial communities from Rifle, Colorado, USA - sediment 19ft 3 (version 2) | ecosystem: Environmental > Terrestrial > Deep subsurface > Rock core/Sediment | place: Rifle, Colorado...
GCAAGAGAACGCCCAGCGGAGAGTACTTCTTCACGACCTGGTTCCCCGTGTCACTCACGTACAGGTTCCCGTCTTCGTCAACAGCCAGACCGCTGGGCGTGTCAAAACCCTCATCACTGGTTGACGCAGCACCCGTGCCGATCACCAGCTCGAATTCACCGTGGCCATTCAGGAGGATCACCCTGTGATTGGCCGAGTCGCTGAGCCACATTCTGCCCGCATCAGAAACGGCGATACCCGCCGCAACGATGGCTTCCTGCCCTGCCGGAAGGGAAGGAACTATCGAACCCTCAATTAGCCCAGACTCATCGACCACGACGATGCGGTCTCCGCTGGCGCTGACTACGTACAGTCGCTCTCCCAGCGAGGACATCGCTGTCGACCCCTTGAGCGACGTGCCGTCCACCCCGCGCCCCTGTTGGATAGGAATCAGCTCGCCGTCCGGCGCAACCGTCACAATCCGGCCGCCGGTCGAATCCAATATCCTTTCACGGCCGGCGGTAATCCCCAGGTCGGCCGGTATCGGCACCGACCCTGGCGTGGGCTGACCGTTTTCGTCAAAAGTCACAGTTGGAACGGACCTCACCAGGGTGGTCGGCAACGGCCCCGTGGCCAGTGGCTCATTGTCGTGGTCGCCCGGGGCCTGCCCGTTTACGGTCTCAACAACGTTGCTCTCATCACCCCGGTCGGAGACCTTCAAAGTCAACCAGATCAGCGGCAATCCCAACACAACGACTGCCACGGCCACTGCCATCGCGAGACCTCTCCTGGATTCGCGCGATGCCACCTCATGGTGCGGTATGAACGCCTGATAGGCTGGCGCCTGCACAGTGGCAGGCGCCAACTCAGCCGTCGCTGCGGAGCGGATACCCATGATCGTGTTCACGAGCGCGAAACCCAGGCTACCCCACACGACGAGCACCGCGAGGCCCACTGCGAATGGGAGCGCGCCGCGTATGGGTGCCAACCCGAATTCCGCCGGCTCGTACGCCGATTCCGCTACTTTCGCATCGAAATGGAAGGATGTCTTGGCCGGCGCATATTCACCAGAGCCGTTGAATTGCGCCACCACGGTGTGGTCACCGGTCCATGTGGGCCTGTACACGACGGACACAATCCCGGTGGTGTCGGAGAGCGCTTCGCCCACCTTCATCAGCCGCTCGCCGAACACAGTCGTGACGATGTAGAAGGTCACTTGCAGGCCGCCCACAGCCCCACCGTCGCTCTGGAGCTGAGCAGATAAGACCACGCTCTCGTGCTCCGTTTCCCCTGCTTCGGGCGGAATCGCCGTCAGCGAGATTGGACGGTCGCCCTCAGCGAAGGCTGGTGCCGCAGCCCGGAGGCAGAGCACCATCGCCGTGAGGATGATGGCAGCCGATGCGAGGCGCATCGCTCACCACGCTGCCACGCCCGCGGCCTCAGGGGCCGGCTCTTGCTCCGACTCTTCGTGTTCGGCGATCTCTTCCATCTCGTAAATGGAAAGGATCGGAAAGATACGAAAGAACAGCATCAGCAGCAGCGGCACCGCCGCCACCGCTGCCAGCGTGATCGCGACCTCCACCCGGCTTGGCCAGTAGGCGCCCCAACCTATGGGCATCATCGGCGTGGCCATGGAGGGCACCACTATGAGAAAACGCTTCAACCACATCGCCACCACGATCAGGCATGAGGCGGCAACAATTCCGGAGACGTTTCGCGTCGGTGGCAAGGATACGAGAGCAAGCGGAATTGCGAGACCTCCGGCGACGAACCCCCAGAACAAGGGCGCGTACCGGCCCAGCATCAACTCTTCCAGCAGGGGGCCCGAACCCTCGCCCATGGACATGCCCTCCATCTTGTATCCCTCTGTGAGCACTTCAGCGAACAGGAAATACCCGTATCCCATTCCCAGTGCCAAAAGCATGTTCGCCAGGTACTTGAAGTGCTGTTCAGTGATAAAGGCTTCCAAATGGTATGCCTTTCTGAAGGCGGCGACGATGATGATGACTGCTGCCACGCCTGAGAACAGCGCTCCCACAACGAAGTAGGGTGCATAGATCGTGCTGTTCCACCCCGGTCTCACAGTCATGCCGAACAGCCAGGCAAGAACGGAGTGGACCGACACCGCCAGGGGAATGATGACAATCGCCACGAGCGTCATGTTCCGCTCCAGGATGTTCTTCTCGCCCGGGGTGCCGCGCCAGCCCAGCGAAAGCCGGTCGAACAACAGCTTCCGCAGACGCCCCGCGGCTGGGCCCAGATGGTCCCTGCAAAACGCCATATCAGGAATGAGCGGCAGAAACAGGAAGATCACTGTGGCCACCATATAAGTGTTCACGGCTACGACGTCCCACAGCACAGGCGAACCAACCTGTCCGTGCAACAGGAGGTTCATCATCCGGTCGGGCCGCCCCAGGTCGATGATCGGGAACAGGGAGCCGATCAAGAGCGTAACGAGAGCCGTGGCCTCCGCCAGACGCACCAACGGCGCCCGCCATGGTGCATTGGTCAGCCGCAGCATGGCTGAAGTCACCGCGCCGCCATAACTCAGCCCAATGAAGAACACCATGTCAGTAATGTAGAAGCCCCATGATACCTCGTTGTTCAGGCCGGTTACCCCGAGGCCAAACATCAACTGCTGGAACATCGCTACAGCACCCGCCAGGACTACCAGGGAGAGGAACAGGGCCAGCGGCCAGAACATCGGCCCCGGCTGCAGGATGGGCGCCACCGCGGCCGCTCTGATGTCTTGCGTACCCACCTCAAGCGGCCGGTCCATCGCTAACCCTTGGTCTTCCTGTCGAGCGATTGGCCGTGCCCGTACACATACCACACCCTCGGGCTGGTATTCAGCTCCTCTTTGTAACGGAAGGCGTCATTCTCCTGGAGGTATTGCTGAAGCTGATATGTCTCACCGGACCTGTTGGTCATCACGCCCGTTGTCAGGTCGGCGATGTAAATCGCGTCCATGCGGCACGCTTCGACACATGCGGGCAGGCGGCCTTTGTCCGTGTAATGCACGCAGAGTACGCACTTCCCGACAGTACCGCGCTGTTGAGGCACCGGGAACTCTGGCATGGGATTGTCAAATGGCCCGGGCGGCTTCGGCGGGTCCCACCAGTTGAAGTAGCGAGCATTGTACGGACAGGCTGCCATGCAGATCCGGCAGCCGATGCACAGCTCCTGGTCGATGAGGATCACGCCTTGCTCGTTCTTGAAAGTGGCGCGGACCGGGCAAACCTTCAGACAGGGAGCTTCCTCACATTGCATGCATGGGCGGGGCATGAACACCGTACCGCCGTTCTCGGTCTCTACCTCGTACACCTTGATCCATTCCTGGTCGTTCGTCAGGTAATGGGTGACCTGGCAGGCCCCCGTGCACTCCTTGCAGCCGTCACACCGCCGGAGGTCCACCACCATCCCCCATTGCCGATCCGCATTCTTATGGCTGGTCTGCCCCCTGGTAACCGACAGCGGAAAACGGCTAACGCCGACAGCGCCGGCGAGCAATAGGCCCGCCACGCCGCTCAGACCTTTCAGCAGATCACGTCGTGAAATGGCCATTTGTTCTCTCTCAACACAATCATGTGTCCGCTGCCAGTGCCGTTCCATCCGTCGCGGCGCACATTCTGGATACAGCAGGTAGCGGAAGGTATGTATCCAGCGTTAGAGTGTCGCGTACCCTTCCGCAATCGTCTCGCCAGCGCCCTAGTAGGGGTCTTCGTTGTGATCCTTCCCATGACAGACAAGCGCGCACGTCCTGCTAGTGGGACCGGACCACTGTGGATCGGCAAGGCCCGGACGTGGCTGCACATTCGGGGAGAAGTTCACGCCGCGCGAGTACGCTTGATTGCCTGCGTAGGGAGCGAAGCGTGTGCTGTGCAGCTGGAAGTGACACTCGGCGCAGATAGCGTTTCCCTGGCCGGCGCCAGGCGTGTCGATGTCAAGCGAACCGCTGCCCGTAGCGGACATACCCGTCAGGTGAAAGCCATGCAGCCGGAAGTTCGTGTCGCTGCGCGGCTCCTGGGTTTCGGTGGCAAACGGCGCTGAGCTGTGACACAGATAGCAGAGCTCGAAGTCAGCGCCGCCGTACGCCTCAAGCGCTGGCTTTAGGTCGCGGTCGCGGTAGTTCGCCAGCAGCAGGCCCCGGTTCCGGCTGGCGTGCGGCGCCAGCTTGCCATCCGATGTGGGGGCACCCGCCGCCAGACCGCCGTTCGCGTGGCAGTTCAGGCAGCGAATGGTAGAGCCGCTGGTGTACTGCCACAGCGAGCCGCCGGCCAGGCTATTGTCCATTGCGGCAGTCGTGTTCTTCCCGGGCGCGCGCAACGGGTGATAGGACTCGTTCGCTGGGTCGAACTCCGCGGCCTTGTCAGTCTTCTTCTGCGACTGTTTAGCGTAGCTCAGGAGCTGCGTGTAGCTAGAGTGGCACTTCAGGCAAAGCTCATACTCGTAGGCCAGCGGGTCCTTCCACGTCAGCGGCACCGTCGCAGCAACCCCGGCCGTCCCGGTCAGGGCTCCTGACGCCAGCCAGCCCGAAGCCGTGGGCGCGGCGTTGACAGATGTCAGGCTGTGCGGGCTGTGGCAATCGGAGCACTCCGCATGCCTGTTCAAGACGCCCGCGAACTCGTCCACTCGCGCACTCGTGTGGGTCGACGGGTCCGCCGACGTGTGGGAATAGAAGCTGCTCGTCACTGTGTCATTTGCGGGCATCGACGGGTCGGAGTACTCCGCTGCGACGTTGTACATGGAGCCGGTGCCGTCGTGACAGGTGAAGCACAGCGTGCTCTGGGGGACGCTTTCGATGAGATTGTCGTTCTGTCCGGTATGGGTGCGATGGCAGGTGGCGCAGGTGTCCGTCGTGCCGCCGCCGTCGACGTGTGGGCCCGGGGGGTCAGCCGCCGCAGGAGATGGCAGGGCAGCAAGACCGGACAGCACTAACAAGGCGATCGCGGCGACTATCCATCGCGGTCTAGTCGCCCTGCGCAGCGTCTTCACGCCTGGTCTCTCTGCTTCTAGGAGTCACAGCGCTAGTATTCCGTGTGGCATTTGACGCAGATTCCCCGGTTGTCCATCTTGAGAAGCCTGCTCTCCGCCGTGCTGGTAGTGCCTATACCGCCGCCGGGATATCCCACCGTTGATGAATACATCCCGGAAGCGCCCGCGTTTGTGCCGTGCGCCGCGTGGCACTTGATGCAACGCGCGCGGACGTGCCGGTTCGCGAAGATAGCGTCGCCGGAGCTGGCGCTGGAACTCGCCAGGTATCGGGTGTGGCAGGTCACGCACCAGCTCGACATCTGGATGCCGGAAACCGGCCCCGGTTCGAAGTAGTTCGTCGTGGAGCACACCTTGGGTTCCGCCTTGTACGGTGGCAGCTGGCGCACTTGTCTGGAGTTGCATCTGAACCAGTGGCAACGTGCGGCCCGGCGTCCGCCGAGGCCGTCGGGGCGCCACCGACCACAAACGCCGCCACCGTCAAAGCGGTGCCGGCAACAACACTCGGGAGTGCCGCCATCTTCATTTCACACCTCCTTTCTTGCGGGAAGCGTCTGCCGGAGGGAGGGGAGGCTGAACCTCCCCCCGGCTATCCGTCCGCCAAAACTAAGGAACGGACCCAGTCGAGTGACACTTGCGGCACATTCCGCGGTTGTCCATCTTCAGCATGCTTGCGCGCTGAAGGTCGTTCGGCGGGTTGACGACGCTGCCATCCGGCCACGGGACTGTGGACGAGTACGCGCCTGGCATGCTCGAGTTGCTGCCGTGCGTGGCGTGACAGGTGATACAGGCCCGGGTGTTGTTCGAACCCAGCCCGGTGGTGGCGCTGTATCCATACCCCGAGCTAGTGTGACGGAACGTGAAGATCGCGTCGCCGCTGTTCTGGCGGCTTGCGTCGGGGTTGACAGCCGGCGGCGTCGGGCCGGGGGCACGTCGGCTCGCGAGGTAGCGGGTGTGGCACTGAGCGCACCAGGCTGACGTGTCCTTCAGAATGTTGTCCGTCGTGACGCTACCCGTGAACGTCATGTTGAAGTAGTTGCTCGTGGTGTAGTCTGTCGGCGTCTTCGGGTATGTGTCGGGGATGGTGTAGCCAGCCCCAAGGGAACCAGTCGGGATCGGCCTCAGGATGCGGTAGTTGCCGTTACCGTGCTGGTTATGGCACGAAGTGCACTCCAGCGTGTCACTTATGCCCGCACCAGCCGTCCCTGGCGGGCCGCTTCCCCACATCGTCCCAGCCGTCCCGTCAATCGCGTGTCGTGAGTTGACTGGCTGTTTCGTCGCCAGCACGCCGATCGTAACTGGCGGAGCGGGGGCTGGCTGCCCAGCTTGGGATGGGTCTGTAGTGTTGATGCGGGCTTCGTCGACACCGCCCGCCCTCAACCCCACAGTGTCCGACGCCGTCTTGCCGCCGTACGGCGAACCTGGAGTCGTCCCACCGTAGAAGGTCCCTTCCTGGACTGCCAGGTCCGAACCGGGGCCGCCGTTGCCGTGACAGGTGAAACAGAAAGCTTGGATCGTATCTGCCTCTTTCAGCAGGTACTCGTTCTGACCAGTGTGAATGCGGTGGCAACCGGCGCACTTGTCGGGTGTTGCGTCCGGACCCGTGGCCACGTGAGGCCCGTTGTCCGCCGAAGCCGTATCTGTATCTGTACCCGTGCCTAGACCCGCCAGCAACGCCGTTGTGATGCCGACAACTATGGCGATGGTGAGAGTCGTCTTTCTCATGTTTCTCACCTCCTTCCTTGCAGACATCCAGGCAGGAAGAACCTCGGCCACGCCCCCTGGTTCGGCTCCCCTTGCCGCTCTTATTGATCGCTCGAAGAAGTTGTCCATGGTCAGTACTCCCATATCGAGACGCGGTTGTTTCCGCGATCCGCGATGTAGACCTTGTTTCGGCCGTCCAGGGCCATACCGTTCGGAAACTGGAAGGAGATCCTTCTCCCAGAATCCCCGTAGAACACGCCCTTGAACTCGACAGGCGCGCCGGCTCCATCGGCCTCCCCGAGGTCGGAGACCTTGTAGGCCTGGATGGACCCGCGCGTGGTGTCGACGATGAGCAGCCGGCCGTGGGTGTCGATGGCAATCCCGCGCGGCATTGCAAGGTCGCCCTTGCTCATGCCTCGGCTAATGAGGAACAAGAACTTGCCGTCCTTGTCGAACGCCTGCATGCGGCCGTTGTTGCTGTCAGCCACGAAGATGCGGCCCCGGTCATCGACGACGATGCCGTTCGGGTACAAGAACTGGCCTTTCTTTTCCCCCTGAGTCCCGAAACTCAGCTTCAGCTTGCCGGTGGGGTCCATAACCAGTACGCGGTGTTTGTCGGGAGTCACATCCGCTACATAGAGATTGCCAGCCTCGTCAAAGGTCAGTCCAAGCGGATGCCAGTTCTCAGCTCCCTCAGGAGGAGCCACCTCTCCCTGCGGCGTCCCGTCCGGGGAGAAGATGAAGATCTTGGAGGCGCCGCGGTCGCTGACGTAGACATCGCCCTTGGGATTCACGGCAACGTAGATTGGAACCCGGTCCGCTGTATCGCTGCCCGGCGACGAGAACGACCCCAACTCCTGCTTCCCCAGGCTGTCGTAGACGTGAATCTTTCGCGCGCCGCCGGTCTCGGTGACGTACACCCTGCCATCAAGGCCAACCGCCACTCCCATGGGGTTCTGAAGCCCCTCGATCGACGACACGTACCTGAAGGAGGTGCTGTCAAACAGGTCGTCCACGGCTCCCGGCACGCCCGGAAGCTCACTTATCGGCTTGCCGGTATTGCAGTACTGGCCGGTGATCAGCAGTACCCAGCCGAGCGCGATCAGAATGAGGAGAAGAATCCCCAGCCGCAGGCCTGTCGACCAGCGGGATCCCGAGGATCCATCGCCCGGCAATCCTGGACCCTGTTCAGGCCATTCGGCACCGGTCATGGCGTCACCCCTTGCTCACTGCCCTCGCCGCTTGCTGCCGGCGAGTGGTTCGCCGGGAGATCCGACCCGGCCGATGCCCCGGTCAGGCGAGCAAGGCCGCTTCCGGCGAGGAAGTCATCAGGCTTTAGTTGCAGAGCTTGCTGGTAGGCCACGATCGCCGCATCCTTCTGGCCCTGGCTCTCGCGGACCACGCCCAGGCCGGCGTGCGCCTCCGCCAGAGTTGGCGAAGATTCGATCGCAGATTCGAGTTTGTCGGCGGCGTCTCCAAGGTTCCCTTTGGAGTAGGCTGCCATGCCACGCGCATACAGCGCTCCCGCGCTCGCTCCCTTCTGGTCAAACGCTCCTGCCAGCGCCTCGTAGGCTTCAGTGAAGTTCGGGACAAACAGGATCGCCTGCCCCAGCGCTTCGATCGCTTCATCCAGCTTTCCGCCCTGCAGGTAGGCCGTGCCCAGGAGGTACCAGGAGTCAGAGTCGGTCCGCTCCAGAGCGGTCGCCTGCTTGAAATGTTCCACCGCCTCATCCGGCTTCCCCTGGTCCAGCGCCATGTTGCCCAGGTAGTAGTAGGAACTCTGCACCAGCTTCCCGGAGATGTCCTCCTCCTTGGACAGGTCAATGACCTTCTGGAAGTTTTCGAAAGCCCCGGCGAAGTCCCCGGTCCCCATCAACGCCCGCCCGAGGCCCACGTGGGCCAGCGTGCTCTTGTCGTTGATGGCCAAGGCCGCTTGATACTGTGCCGCAGCGTCTTCGTTGCGCTCGCGCCCGAGGTAAACGTCCGCCAGGACGAGACGGTTGGTGATGTTCGTGGGATCGTCCCGCACCGCCTGCTCTGCGACAGCCAGTTCCCGCTCCGCCAGCCCTGAATCCCCCGCCCCGGACTGATCAACGTAGTAGTAGAGAGCGAAACCCACCACGGAGATCACCAGCAGGGCTGCAGACCAGATGATCAGCCGGTTCAGTCCAGAGTCCATTAAGCGGCTCCCGCCGCGCTTCTTGTTTGCCATCGAGGTCGCCTCGGTTATCTCTCCAGTTGACATCTCTCTCCCGTGCCAGTTACATCTTGGCGTTCTAGAGGGTTGGCAACATGAACCTACGGTCACATGTTGGGTACACGCGGCGATGTGTAATGGGACAGACGGTACAGGGACGAAAGAGATCAGGAGACCTTGCGCCGCAGGCCCGAGTGAATGGCATCGATGAGGTTGTCGGGCCCGGCGCTGAGGATCTGGTGGCGCTGGTATACGTCCATCGTGTTCTCATCAAGGCCCACGCGGATCACCGTCGCCGGTGGCAGGTCCTGGAGCGTCTCCCAGGAGATGCTGCCCTCCGTCGCCTCAAACACAATGGCGCGGGGCCGCAGGCGCTGCAACTCCTCGTGGGGGTTGTCTGAAGCGGGGAGACAGATCACCTCCAGGTCCTTGCGTGACCGAAGAAGCTGCCCTATCCCCTGGCCGAACAGAGGGTTTACATACAGCACCACTACCCTTGACCTGCGCATCTCCTGGTTACTCCCAACCGTATGCTACGGCCCCAGGACAGCACTGTGTACCTACTTCACGGTAGATTGGCGGAATAGGAACCGGCAGTATCCAGCGGAACTCACTGATACAGCAGGGATGTAGCCCCGGATACAGGGGGTCGCGACGTCTAGTGTCCTTGATGGGACTCGCCGGGCGGCTGTACCAGCCCTTCCCGGACGGCAAAAGCCGCCGCCTGCACCCGGTTCTGCAGGTGCAGCTTCTCCAGGATATTGTGGAGGTGGTTCTTCACCGTTCCCTCCACGATGTACAGCCGCGCCGCGATCTCTGCGTTGCTCTGACCCGACGCTACCAACTGCAGGACTTCCTTCTCCCTCTGTGTCAGCTCCGACCCTGCCGTCTGCGCGGTCTCCCGCCATGGGCGCTTGCGGAACTCCCCCAGCAGCTTGCTGGCTACCGGCGGCGAGATCGGCGTCTCTCCCTCCAAAACGCCCTTGATCATCCGGAACAACTCTTCAGGCTTCAGGTCTTTTAACAGGTATCCGTCCGCCCCAGCCTTGATCGCTTCGAACAGATCGTCATCTGCATCCGACACCGTGAGCACGATCACGCGTGTATCCGGGCGCTGAGCTTTGATGTTTCGGGTTGCTTCCACGCCTGTGCAGACCGGCATCTGCACGTCCATCAAGACTACATCGGGTCGAGTGGCAAGGACAATCTGCAGCCCCTGCGCGCCGTCGCCCGCTTCCCCTACGATTTCGAACCCGCCCTCCTCTTCGAGGAGCGCGCGAACCCCTTTGCGGAACAGCTGCTGGTCATCAACCAGCACTACACGGATTGCGCTCATTGCCTGGCCGCCGCGTCAGAGAATTCCACGCATACCCTCGTTCCCCGTCCGACGGCGGAATCAATCTCCAGCCGCCCGCCCACGCGCTCCACTCGCTCTCGCATCGTAAACAGGCCAAAGCGGTCGCGGTCATTATCCAGCGCGCCCGGGTCGAATCCCTTCCCATCGTCTTCAATCGTAATCCGCAACCCGTCCTGCTGATCCACTCGCACACAGGCGCTCCGTGCGCCCGCGTGCTTGCGCACGTTGGTCAGCGCCTCCTGGATCACGCGCATAAGCTGCACTTCAGCCTCCGGCGCCAACTCAAGCGTCTCACGACCTCGCGTCTCCACCTTGGTAGGTACGCCGGCCTGCTGGCTGAACTTCACCGTGTACTCCTTCAGCACATCCACGAACCCTCGCTGCTGCGAAACCGTCTCCCGCAGGCCCAGGATCGCCTCCCGCACGTCTGCGTACGCCTCCCGGGCTAGCGCGGCCATCTCCCGCAGCTCGTCCTCCGTCCTCGTGATGTCCTTCACGCTCAGTTTGCGGAGGGCCGTCTCGGATTTCAAGTGGAGATAACCGAGGACCTGGGCCAGACTATCATGCATCTCGCGCGCGAGCCTCTCTCGCTCCTCGAGTACCGCCACCTGACGCTCTTGCTCCATGAGGCGCGACTTTTGGACCGCGATGGACGCAAGATCCGCCAAACCCGAGAGAAGACGCTGTTCCTCGCCACTGAAATGCCGTGGCGCCACTGCCGAGACGCAAAGCTCTCCGATGCAGTCGGATCCCACATGAAGGGGTGCGCGGTGCCGGGTGAACGAAGGGTCGGCTAGGGGACAACCGTTGCCATCGCCGCTCGCCTGCCCCTTCGGCGCTGTTGCCTCCAGAGGGAACCAGGCCCCCTCGAGATGAGGCGACCGGAACGCCTCCGGGCGCCCGGCATGGGCGGCGAGCGTCACCCGCTGGCCGGTGGAATCGAACAACGACACAGCAGCTGCGTCACCCCGCAGCACCTCGCGAGCCCGCTCGGCTATTGACCACAGCACTCCCTCAGCTGCCTGCATCGACGTTATCTCAACCGCGATTTCATAAAGGATCTGCGAGTTCCGCTCACGCCGCAGCACGTCTTCGTGCAGTTGGCTAGCCATGATGGCCATGACTATTTGCACACCAATCGCAGTAATCAAATCCTTGCCTTCGCGTCTGTCCAGGGGAGGATCGCCGTCCACCAGAAGTCGGATGGCCCCAATCTCGCGCCCCTGACCGTTGAGGGGGATTGCCACGACATGCAGAGAGGGATCCTCGGCGGAACGTCTCCCGGCAGTCGCCGGGGCACCTTCCGAAATCATCTGCTCAAGGCTCGTCAGATCGTCTGGTGAGCCGACGACAAACCGGTTGGGTCCCTCTGTGCCTGCACTCTCAATCACGATCTCGCCGGCGATCGCCTGCGTGATCTTCATGACATTGCGGAGAGCCTGGTCCATCGTCTGGCCTATTCGCAACGAACCCGCGACGCCGCGGCTGACGGCATTCAGGGCAGCGAGATCGTCGTTTTGCCGAAGGATCTTCGCCTGCATCTCGCCAATCGCCCCGAACAGGATGAAAGTAAAGATGATGACACCGGCGCTGAAACCCGCAATTGAAAGCGCGTGGCCATACACCTTCCCGAGGCTTGGCATGACCAAACCCATGGCGATCCCCTGGACGCATATGAGGAACGTGATGGCAAGGACAATTGTCAGCCACTTCAGCCACCGTAGGCTTGTGAGCTTGAGTCCCTGGGTCCGCTTCACCTCAGCCAACTCCTCAATGTGGAGACTTCTCATCAACAACTTTCGAGAGGTGGGCTTCTGCGCCTGCCGGCGTTGAACCGTTCGTGGAGTGCGCGGTCTTGTCGCCTGACAGCATGCAAGGGACGAGGAGGCAGCGGTTTGTGAGCGGGTCTTCGCGGTACTCCGCTTCCACACGGAAGATGCGTCTCACCAGTTCGGGCTTGAATCTTGATGGCTTGAGACCTTTCATGACTATTGGCACATACCTTCTGGTATAAACTCTGCAACTCTTGTTCCACAAATCACAAGTGACATTTGGCCCATTGTTCTGTGGCCAATCGGAGCCCCCGCGTAGGGGATTACCCTGCAGCACTACCTCGATCATGAGCCTCAGCTGGCGCTCCTTCTGGGCGTCGATGCACTCCTCGCCGGCATGGAACACCATCCTTGGCACCGCCGAAAGGGGATTCGTCGAGCGAGGACGACGGGCTCCATCCCCGAGGCCTGACTGCCGCCGTCGACCACGAAGTGCAGACCGCCACCGACGCACAGGCCGTTCACAACCGTGATTACAGATCGCCAGACCTTGTTCATGAGGGCCGTGATCCGTAGGTGCCGTGAGTGCAGTTCATCCGGTACGCTTCAGTGGCGGCAACCTCGGCGACGTCCGCACCCGCACAGAACGCGCGGTCTCCTGCGGCTCTCAGGTGACCACCCAGGAATCGCCGGACGACAATCTCCAACTAACACGCATGTAATGGAAGTCGAGCTTCCACCGCGAGGTTGTTGATGCTGCACGTAATCCCTTGTTAGACGCCCTTGGTAGAGACACGAGGCACAGATCAGCGAGCAGGCGCCTTCCCCTTCGCCCGCGAGTCCTCCACATAGGAAGCATTGAGACGCTGGAGTATCCTGGACCGACGGGCAGCCTACCCTCAGGCAATTCTCCGCCGGTAAGTCAGGCTGCGCTACGGAACGGCGGGCGGCGCATTGTGACAAGCGCCGCTGCCGGAGTCCCGGAAGGTCCCGCCCGGGGTGGGTAGAAATTCCCAGTCATAGCCCGCGGGGTGCAGCGTAAAGCGAATCACGCCAAAGGTGGCGTCGTCCTTCGCTTCACTGTGATTCGCGGGTATCTCCGCGAACTTGCGCAGGCTGTCGCCGCCCGTCCCTACCACGAACTGGCGGATACCGTAGTCTGTATCCCGGATTCCATCAGGCGTCTGGGGGGCGAAGCGTTCGTAACTGTGTTCGTGACCGTTCACGACGACGTCCGCGCCGTACTCGTATAACGCATCCCAGAACGGTTGAAGAAAGCGCGCGGCCCCCACGCGAGGGCCCGAAGTGAACAGCGGGTCATGCCAGATCGCCAGTGTGCAGAATGCCGTGTGGCTGGCGAGGTCGCTTCGCAGCCAGTCCTCCTGGGCAGAGGCCCTGTCGCAGGCGACGATCTGGCAGTGATCGCTGGTATTCAGCACCACTATGTGCCAGGCGCCCAGATCGTAGCTGTAGTACCCTTCGTCCGGCTTACCCGCGATTGCTCCGTAATACTGAAAATAGCCGGCCGCGCTACCGGACCCATACTCGTGGTTGCCCGTGGCAGGCCGGGTCCGATCCTTATGCCGTCCCCAGCTCGGCCCGTAGCACTGCTCGTACTCCTCGATGGTGCCGCTCTCGTAGGCGTTATCGCCTGCCGTAAACACGACGGTCTCAACCGCCCCGGCGCTCGAGACCACCTGGTCCAGGAGCGCCGCCGTCTCCTCGTCCTGCTGCCGTGCGCACTGCGCAATGTCCCCAGCGCCCACCAGGATCGGGTCGTTCGAACCGGCGGTGGGCAGCGGCGTAGAGAGCGGATCAGGGTTTGCCACCGTTTCCGAGCCGCCGTCTCGCAACACCGGCTCAAACGTCCAGTAGACAAGGCCCAGAAAGCCCGCGAGGATGGCGAGGGCCAACAATCTCCACCAAAGCATTTGTCTTGATTACCGCCTAGACCGATTATGTGCCGCCTGTGTTAGCGGGGAAGGCTGCGATCAGCGCAGAAGAGGCAGGACTCTAGAGCCAATCCCCATCGCGCAGCCTTCTCTAGAAAAGCATTTCCGTGTTAGTAGTGACGCATTCATACAATCTTCTGTCGGTTTTCTGTCCCTAATCGCTCTGGTTTCTCGTTGACAGCTTTCTAAGGCTTACATAACCTACGAGACAAGGCTTTAGTCGGGTTCAAGGGCCGACAGAGCCCGAGAGGCAGGACAACCGGCTCCCTTTGGAGGCGGGCTATAAGAAGAGTCGCCCCGCACCGTTCTGGGGCAACAGGGCGACTGCGGCAGGGAGTACCTGCGCGACTTTATTGTAGCGCGTGCGTGGGGAAACGCCAAATTCGGCGTCTATCCCACGACCAAAGGGCCGGTTGGAACAAACGATTCCCACCCTGGGCTAGCTCGGGGAGTACCGGAGGGGAGTAAGGCGCGCGGCATGAGGAGTACTTGGGAACAAACAGAGACAGGTAGAAACGGACTGCCGGGAAGCCCGGGCTCAGTGCCTGGAAGCGAAACAGGCCACTCCGGTCCAGGCCGGTTCGCCTCAAACTTGCGCATCAGCGTAGTCATTCCCGCGAAAAACGAGGCAGAGTCACTCCCGCATGTTCTCGGCAAGGTTCCAGCGTGGGTTCACGAGGTGATCCTCGTGGACGGACTCTCTGAAGATGACACCAGCCGAGTAGCTAAGCTGTGCCTGCCAGAGATCCGCATAGTCGCACAGAGCGGAAGAGGCAAGGGAAACGCTCTACGAGAAGGGTTCCAGCGCTGCCGGGGCGATGTCGTTGTCGCACTTGACGCAGATGGCAGCATGGACCCAGCCGAGATCAGCATGTTCGTGGAGCTGATCGCGATGGGCCACGACTACGTCAAGGGGTCGCGCATGCTTCCCGGTGGATCTTCCGTCGACCTGACGCTGTGGCGCCGGTTCGGCAACTGGTCCTTCCGCACGCTGACCAATATCTTGACCGGCTCTCGATACAGTGACCTCTGTTACGGCTACTTCGCGTTCCGCCGTGGCACGATCGACACGCTCGATCTGCGCTCAGATGGATTCGAAATCGAGACCGAGATCAATATCAAGGCGCACAAGGCCGGTCTTCGCATCGCCGAGGTACCGAGTGCGGAGGCCATCAGGCAGCACGGATCCAGTCAGCTCAATGCCATTCGAGACGGGCTGCGCATCCTCTTCACGATCCTCCGGACGAGCTTCGGCTCAGACCGCACAACGCAGTCTTATGAGTTGATCGAGGCGCCCAAGCACGATGCCGCAACGCCCGCAACGGCGGCTGTCCCCGTATCGCGGGATCGAGCTGCCTCGGACGCCAACGGCCGGGACTGAAAACTCAGCCGCCGCCGGACAAGTCCTGAGCTGGCGCACTTCGGTATGGGTCGCACTCCATTCTATTTCCGATGACAAGGGCGACTTGGCCACCCGAGAATTCACCCGGGCAGCTCAGGTCGCCCTGAATCGCACTTCTATTGAATTGTTATCGGTGCGCTGACGGCCGGCCCTAGTGGCAGTTTCCGGATCCCGAGTCCGAGAAACTCTTGCCGGCCACCGGCACGAACTGCCAGCCGAAGTTCCCGTCCCGAAGTGTCAGTTTCAGGACACCCAGCGTATTCGCCGTCGACGCATCCTGCCAGACCTCGAGTCCCGGCGTCGATCCAGCGCGGCTGGACGTCGTAAGACCCTTGCCTCCCGTGCCGACCACGATCTGCCGGATGCCCCTGGCGGTATCCACGCCGTTTGCCTCGCGGTTGAGCGGAGCGTACCGCTGGTAGCTATGTTCGTGGCCATTCAGAACGAGATCAACGTTGTTATCGTGCAGTATGCGCCAGAGGGGTTTAAGGCTTCCCTCGTCGTTGTTATGAGGGCCGATCGTCAGGACCGGCCGGTGCCACATCGCGACTGTGCAGGCGGCCGGGTTGGCGGCGAGATCGGCGCGCAGCCACTGGTCCATCTCGCTCATATTGCACGCCTGGTAGCTCGTCGAGCACTCGCTGTTGAGGACGATTACGTGCCAAGAGCCGGTGTTGTAGCTGTACCAGCCCTTGCAGCCGGAAGTACAGCCCGGCTGAAGTGGCGTCGCGGCGTCGCGGAAGTAACCGTAGTAGCCGGAGCCGCCCGCTGTGTGATACTCGTGATTTCCGACCACAGGCTTCGTCCTTGCCTTGTGACGTCCCCAACTGGGGTTGTAGCAGTCCGCAAACTGCTGCGCGGTGCCATCCTCGTAGACGCTGTCGCCGAGGGTAAAGACCGTGCCCGGGATGTTGTCGAGCAGATTGGCAGTTGCCTCGTCGCCGTTGGTGCCGCAGCCTGCGATATCTCCGGCGCCGACGAGCACGGCTTCACCGCCACCTCCGGTTGGAGGCGGTGCTGGGGTCGGCGCTGGTGTTGGGCCGGGCGTTGGCGGCGGCGCAGCCACGGGACCGGAGTTCTTCTCAAACGCGCCCCTGTCCGTAGCGACGACTCCGTCGCCATTGCCGTCACTAGGCACGAGAGCCCCGTCGAAGTCCACCAGGTAGCCGGAAGTCACGGCACTATCAATGGCCGGGCTGCCGCTGGCGAGATGGAGGTCTCCCGCCGCAGCGTTGATGAACATCGGGTTGGTGACCATCGTGTGGCTGCCGGTGTTGAACTGGACCTGGCCTCCTGCATAGATGTTGTAGTCCTCGTCGAAGCTGCCATCGGCGTAGCCAACCTTGACCACCGCCTGGATGACGTTGTTTCGCATGCTGAGGATGCTGCTGTTACAGCCCGCATGGCAAACGAACCCCTGGCTGGCGTTGCCGGTCATAACAACCGTGTTATTGAGCAGCTTCGTGTTCGCCACGGGACCATACCCGCTCCCGCTGCCCCTCGTTACCAAGAAGAAGGACTTGCTAAGCGAGGATCGCACAACGTTGTAGGCGAACGTGTTGTCGCGCGACCGCGAGTTGCCAAGCTCACTGAACGTCTCGTTGTCGATCGCCAGGTTGTGGTGGACGTGGTTTCCTTGTCCACCGTAGACCTCTACAGCTGCTCCATCTCGCACGTAGTCGTATGAGAACGTGTCGTGTCCGGAGATCGTGTTGTGCGCCACCTCGGTCCGGTCGCCGTTGAGGAGAACACCGAACGCACCGGAGTCGTCGTCTCCGCCCGGAGTGAGCACTGACATCTTCGTGTTGTCGCGGATCGTGTTGCCGACGACGGTGTTATCAGAGGCACCGGAGCTGACGTATACGCCGGCCACGTTGCCCGTAATCAGGCTGCCATCAAGGCGGTTGAAGCCCGAGCCGGACGGGAATTTCACCCCTGCCCAGCCGCAGTTGCTGACTTGCAGCTGACTGACGATGATCCGCGTACCAGAGACGATCACGCAGTCGCTACCGCCCTGGATGACAGGCAGAGCGCCGCTGCCATATGAGCCAACGAATACCGGCTTATCGCTGGTACCGCTCTCGGAGATCGTAAGCGTTCCTGACCAAGCGCCTCCCCGCTTGAAGAGCAGGCGGTCGCCCGGGCTCAGCGTGAAGCTGCTGGCCCTACCCAGCGAACGCCAGGCGGCTGACTCGCTCGTCCCGCTATTGCTGTCATTGCCAGATGCGCTATCGACGTAGTAAGTCCTACCCAATCCGGCGACCGGCGTCGGACCGGCTGTCGGCAGCGGTTGCGGCCCCGTTGCCGGAGCTGGCGTCGGTGTCGGGCTCGGAGTCGGCTGCGGCTGGCTGCCTGAGGTCGACCAGCTCACGACAAGCGTCGGAGGGTGTTGGTCGGCCTCTGTCGACGAGTAGTCCACGCCGTTCGTTGAAGTCGTGAGAATGTAGAACTCAACGTTACCGTTTCCTGTAACCGCGGACCTCACGTCCGCTTCCTTCCATTGGTCCTCGCTGGCCGAGCCCGGGAATCTTCCTGCTTCCGAGCCGATGGAAGGGGCGTTCTCCCATTTGGCAGAACGCTCATCCCAGGGCCCAACAACCCGGTAAACGGTGCCAGACCGGTCGGACTCGTCCACTACGAACATCCTCAAGGTCGCCGACCGAACAACCCCTGAGGGCGGAATCCCAGTCACCTGAAATCGCAGAAGGATTCGTTTGTGGCTCGGACTCGTGTCCGCCTCAAGGGCGTCGTCCTGTCCGTAGTTAGTAGTCGGACGGGTGCTCTTGACGAAGGTGTCCTCGCTGGCCGCGAAAGGCACTGTGACAGTCACCTCGCCGCCGGACCCACCCGGGAGGGCAATCAACGTCAGTAGAATGAATGCGCCGGCGATGGCTGCGGGCCAGAACGCCGATCGCACCGCTGGCAGGCGCCGGCCTCCGCCGTTAGCGCCGTGAACACCTGGAGACTGGTGAGATACAAGATGGGTGGCTCTCTCCAGGACTGATCTGAGCCGAATTGCTAAGAACCGCATGGTGGAAACTACCCCCTTCCCCAAAAAGGTTCAGGGGTTGAGACGCGTCAGACTGGGATGCGTTACAGCGGGATTTCGTAAAGTTATCGTCAAGTCTGCCTGTGTCTTGCTTGTCGTCTTATTCCCGGCCCTTCCTGTCTCCTACGAGCCTGAAAGTGTCCTTACATTCTAATTCCAGATTACTACTTCTGGAGACTTTCCGGGTGGCCACGATCACCGAATAACCCTAGTGACCAGATCGCTGCGGCCACTCCTCCGACAACGAACTGCGACACCAGCCATGCCATTCCCGCCCCATCGATGCCGGCGGCGGATACGAGCACGATGCTGAGTGGCAGGCTGACCGCGGTATAGGCCACCGCCAGAACCAACAATCGCGCCACCTGGCGACGCACCCGGGCGAGCGCTACGGCGAGGCTGACGAAGGCAAACGGCAAGAGGCCCGGCGCCAGGAGCCGCATCACCCAATCCCCGTTTTGCGCATACTCCACTCCGAACAGAATACGGAGCAAGGTGTAGCTGCCGAGGGACAGGACGAGGACCAGAGGCACGAAGATGCCGAAGCTGAGCGCACCGGCCTTGAACCACAAGTCCTTGGTGCGGCTTTCGTCACCAGCAGCTTGGGCTGTAAACGCGTTCGCGATGTTCGATGCTAGCAGACGAAGGGGCCAGACGAGCGACCAGGCCGCATAGAAAAAGGCGTTCTGCTCAGCGCCCTCAATCTCCAGCACGATGATCGGCATCAGGAAGTCGGGCACGGCCATCAACAGCCCGCTTACGTGGTTGCTGCCGGCGAAACGGCCGATCTCGGCGAATCCCATCTCCGGGTGCCGCCCAGGCTTCCGTGCCACATGAGCCGGTATGAATCTCAGGAAAAGCAACAAGTTGACCGGAACCACGAGCAGCAGCGCGGTGATCGACCACGCGGTGAAGATTCCCCAGGCACCCCCGGTCGAAAGCGCGATCAGCAGCGCGATCTTGACGACGCCGTACACGGCGTTCTCGACCGGTACCAGGGCCTCGCGCCGCAGACCAATGAGGGCGCCGTCCTGCAGCGTAAAGATGACGAAGATCGGAATCGCCATCAGGTAGACGAACGCCGGCACCGCGAGAGGCTCGATGAACAGACTCGTCGCCACTATGACGCCAGCGCCGCAGACCAGCGCGAGCGCCGTGCCCGCCAGGTAGGTCCCCTCCACCAGACGGCGCGTCTTCGCGCGGCTGGGCGGGATGAGCCTGATTAGCGCCGGCGTAAGGCCGGTGCATCCGACCATCGAAGCGAGCTGGAGCGCAGCTACGGCGGCGGCGCCCATGCCCACTTCTTCCACCGAGTAGAGACGCGCCGCCAACGTCCAGAAGGCCAACCCGAGAACGGCGTTGGCGACCGTCGTGAGGATGAGTGCGGAAGAGCTTCGGTACAAGGGAACGCGCAGCAGAGAAGAAAGGAACCCGAGCGGCGTTGTCGAAGAAGCGGCTGCCGTCGCGTGCTCTCGTGCGCTTGGCGACAGAGGTGATGCTGCCTGGTCGTCGGGTCCGGCCATTACGCGCCCGCGGCGAGCCCTGTTACCCGGCGAATCTTCGCCACAAGCAGGGCCGGGTTCCGCACGCGGGGCACCAGTAGCTCGAAGGCCGGAACGCCGTTCAACGCACGAGCCAGCACATCGCGCTCCCGGCTGCGCACTTGCTCCATGAATCCTTCGTGCCCATCTCCAGGCAATGCCGACAGCGCCTCCACCAGGCGCGCGCCTTCCGCCTCGTTGATCGTCTGAATACGGTCGATCGCCTGATCGGCTGATCGCGGCATTGGACCGGTGAGCTCGGGGCCGGTGTGAGCGAAGAGTAGATAGACCGCGTCAAGGTGGGCCTCGGGGCAGATCCTGCTATCACCAATGAGCTCGTCGACCGTGAGCCTGCGGGGCATGTTCGCATATCCCGCTGAGAGCGTCCGGATCAGACCGGCCAGGCGCAGCCGGACTCGTTCCCGTCCGGGCAGCAAGCGGTAGACGGCCGGGTTGATCTTCGGCAGGTCTGAATAGATGCGCAGGCGCCTTGGAAAGGCCAGCGTGCGGCCGTCAGGGGTGACGATGACGTAATTGTCTCCTTGGACTTGGTACCCCTCAGCGGCGTGCTGGAGCATCATTGTGCTCTTGCCCACGGCCGAGCCGGCCGGGAAGAGCACTGCCCGATCGCCCTTATTCAGTGTGGCAGCGTGCACAAGCGCATGATCCCGACCAGCCATCTTCACGCGTAGCAACGGCTCAATGTAAAACGTCTGGAGAAATGAGACGACAAGCGCCCCGCTGCCCTCAAAGGCCACCCTGATCGTCTCTTGCTGCAGGTCTGCCACCGCGACTCGCCAGCGCACGGTCTTGTGACGCCCCTCGTAGGCGTGGTCGAGGAGCCTTTCTCCCAGCGCGGCGATTGCATCATTACCCGCGTAGACGTCGATGTCAGCCGCGCCGGAGTGCTCGACAGCCGCACTTCCATACTCGCCCTCGAAATGAGCGAGGACGTCCTCCCGGCGGCTCCGAAGGCGCAGCGTCACGCCTGAGGCGAATCGATATGTTCTCTCAGCAATGGATCGGGCTGGCTGAGGCATCACTGACAATAAGGAGCGATCGCCTCGCGAAGGGCCGAAGGATTGAACGGGAAAGAGACCTCCACAATAAACACGCGCTTCGATGAAAGCGCGCTTGCCAGTAGTCCGGACTCCGTCTCACGCGCGCTCTCGATCAGGAGATTGCGGCGTTCCGGCAACGCGTACCTGAATCGTTCATAGAGACTAAAGAACGCCCGCCGCTCGTACATCGCGCAGTCGGCAAGACGCGGTGCGACTTCATTCGCGTGGCCGGGACGCACCGAAATCTGTTGATCTCTGGTCGTCTGCAACAGGAAGAGCGCGTGAAGGGGCACTGAACTCAAGCGGTCCCACTGAGAGCCTCCATCTCCGGGGCTGCCGGTTAGCTGGCTGGGCGTGACTGAGACACGACCGGCCAGATCGGCCAACCCCTTCGCCTGGCTCGACAAGGGCAAGCGACTCAATGCGCCTTTCGCGCCCAACAGCGAACCGGCAACCCCCGCGGCGCGCGCCCGCAGCCGGTCCGCGCCGCCGAGGTGATCACGCAATCCCGGTATCAGATCGATCATCCAGTCACGAACCGTTATGGGCGTGGGGAAGTGATGGATCGAGGACCCATCGCCGTCAACAATCGTCCACTTGTCAGAGACGAAGGATGCCCCGGCCTGCAGAAGTCCGAGCATCGCCTCCGTCTTCCCGCTCTCAGCCCAGCCCGCCAGGAGTATTCCTTTGCCGTTGAAGGAGACCGCCGCCGAGTGTAGCGCCATCGCCCCCTTGGACAGGAGACATACGTGCAAAGCCGGACGCACGTAATTGATAAGCAGGCGACGCATGGCACTGTTCGGGGTGCAGGCGATGGCGCAGGAGCGGCCCAATGAGTCGAACGGAATGCTCAACTCTTCATCCCGGCTCAACAGAGTGAATCCAGTCTCGTCGAATTCGCTCTCTAGGCTGTCCCCCGCATCGCCCAACCGGTAACGACGCATCCCGTAGGAGCGGCGCCGATGAGAGATGGTCACGTCCGGTTCCCTACCCAGCGTTGCCGGGCGCAGCGGATTGAACTGTCGGGCCGCCGCCCGGGCAAGGGACGGAGCTGGGTCGATCAGGCGCACCCCGAGGAGTCCATGGATATCGTAGTCGACGTTCATTTCTGTCATGCCATCCGTCCTATGATACTAAATCACCCAATCTTCTTATTGACTTTAAACGTGAGCCCCGGTATGCCGGCGCCATGAGTAGCCTGTAAAATTGAATCACTACGCACTCCACCCGAGGTTCAATGCGTTCACTTCCTCATATCACGATAGCCTGTGGCGCCGTGTGGGCGGGATGCCGCCTGCTCCGCTCCCTGCCCCGGCAAACAGTGCCGTCCAGCCCAGACCCGGAACAGAACGGCGCAAGCCGGGGATCTCCCTCGCTCGCGGACGCAGTCGATTACCGGCTGGTGGCCGTGGGTTCGCTTCTCCCGGATATGGTGGACCGCGCGTTACGCACCGCAGCCGGCGGAAGGTCCTGGAGCCGCGACCAACATCTTCTTGGGCACACGCTTCTCTTGAACTCGCCCCTTATCCTTGCCGGCATCGGCCTGGCCGCGCGCCACCAGGACGTCAAGCTGCTGGCAATAGGAACGGCCGCAATGACGCACCTCCTGGTGGACCCCGTCATCCGCTCCCCGCGCACACTCCTCTGGCCCCTCCTTGGAGTTGCCTTTCCCGAAGCGCGAGGGCTCAATCGGCCTCTCACCTTGTTGACCCAGGTAGCGGCGGCAACCGTGATTCTGGCCACAGTCCTTGGATTACAGCGAAAAGGGCGGCTTCAGGATTTCCTCGTCAGCGGAAGGCTCTAAGCGATGAGCGCAGCGAAGAACCAGAGGGCTTCAGCGCGGGTCGACGAATACCAGCCCCTGGTCTCCGTCGTAGTATGCGCCTACTCGTCGGAGCGATTAGCGCAGCTACACGAAACCATCACCTCTTTGAAGAACCAGACTTACAAAACGCGAGAGATCGTCATCGTGATCGACCACAATCCGGCGCTCAAGGACGAGCTTGAAGGACTGGCCGGCGACGACATATGCGTCGCCCCCAATGTCGGCCAGCGTGGCCTCGCGGACGCCCGCAACACCGGCATCGCTCTCGCGAAGGGGGAAATAGTCGCCTTCATCGATGACGATGCCACCGCCGGGCGCGAGTGGCTCGAGCGGCACCCCGATTCTGCCCAGGCGTACTTTCGCTTGGGCTATTATGCCAAGGGTCAAGGCAGCGACGCGGAGGCGGTGGAGTATTTTCAAGAGGCGTTCAAGCGGGATCCCACCTTGCCCGACCTCCAGGTGTCCTTGGGCGAGTGCCTGATGAACTCGGGGAAGTTGGAGGAGGCCCTTGCCGTGCTGGAGGGCGACATCGGCCGGAGCGCCGCCAATGCCAACCGGTTTTTCGTGCGCGGTCACGTGTATCTCCGGATGCAGCGGTACGAGGAGGCGAAGCGCGCGTTTGGCAGGGCCGGGGAGATCGACCCCACGTTTACTCCTGCCCACTACGGTTTAGCCACCGCGTGCGCCAAGCTGGGGCAAACCGAGGAGGCGAAGAAGCACTTGGACGACTTCCAGAAACGGAAAGCCG
>Ga0209324_10000675_pt1 | contig 23547 bp, 35 predicted proteins | sample Rifsed19ft3_FD_184015 | JGI IMG/M metagenome (GOLD analysis project Ga0209324, IMG submission 184015) | Soil microbial communities from Rifle, Colorado, USA - sediment 19ft 3 (version 2) | ecosystem: Environmental > Terrestrial > Deep subsurface > Rock core/Sediment | place: Rifle, Colorado...
CAATCATAAAAGATGCGTCAATGAATCTCTGTTCACCGGGCATACATAACTTGAATTCCTCTATAGCCTCCTGATACAACCCCATCTCTTTATAGGCTATTCCCAGATTATAGTGAGTTTCATAATCCTCAGTGCTTAACTGAGACCTGATACCTTCCTGAAATTCATGAAAAAGATCATCAAAACTCTTAACTATGGGTTCTTCCTCATGTGTAAACTTCCGGAGAGGCTCTTCTATGAGAGTATCTTTCAGAACCTCACCAAGATCAAAGAATGAAGTTGCAGGTTCTTCCTTATGCCGAATTACCTCGACCTCTGGTAATGCAACATGCGGTTTCGTACCTTTTAAATCCTGTAGCTTCGATATAACCTCTTGATTATGCGGATTCACCTTTAAAATCTTTTCATAAATAGTGACAGCCTCATCAATCATCCCCTGCTGTGCATAAAATCCTGCCTCTTCAAGAAGTTCTCCAATATTAATATTTACCTGAGGAAATAATCTATCTCTATAAACCTGTATCCTCCGGTCATTGGGATTTATTATCGTTGCTTCCTGAATCAAAACCGCTATACCGTCACCTTCACCTTCTGACTCATAAATTTTCATAAGAGTTAAACACTCTTCGATTGCCTTATCCTGGTTGTCTGCTGCCTTATAAGCATCTTTTAATCTCGAGTGTGCAATTTTATTATAGGGGGCCATACTTATTGCTGACTGAAGTTCAGCAACTGCCTTTTCAATAAGACCATATTTCATGTAAGCATCAGCGGAAGCAAGCAGTCCGGATATATCCGCAGGTTCTGCAACTATTTCAGAAGACTGAATCTCTGATGCCTTGATATGATCTATTTTTGCTAATCCTTCTTTAGCCTCAATAGAATATGGATTTACTTCTAATATTTTCTGATAATAATTTCCGGCCTTTGCAGTATCTCCATTGCCGTAATAATATCTGGCAAGAAACAAACCCTTTTCTACGACATTATCGTTCTTGCCAATAGTGAGGGACATTTCAAAAAGCATTTCATGTGCCGGTATCAATTCCGGGGAAATATCTATTGTCCTTTCAGCATATACAAATGCCTTATCAGGGTTATTCCTATTCAGATACTCCCTGCTTAGAATAAGGTATTCATCTGCTGCACGTTGTAAATCACCTTTATTCAATAAGATAGATGCAAGCATTTCCCTGTAGACTATCTGATCAGGATAGTTATTAATACGCCCGTTAACGAGCTCTTCAGCCTCATCATACATTTTTGTTTTATTATATGAATCAATAAGTAATGAAAAGGCTTCGTCTGATTCGGGTGAATGATCAAGCGCCTTTCTCGCGTATGCTATAGCTTCCTCAAAATGCCCGTCTTCCAGTCGAAGCTTTCCTATTTTTATAATGGAATCCGCGTCTTCAGGGTTTATCCGGAGTATAAGTTTATATAGATTTTCGGCCTCATCCCTTCGCCCTGCTTCAATTTGTACCGACGCTACTTTGTTATATTCCTCAATAGCTTCACTATTCAGGCCTTCCTTAAGAAAAATATCTGCAATCTTCAGGCGGACAGTAAGATTAGATGGGTCCAGATCTGCAATCTTTCTGTAAACATCCAGTGCCTCTCTTATCAGGCCTTCCTGAGAATACAGTTTAGCCGCAAGCAGGTAGTCCTCTCTTGCATTCCCTATAAGCCCCCTTTCACAATTAAGATCGCCGAGCCTGATATATATATCTTTACGTGAAGGAGCAATTTTGAGGACCTTTTTATAAACTGCTATAGCCTTAAGTGCAAAACCTGATGACTCAAATATCTCAGCAGCCTTAACGTAGTATGATATGGCATCTTCTGTTCCGCGTTCTGTTGTCTGATATTTAAGGCAAATGTCTCCTATTGTATTATATATATTTGCATCATTCGGTGTATCTGTGATGAGTTTTTTCCATTCTTCAATGGCCTTTTGAATTTGCCCCCTGATAGTATATTGTTGTGCAGCTTCTAATATTTTGCTCTTATCTATTGACAAACAAATACCTCTCTTTCAGGAATATAAATCGAATCAAAACCATCTTTTCTTTAACCGAAAATAACATAACACTATATGGAGTGTCAAGGCAACCCATGAACGATTCAGGCCAAAAAAAGGGCCTCCTGGCAGTTTCGCCGGGAGGCCCTTTATGAACAACTCTAACAAATTCAAATTAATACATGTCACCCATACCACCACCGGCAGGCATGCGTGGCATCTTTTCCTTTTCTTCAGGTATCTCTGATACCATCACCTCAGTAGTCAACATCAGTGATGCTACGCTCGATGCATTCAGCAGGGCAACCCTTGTCACTTTTGTAGGATCTATAATTCCTGCCTTCAACATATCCACATATTCATCATTTGATGCATCAAATCCGAAAGTGCCTTTTTCACGCTTAACGCGTTCGACTACAACAGAACCCTCCAGACCTGCGTTATTAGCTATCTGCCTTATTGGCTCTTCCAAAGATCTTCGTATGATATTAACACCAATCTTCTGATCGCCATCCAGTTTCAGTTTATCCAGTGCAGATATGCAGCGAAGTAGTGCAACACCTCCACCAGGGACAATACCTTCTTCCACTGCAGCCTTGGTAGCATGGAGTGCATCTTCAACCCTGGCCTTTTTCTCCTTCATCTCAGTTTCTGTTGATGCTCCGACATTTATTACAGCAACTCCTCCTACTAACTTGGCCAAACGTTCCTGCAATTTCTCCCTGTCATAATCTGATGTGGTTTCTTCAACCTGAGCCTTCATCTGTTTAACGCGTCCCTGGATCTTGTCATGTGAACCGGCACCTTCCACTATAGTGGTGTTATCTTTATCTATAGTGATACGTTTTGCCCTGCCAAGGTCTGTAATCTTTACGTTTTCCAATTTAAGTCCAATATCTTCTGATATTACCTGACCACCGGTGAGAACCGCAATATCCTCCAGCATCGCTTTTCTCCTGTCACCAAATCCAGGAGCCTTTACCGCGGCACAATTCAACGTGCCTCTCAGCTTATTTACCACGAGTGTTGCAAGTGCCTCACCTTCTATATCCTCGGAGATAATAAGCAATGGTTTGCCCATTTTTGCAATCTGCTCGAGTACAGGAAGAAGATCCTTCATTGAATTAATCTTCTTCTCATATATAAGGATCAATACATCTTCAAGTACTGCCTCCATCCTTTCGTGGTCAGTCACAAAGTATGGCGAAATATACCCCCTGTCAAACTGCATACCTTCTACAACATCCAGAGAAGTAGCCATTGTCTTTGCTTCTTCAACAGTAATAACCCCGTCTTTACCAACCTTCTCCATTGCCTCAGCGATCAATTCACCAATAGTCGTATCGTTGTTGGCCGATATTGTTCCAATCTGGGCAATCTCTGAACGATCCTGGCATGGTTTGCTCATCTTTTTTATCTCTTCCACAACTACTTCCACTGCCTTATCAATACCCCTTTTTATCTCCATCGCATTTGCGCCTGCTGAAACATTCTTGGCACCCTCTCTGAAGATAGCCTGAGCCAGGACAGTAGCAGTAGTGGTGCCATCACCGGCAACATCACTGGTCTTGCTTGCTACTTCCTTAACAAGCTGTGCTCCCATATTCTCCCACGAATCCTTCAGCTCAATCTCTTTAGCCACGGTAACACCATCTTTGGTGATTAAAGGAGCACCAAATTTCTTGTCAAGCAATGCATTGCGTCCTTTTGGACCAAGGGTTACCTTCACTGCATCAGCCAGTTGATTCACACCTCTGAGAATGGCCGCCCTTGCGTCATCACCATACATAATCTGTTTAGGCATTCTACATCCCTCCTTTTATTTTATTTCAAATCTGCGGTCTCAAATTTCAGGTTTGAGATTAGCCTTCCAGTACGCCTAAGATATCTTCTTCTTTAATAATGAGATACTCAGTACCGTTAATGTTCGTCTTTGACCCGGAATACTTATCAAATAGAATTGTATCTCCTACCTTAATCTCTTTTACTTCACTTCCGATTGCCTCTACTTTACCCTTCTGCGGTTTTTCTTTTGCTGTCTCCGGCAGATAAATTCCCCCTGCTGTTTTATCACTCTCCTCAGCATAACTAACGAATACGCGATCCTTTAAAGGTTTAAATTTTTGGTTAGTTTTTGTAGCTCCTGACATGTTTTTTCCCTCCTTTCTTTAATTGAATTAATTAATAGATTTTACAATCTTGACAAAGTTGATATATAATCACTTTTTATAAAACGGCAAGTCCTGTGATTAATTTTGACATCTCAAATTTCAAATCAGGACATTAGAGACAGGTATAACAGTGTAGACTCAGGTAGCCTCCTTCTTATCAGCTTCTTTTCCTATACCAATTAATTCAACGATTGCCATTTCTGCAGAATCACCCAACCTTCTTCTCGTCCTTACAATCCTTGTATAACCGCCTGCCCTGTCAAGAAAATGTGGAGATAAATGCTCAAACAATCTTCTTACCACAGATTCACTCTTGATATATGCGAGAGCCAGTCTCCTGTCATGAAGATTTCCTCTCTTCCCTATGGTTATCATCTTCTCTGCAATAGGCCTGATTTCCTTGGCCTTCATAAGTGTGGTTTCTATCCTGCCATGCTCAAGTAATGCAGTAACAAGATTTCTAAACAATGACCTTCTATGTTTTGTATCCCTGCCAAATTGTCTTCCAGCGTTTTTGTGTCTCATATCTTCTGCCCTTCATCATTTTTTATTATACCATCTACATCCATACCGAATGACAAACCCATCCCTATCAGCATCGCCTTTATTTCATTAAGTGATTTTCTGCCAAAATTCTTTGTCTCAAGCATTTCATTCTCTGATCTCTTTACAAGATCTGCAATCGTGTATATATTGGCATTCTTAAGGCAATTAGCAGACCTTACTGACAACTCGAGCTCTTCAACACTTCTGAATAAATTCTTTGCAACCTCAGATTTTTTTTCCTCGGTGTCTACTACAATCCCTACCGGGATTATGACATCATCAGTCTCCTCTTCGTCCTCTTCGATATCACCGTCTGTAAAAATATTCAAGTGGTCCTTTAGAATTCTGGCAGCATTATAAACAGCCTCATCAGGTTTTATACTTCCATCCGTCCAAACCTCTAAAATAAGACGGTCATAATCAGTTTGTCTTCCTACACGGGCATTTTCAACACGAACATTTACGCGTTGTATAGGTGAGAATATTGAATCTATTGGTATCACACCAATTGGTAACCCCTCTTCTTTATTCCGCTCTGAGGTAATGTATCCCCTGCCAAGCTTCACTGTCATCTCCATGTCCAACTTTGCATCTTTCTCAATGGTAGCGATCACAAGATCAGGTGTTAATATCTCAACATCTGCATCATGAATTATGTCTCTGCCCAATGCTGTACCCGGGCCCTTCTTTTGAAGATATAGTGTCTTGGGTTTTTCAGTATACATCTTCAACCTAAGGCTTTTTAATGTAAGAATAATGTCAGTAACATCTTCTTTTACTCCAGGAATCGAAGAAAACTCATGAAGTACACTGTCAATTTTAATAGATGTTATGGCAAAACCAACGATAGAGGAGAGCAGAACTCTTCTCAGGGAATTCCCTATTGTGACACCGAATCCCCTTTCGAAAGGTTCAGCATAAAATTCTCCATATGTTGTAGTTAGTGTAGCATTATTAACTTCTATTTTTTTTGGAATCTGAAAGTCTTTAGTCCTTATTATCATAAGCTCCCCCTGAATAATATTTTCATATATTAGACCCTTCGCTACGCTCAGGTTAATACAACCTGTAAAAATTATTCACTTGCGGCTGCATTTACTTAGAGTAGAGCTCAACAATCAGTTGCTCACTAATTGGCAAAGATATTTCTTCTCTTGCCGGAAGTCCCGTAACACGCGCTCTATAATTTTCTCCCTCTACACCTAACCATGAAGGAATCACCTTATTCCCCAGATTGGTTATAGCATCCTTTATCCTGAGATTTTCACGGCTTTTATCCTTGATTTCTATCAGGTCTCCCTCCTTAATAAGAAACGACGGAACATTCACTCTTTTTCCGTTGACAAGAAAATGACCATGCCGTACTAATTGTCTTGCTTCATTCCGGGATTCCGCAAACCCTGCCCTGAATACTGTATTGTCCAGTCTCCTCTCCAGCATTTGGAGAAGAATCTCTCCTGTAATTCCTTTGCTTTTTGATGCCTTTTTAAAGAACCCCCTGAATTGCGCCTCCAAAAGACCATATACACGCTTAACTTTCTGCTTCTCCCTGAGCTGGATAGAATAGTTAGTTGCCTTTGATCGCCGTTGTGAACCCTGACCATGTACTCCCGGAGGATAACCCCTTCTCTCAAATGCACACTTCTCAGTCATACATCTACTGCCTTTTAAAAACAGCTTCATTCCTTCCCTTCTGCACATCCTGCATGAAGGTCCAATATATCTTGCCAACTAAGTCTCCCTCCTACACCCTTCTCCGCTTTGGCGGTCTGCAACCGTTATGGGGAATTGGTGTAACATCTTTAATTGCGTTAATCTTTAATCCTGCGGCCTGAAGAGACCTGATTGCAGACTCCCTCCCGGCGCCCGGCCCATTAACAAGCACTTCCACCTGCCTGAGGCCATGTTCCATACTCTTCTTTGCAGCCGCCTCTGCAGCCTTCTGCGCTGCAAACGGTGTGCTCTTTCTCGATCCCTTAAAACCCTCTGACCCGGCACTGCACCAAACAATCACATTTCCATTTAAATCCGTTATCGTGACTATTGTATTATTGAAAGATGCCTGAACATGGGCTATTCCGGACTGTATATTCTTCTTTTCTTTTTTCTTTGGTGTCTTTTTAGCCATTTCTATAGCCTCACTTTGTTTCCTTCTTTTTTGTTCCTATTGTACGCCGTGGTCCTTTTCTGGTTCTTGCATTTGTCTTGGTTCTCTGACCACGTGAAGGAAGAGCCCTTCTATGACGACTTCCCCTGTAACTTCCTATATCAATAAGACGCTTAATGTTCATCGCCACTTTGCGCCTGAGGTCCCCCTCAACTGTCATGTTCTTATCTATCTCATCTCTTATCTTTACGACCTCTTCATCTGTAAGGTCTTTGATCTTCCTGTTCATATCTATCTTAGTCGAAGACAGTATCTTCCTTGAAGCGTTCCGACCAATACCATATATATAGGTAAGACCAACTTCCACTCTCTTGTTACCCGGTAAATCTACACCTTCTATTCTTGCCACTTTTTTTCCCCCTACCCCTGTCTCTGATTATGTCTTGGATTTGAACAAAGAACTCTTAATACACCCCGGCGTCTTATAATCTTGCATTTAAGGCACATCTTTTTCACTGATGATCTGACTTTCATTGATAAAACTCCTCCTATGTCCTACTTAAATCTATAAACAATTCTCCCTCTTGTCAGGTCATAAGGGGATAATTCTATCGTAACCTTATCGCCGGGCAGAATCTTTATAAAATGCATCCTCATTTTCCCTGAAACATGAGCTAATACTTTATGTCCATTATCCAATTCCACTTTAAACATTGCATTAGGCAGTGTCTCTATTATTTTACCCTGTACCTCTATGGAGTCTTCTTTTGGCATCGAATTAATTTTAAGTTTAAGTTTAAAATCTCAAATATTATAACATACTTAGTATAAGAGGGCCATCCTCAGTAATTGCCACTGTGTGTTCAAAGTGTGCTGAACGTCTTCCATCCTTTGTGACAGCCGTCCAACCATTATCCAAAATAAGTAAATCACTACTTCCTGCATTCACCATTGGCTCTATCGCCAGAACCATCCCGGCCTTCAGTCGGGGTCCTTTTCCCCTTTCGCCAAAATTCGGTACCGGCGGGTCCTCATGTAAAGATCTGCCTATACCATGCCCTACAAACTCCCTGACTACTGAATAACCTGCTCCTTCCACATAATCCTGAATGGTACAGGATATATCTGACACCCTGTTACCCGTCATCGCTATATCTATAGCCTTATATAGCGACTTCTCAGTGACCTCAAGAAGTTTCCTTGTTTCATTGTCTATTTTATTGACGGCAACTGTAATCGCTGCATCACCATAATATCCGTCAAGCAACACACCAAGGTCTATGCTGACAATGTCACCATCTTTCAGACATCTGCCAGATGGTATGCCATGCACAATTTCTTCATTCACAGATATACACGATGCACTCGGGTAACCTCTATACCCTTTGAATGCCGGTATTCCACCACTCTTAACTATGAAATCTTCTGCTATTCTGTCTAATTCCCTTGTTGTAATTCCGGGACAAACCATTTTCTTTAATTCTTCAAGCGCCCGGGCTACTATGTTACAGGAGGATTTTATCTTTTCAATCTCTTTCCGGGACTTTATTATTATCATTTGTAATATTCTAAAGCCTGGAACATATTAAATCAAATACGCCCCCTATACCTCCATTAGCATTTACACTCTTCAATATCCCCCGATCCTGATAATACCTGATAAGAGGTTCTGTGTTCTCCCTATATACCCTCATCCTCTCTCTGACAGTTTCTTCCTTGTCATCACTACGCTGAATCAACCTTCCTCCACAGCTATCACAAACCCCATCCATTTTTGGAACACTGAAATATATATTGAAGGTATTCTGGCAACTTTCACAACTCCTTCTCCCGCTTATCCTCTTAACTACCTCATCTTCCCTCACCTCAAGACTTAAAACATGGTCAATGTCAGATTTATTATTTTTCAGCATTACATCCAGTGCGCCTGCCTGTTGTATGGTCCTTGGAAATCCGTCGAGGATCCAACCCGACTCACAGTCATTCATTCGCAGTCTCTCTTCTACTATTCCAATAACAACATCATCAGGCACAAGCTTACCACTATCCATATATGACCTGGCCTTTAAACCAAGTTCATGTCCCTTCTGAAATGCGTCACGCAACATGTCCCCTGTTGAGATTTGAGGAATACAATATTTTTCTGCCAGCTTTCTCGCCTGAGTACCTTTACCTACCCCCGGAGGTCCTAATAATATCAACCGCATAAAATGCTTTCCAAAGTCACCACGACCCCTTACTCTTAACGCGGCCTTTTTTCAGAAACCCTTCATAATTCCTGCTAATCATATGCGTCTCAATCTGCTGTGCAGTGTCCATCGCAACAACAATGACTATCAGCACTGAAGTACCACCAAAGTAAAACGGTACATGAGCATAAGATACAAGAAGTTCAGGCAAAATTGAGATAGCAGTTAAATATAAGGCGCCAACGAATGTAAGTCTCGACATAACCCTGTATATATAGTCCGATGTCCTCTGACCCGGCCTTATACCTGGAATAAAACCTCCATATTTTTTCATGTTATCAGCCATATCAACAGGATTTAAAACAACAGCAGTATAGAAGTAACAGAAAAATATTATAAGAACTGCATATAGAAATGTGTATAAAAAAGAACCCGGGGCAAACTGGTTAGCAATAGAATTTACCCAGGGAACTGCGATAAAACCAGCTGCCATTGCAGGAAATGCTATAAGAGATGATGCAAAAATAGGAGGTATGACACCTGCTGTATTCAACTTCAGTGGTATATGAGTGCTCTGGCCTCCATACACCTTTCTCCCGACAACTCTCTTGGCATATTGAACAGGTATCTTCCTTTTAGCGCTCTCGATATATACTACAGCAGCAGTCACCAGCAATATCATAATACCGACAATAATCAACAGGAATGTGCCTACCTGCCCTGCGCTGTAAAGCCTTATTGTATTTATTGCTGCCTGGGGAATATTTGCAATTATACCGGCAAATATTATTACAGATATACCGTTTCCTATTCCCCGCTCGTTGATCTGTTCACCCAGCCACATAACAAAGATAGTGCCGGTCGTAAGTGTCAGAACAGTCATTAACCTGAATGACCATCCGGGAGATTGCACGAACATTCCATTCTGCATTCCTTCAAGACCTATCGCAATACCAATTGACTGGATAAGACTTATCAATACTGTCAGATATCTTGTATATTGCGTAATTGTCCTTCGTCCGCTCTCTCCCTCCTTCGCTAAATTTGCCAGGGTTGGTATAACAACTGTCAGCAACTGTAGTATAATGGATGCAGATATATACGGCATAATACCAAGCGCAAATATGGAAAGTTTTGAGAGTGCGCCGCCGGAAAATATATCAAAGAACCCCATGAGTGCGCCGCCTTTGTCACGAAGAAACTGACTCAGTGCAGCTCCATTTATTCCAGGTGTGGGAGTATGACCTCCAAGACGGTAAATGGCCAGTAATCCAAAGGTAAAAAAGATCCTTCTTCTAAGCTCTTCTATTTTTAAAACATTCTTTATACTGTTTACTAATCTATCAAGCACTTAAATTACCTCTGCAGTTCCACCGGCACTCATAATCCTCTCAATTGCCTTCCTGCTGAATTTATTCGCCTTTACCAACAATGGCTTTGATATCTCTCCCCGGCTGAGGATCTTTATCGCATCTGCAGATCGTTTGATTATTCCCTTTCCTGAAAGGGAATCAGGATTAACAGTCTCTCCTTCATTGAAATACTTATCTATTGTATCAAGATTGACAACTTCGTATCTTACTTTAAATGGATTCTTAAACCCCCTCTTTATCAATCTCCTGTGAAGAGGCATCTGGCCGCCTTCAAACGCAGGCCCTTTTCCTCCGCCAGACCTTGCAAGTTGCCCCTTATGCCCTTTTGTAGCGGTCTTTCCATGACCTGATCCGGGACCTCTTCCTATTTTCTTGCGCTTCTTTTTAGCGCCCTTTGCAGGTTTTAGTTCATTAAGCTTCATCAGACCCCTCCACCACCTCCAAAAGATGCTTTATCTTCCAAACCATACCCCTTATCTCCGGTGTGTCTTCTCTGAGTACAGTATGACCAATCTTCCTCAAACCCAACCCTCTGATTATTTTCTTGTGCTTTTCAGGTTTACCGATTCCACTCTTAATCTGTTTTATTACAATCTTCTTCATTAATTTCTCCGGAATATCCACTACTAATATAATATCTATGGTGTCTCTTCCACCCTTGTCTCACGTAATTTTATAACATCCTCCGGTATCCTTAACAACTTTAGTCCTTCTATAGTTGCACGCACAACATTAAACGGATTTCCACTCCCCAGGGACTTACATAACACATTTTGAACACCGGCAACTTCCATTATGGCCCTGACAGCCCCTCCTGCTATTATCCCTGTTCCTGAAGAAGCAGGCCTGATAACAACACTCTCAGCGCCAAAATGTCCAATTATATCATGCGGAACAGTCGAATTCCTTAACGGAAATCTTACAAGATTCTTCTTGGCATGCTCCATTGCCTTACGTATGGCTTCCGGGACTTCAGATGCCTTACCCTTCCCATATCCAATACACCCATTCTCATCACCTATGACTACAAGGGCGCTGAAACTAAACCTTCTGCCCCCTTTAACCACTTTTGCAACCCGGTTTATATGAACAACTTTATCCTTTAAGGTAAGCTCTTCAGGATTAATCTTCTTCAAAACACCCCCCCATTAACAAATTCCGCAACATTAAAATTCCAATCCGCTCTCTCTGGCACCATCTGCCAGTGACTTTATATTGCCATGATATTTATAACCACTGCGGTCGAATACAACACTTTTTATCCCTTGCTCTACCGCCCGTTTTCCAATAAGCATACCAACCTGTTTTGAAAGCTCACAGTTGACATTATTAGCACTGAACTCCTCCTCTATGGAAGATGCACTTACAATTGTACACCCCTTCATGTCGTCAATAAGCTGGGCATATATATACCTGTTACTCTTATAAACACTCAACCTCGGCCTATCCTGTGTTCCGGCGATTTTTTTTCTGACCCGGTTGTGTCTTCTTTCCCTTAAGTCTTCCTTAGACAACTCTGACCTCCCGCTTAATAAATATCAAATACAATGAAGAACCCTACAGCAAACTGCAGGGAATTACCAGGTTATATCTACTTCTTTCCGGTCTTCCCCGCTTTCCGGATTATCCTTTCATTCTTATACTTGATGCCCTTCCCTTTATAAGGCTCCGGAATTCTCATCCCGCGTATATTGGCTGCGACCTGCCCCACCAATTCCTTATCAGCTCCCTTTAATGTAATTACAGTCTGTTTTTCAATTGCTGCATCTATTCCATCAGGCAATGGAAAAGTTATCTGATGAGAGAAACCCAGATTAAGCACTACATTCCTGCCCTGCAGCGCGGACTTGTAACCAACACCGCTGATCTCAAGCACCTTTTCATAGCCATTATTCGCACCTTCTATCATATTGGATATGAGAGTCCTTGTAAGTCCATGCAGTGCCCTGAAATGTTTGTCACTCCCCATTGATGACACTGATATCGCCCCTTCCTGTGTACTGATATCTACATCAGTAGAGAATGTTTTATGTAAACTTCCCTTAGGTCCTTTAACTGATACAACATTCTTATCTACTTTAATTTCTACCCCTTTGGGTATCGCTATAGGTTTTTTACCAATCCTCGACATTTTATTTATCCTTAGTATTTTTTACCAGACATAACACAAAACTTCACCACCAACTTTATCTTTCCTTGCTTCCCTATCTGATACAAGACCACCGGATGTTGAAAGAATGGCGACGCCTATACCACCCACGACCTTCGGTATATCATCCGTTCCAACATAAACCCTGCATCCTGGTTTGCTTATCCTTTTAATACCTGTAATAACCGGTATGTCATTCCTGCTATATTTAAGATGAACACAAATCTTTCTTGGTAAACCTTCTCCTTCCACCTTATAATATGCTATAAAACCGCATTCTTTCAGAATCCTTGCCATCTCAAGCTTCAACTTAGACATAGGAATGTCAACAGTTGCCAGCTTCTGATGACTGGCATTTCTGATTCTCGTTAACATGTCTGCTATTGGATCTGTCATTACCATTTTTTTACTCCAAAATTATAAGGGTTTCAGGTTGAATCCTACTGTAAAAAACTTACCAGCTTGACTTAATTACCCCCGGGATATCACCCTTTAGACTATAAGACCTGAAACATATACGGCACATCTGAAACTTTCTTAGAAATGCCCTCGATCTCCCGCATATTGGACACCGGTTATATTTGCGGACTTTAAACTTAGGTTCAAGTTTAGCTTTTGCTATAAGAGACTTCTTTGCCACACATCCTCCTCTAATTCCTAAACGGCATCCCCATGAATTTTAACAGGGTCTTACCCTCTTTATCAGTATTTGCACTCGTAATAATTGTAATGTCAAACCCATGCATAAATGTCACAGACTCATACTTTATCTCTGGAAATAGGATCTGTTCTTTTAATCCAAGGGTATAATTTCCCTTCCCATCGAATGAATTACCATTAATCCCCCTGAAGTCCCTTATCCTTGGCAGCGCAATACTGATTAATCTGTCAAGAAATTCATACATCCTGTCGCCCCTGAGGGTGACCTTGCAACCAACAGGCATTCCTTCACGCAGCTTAAAAGTTGCAATTGACTTCTTTGCCTTTGTAATTATGGGCTGTTGACCTGATATCTGTTTTAACTCTTCAACAACTCCATCGAGCAACTTAACATTCTGAACTGCCTCTCCAATTCCGGCATTAATTACTATTTTTTTAACCTGAGGCGCCTGAACAGGATTCTTATATGAAAATTCCTGAATGAGAGCTGGAATAACCTCTTTCTGATATTTTTCTTTGAGCCTTGGCATGGACTTTTTTATTTCTTCTTTTCCCATAATGTTATAAACCTTTTCTTCAAGTTCAACGTTAACTAATCTATGATCTCCCTGCACTTCTTGCAAAAACGCGTCTTTTTTTCAGTACTTATTTGAAAACCCACTCTTGATGTCTTACTGCATTTTGGACATATTATGGATACGTTAGATACATGCAAACGACCTTCTATTTCCAGTATGCCTCCCTCTTTATTCTTCTGAGAAGGCTTCATATGCTTTTTCATTATGTTAAGCTTTTCTACAAATACATACCGGTTCGTGCCTGAGGATTGGACCCTGAGGACCTTTCCTTTTTTACCCTTTTCCTTACCGTAAATAGCCTCTACTGTGTCCCCTTTTTTTATTTTTACCTGCATTACACTACCTCCGGAGCAAGAGAGATAATCTTCATGAATTTCTTCCACCTTAGTTCCCTGGCAACCGGACCAAAGATTCTTGTACCTATTGGCTCACCCTGTGCATTAATAAGAACTGCCGCATTCTTGTCAAATCTGATATATGAACCATCATCACGGCGCAAGCTGTCAACAGACCTTACTATAACAGCCTTTGCAACCTGACCTTTTTTTGCAGTTCCATCAGGGATCGCCTCCTTAACACTCACAACAATAACATCACCGATACTTGCGTATCTCCTATTAGATCCTCCCATTACCCTTATGCACATCACCTTCTTGGCACCTGAGTTATCTGCAACTTCTAATATTGTCCTTGGCTGAATCATATTATTATCTACTCCCCTGAGTGACTGCTTTCCAATATATCAATAACCTTCCAATGTTTATCCTTACTTAAAGGCCTTGTCTCTATTATTTTCACCTTGTCGCCTTCATGGCATTTATTATCCTCATCATGGGCCTTGAATTTCGTCCTCATTTTAACTACCTTGCCATATCTTGGATGCCTGTACAGACTCTCAACAAGTACAGTTACAGTCTTGTTCATCTTGTCGCTGATAACCCTGCCCAGAAACTCTTTTCGTCTATGGTTAACCATCACCCCTCCGCCTTCATCTGCTTTACTACAGTCTTAATCCTTGCAACTTCTTTTCTTACATTTTTAATGCGCATTGGATTTTCAAGACTGCCTCCAATTGCCTGCTGAAATCTTAGATTAAACATTTCTCTCTTTAACTCTTTCTCCCGCTCTGTTAACTCCTCCAGGGTGGCACCTCGCATATCTATCAGTTTCATATTAAAATACCCCCCTTTGAATAAACTTTGTTGCTACCGGAAGTTTGTGGGCCGCCAGCCTTAACGCCTCCCTGGCAATCTCTTTTGTTACCCCATCCATCTCATATAATATCCGGCCGGGAAGCACTACTGCAACCCATCCCTCTACCGGCCCCTTACCTTTACCCATCCTTGTTTCAGCGGGTTTCTTGGTTACAGGTTTATCCGGGAATATACGTATCCAAACCCTTCCGCCACGTTTCACATGTCTTGTAATAGCTATACGGGCGGCCTCTATCTGTCTCGCTGTTATTAAACAAGGCTCCATCGCCTTAAGTCCATAGGTTCCAAAACTCAGATCAGCACCTCTTGATGCCTTACCATTTGTGTTTCCCTTTTGACATTTTCTATGTTTTACCTTCTTAGGCGCTAACACCTGCTGTCTCCTCCCTTTCCGAAAGTACCTCACCTTTATATATCCAGACCTTTATCCCTATCTGGCCATATGTAGTCTTAGCCTCTGCAAAGCCATAATCTATGTCTGCCCTGAGAGTATGCAAGGGTACCCGCCCTTCCCTGTACCACTCTGATCTCGCAATCTCAGAACCGGCAAGACGGCCGGAACATTGAATCTTTATTCCCTGTGCACCAAACCTCATGGCTGCAGATACACTCTTCTTCATAGCCCTTCTGAAAGCAATCCTTTTTACTAATTGTGAAGCTATATTTTCTGCAACAAGCTGCGAATCAGTCTCAGGCTTTTTTATCTCAAGTATGTTTACTGAAACCTGTTTGTTTGTAAGTCCTTCGAGATCCTTTTTCAGTTTCTCAACTTCCGAACCCTTTCTTCCTATAATAATTCCAGGTCTGGCAGTATGAATGTTAATCTTGGCAGTCTGGGTAGAACGTTCAATGTCTATTCTGGAAACTCCTGCATGTGCTAACTTGCTTTTAACAAGCTTCCTTACCTTAATATCCTCATGCAGCAATGCAGCATACCCCCGCTCTGCATACCATTTTGAATTCCACGACTTAATATACCCTAACCTAAATCCAATTGGATGAACCTTCTGTCCCAAACTTCCTCCTCCCTGTATCTTACCGCCGCGTTCCCGTCTCTTTTGGAGAAAGAACAACCGTTATATGACTCATATGCTTTTTCCTTCTCATGGCCCTTCCCATCGGCCCTGCTGTAAATCTTTTCAACGCAGGCCCGTGATCCACATAGGCGCTGCTTATAACCAGATCATCTATATCCCCTATCTCCTTTTGCTTTGCATTTGCAATGGCGGATTTCAACACTTTATCTATAGTAAAAGATGCGTGTTGTGGCAGGAATTTAAGTATATTAAGTGCCTCTCCCACATTTTTTCCACGAACAAGATTTATAACCTTCCTCGCCTTTCTTGGCGCCACCCTTGCATACCTTAATATGGCTTTTGATTCCATTACTTAGAAACTCCCCTCTTCACTAATTATGTCCGTACAATTAAATAATATGCTATTTAACCGCAGTTGATTTTTCAGTCTTACTACCGGAATGGGCCTTAAAAGTCCTGGTCGGTGAGAACTCCCCAAGCTTGTGACCTATCATATTTTCCGTTACATATACCGGAATGAATTTTTTTCCATTATGTACGGCAATTGTATGTCCTATCATTTCAGGAATAATAGTTGACCGTCTCGACCATGTCTTTATTATCTTTCTTTCGCCAACCTGATTCATCGCCTCAATCTTATTTGAAAGATGAGAATCTATAAAAGGCCCTTTTTTGATAGAACGTGCCATTTACCTTACTTCCTCCGCTTAATTATCAACTTACCAGTCGTCTTGTTCCTTCGTGTCTTATATCCCTTTGTCGGTTTACCCCATGGTGTGCAGGGGTGTCTGCCACCTGAAGTCTTACCCTCACCGCCTCCATGTGGATGATCAACCGGATTCATAGCCACTCCCCTTACATGAGGCCTCTTACCAAGCCATCTCGATTTTCCTGCCTTACCTATAGAAACATTTATATGCTCCATGTTTCCAACCTGACCGATAGTAGCCATGCACCTTGATTGCACCAATCTTATCTCACCGGACCCCATCCTGATTGTCGCATAATCGCCTTCCTTTGCCATGAGCTGAAATGCAGCTCCGGCGCTCCTTGCAAGCTGAGCACCCCTGCCTGGCGATAATTCAATATTGTGAATCATTGTACCAAGTGGGATATTGGACAAAGGAAGTGCATTTCCTGACTTAATCTCACTGTCAGGACCTGAACTTACTATATCTCCAACCTTCATTCCTTCAGGATGTATAATGTACCTCTTTTCTCCATCCGCATAATTGAGCAAGGCAATCCTTGCTGTCCTGTTCGGATCATACTCAATCGCTGCAACCTTTGCCGGCACGCCTGCCTTTTCACGCCTGAAATCAATTTTCCTATATAGTTGTCTGTGACCACCACCTTTATGGTCAGCAGTTATACGCCCATTATTATTCCTGCCACCACTACTTTTCTTCGATGTAACTAAAGACTTCTCCGGTTCTGACTTAGTTATCTCATCGAACGTGAGGCTTGTCTTTCCTCGAACACCAGGTGAAGTCGGTTTATAGCTTTTAAGTCCCATAACTTATGCACCCTCAAATATTTCTAATTTTTCCCCTTTTTTCAGGGTAACAATTGCCTTCTTCTTTCCCGGTTTTACACCTTCAAACTTACCGAGTTTCTTTTTTTTGCCTTCAACATTAGTTACATTAACTTTCTCAACCTTAACCTTAAGTAATTCCTCAACTGCCCTTTTGATTTGTATCTTATTAGCATATGGGTTGACAATAAACAATACCTTGTTCATTCTCTCACGTAGTTCTGTGCTTCGCTCTGTGATAATCGGGTAACAGATAATGTCATGTATATCAATATTCACGACCACACCTCAGCTACTTTCTCAATATCATCTTTTGTAATAATCAGGTTTTTGTATTTCAAGAGATCATACACATTAATCTCTTTGACATCCATAACAAGAACCCCCTCCAGATTACGGCCTCCAATGTATACAGACGTATTCTCTCCATCACAAACAATCAATGTGCTTTCCGATAGATTAAGCCTTCGCAACAGCGATACAATTTCCTTTGTCTTTCCATTCGTTACACCAAATGATTCAAGAATCACAAGATTATTTTCCTTAAGTTTGGAAGAAAGAGCGGAATATAAGGCGAGCCGGCTTTTCTTTCTCGGAATACTGTAAGAATAATCCCGGGGATGCGGTCCAAATACTATTCCGCCTCCTCTCCATACTGGAGATCTGGACGACCCTGAGCGTGCCCTCCCGGCACCTTTCTGTTTCCATGGCTTTTTCCCACCGCCGCTTACAAACGCCCTCGTCTTGGTTGCATGTGTCCCCTGTCTGCGATTATTGAGCACCATGGATACAGCTTCATGCAGCAATGCCTCATTAACAGGCTGACCAAAGATCTTCTCATTAAGGCTTATATCACCAATCTTATTATTATTAGTATCAACTACAGGTACTTGTAACATTATTTTCTCACCATTCACTTTTTAGATTAATCTGCCCTTAACAGCCTTCTTAACGTACACCAGCGATCCCTTACTCCCTGGTATCGCCCCCCTTATCAAGAGTATATTATCCTCTTTACGAACGCCAACCACTTCAAGATTCTGAACAGTACGTCTCTTGCTGCCCATATGTCCCGGCATCCTTTTGTTTTTCCTCACCCGTGACGGATATGCACTGCTGCCAATTGAACCTGGGGCCCTGTGAAACATAGACCCGTGAGTTGCAGGCCCTCCTGCGAATTTATGTCTTTTCATTACCCCCTGAAATCCCTTTCCCTTTGTAACACCACTCACATCAACCATGTCACCTTCCTGAAATAACTCTACTGTAATCTCCTGACCACTCTTCAGAGATGCCATGTCACCACTAAACTCTACAAGATGTCTTGCAGGGGATATATTATTCTTCTTAAAATGCCCCAGCACCGGCTTTGTGAGATGCTTTTCTTTAGCATCCTTAAAACTAAGCTGAGCCGATTCATAACCGTCCTTCTCATTTGTCTTCTTTGTTACCACCTTGCATGGACCGGCCTCGACTACTGTAACAGGTATTACCCTGCCTTCTGCAGTAAATATTTGAGTCATACCATGCTTTATTCCAATCAGTCCGTTAATCATAATAACTTCCGTCTTTCTCCCGCTTAGTTGATATAGGGTTCAAGGATTGAAACTTTTATAATTTTATTTCTACATCAACACCGGCAGATATATCCAATTTCATCAATGCATCTGCTGTCTCAGGTGTAGGTTCATAAATATCAATAAGTCTTTTATGAGTTCGCATTTCAAACTGTTCTCTCGCTTTTTTATCTACATGAGGCGAAGTCAGTACAGTAAATTTGTTAATACTCGTAGGCAGAGGGATAGGCCCTGAAACTCTGGCGCCAGTCCTTTTCGCTGTTTCTACAATCTCTGCAGCAGACTGATCAAGCAATTTGTAGTCATACCCCTTTAATCTTATCCTTATCTTCTGTCCTATTGCCATTCTTTTGTTCCTTTGTTCAAGCTATGTTTATGCAGCATATTTAAAGATTCTACTTCTGACTTACTCCACAACCTTGCTTATAACCCCTGCCCCTACTGTCTTGCCTCCCTCACGCACTGCAAACCTCAATCCATCGGTCATCGCTATCGGCGTTATCAAATCAGCATCCACCGTTATATTATCTCCAGGCATCACCATCTCTACTCCCTCAGGCAACTGCATTATACCCGTAACATCCGTAGTCCTGAAATAAAACTGCGGCCTGTAACCATTGAAAAACGGCGTGTGACGGCCTCCCTCCTCCTTGGTCAATATGTACACCTCTGCCTTAAACTTCGTGTGCGGCGTTATACTGCCAGGCTTCGCCAATACCATCCCACGCTCAACATCATCCTTCTTCGTACCACGCAGCAATACCCCAAGATTGTCTCCTGCCTGACCCTCATCCAATATCTTACGAAACATCTCTACACCGGTAACTATACTCTTCTGTGTCGCCCTTATCCCTACTATCTCTATCTCATCACCTACACGCACTATCCCGCTCTCTACCCTCCCCGTAACTACCGTACCACGACCCGATATACTGAATACATCCTCTATCGCCATCATAAACGGCTTATCTATATCACGCTTTGGAGTAACTATGTACTCATCCACAGACTTCATCAACTTCATTATCGGACCACACTTCGGACACTCATCCTTCGAACAGCCGCACTCAACAGCCTGCAATGCACTACCTGTAACTATTGGTACATCATCACCAGGAAAATTATACTTGCTCAATAACTCCCGCACCTCTAACTCAACCAACTCCAATAACTCCTTGTCATCTACCATGTCAGCCTTATTCAAAAATACCACTACGTACGGCACTCCTACCTGACGCGCCAATAATATGTGCTCACGAGTCTGCGGCATAGGACCATCTGCCGCACTTACCACCAGTATCGCACCATCCATCTGCGCTGCTCCGGTAATCATGTTCTTTACATAATCCGCATGGCCAGGACAATCTACATGCGCATAATGACGCTTCTCCGTCTGATACTCTACATGAGATATGCTTATCGTTATCCCGCGCTCCTTCTCCTCAGGCGCCTTGTCTATCTGATCATACGGTATATAATCCGCTAAACCCCGCTTATGCAATAACATCGTTATCGCCGCAGTCAATGTAGTCTTACCATGATCTACATGTCCTATTGTCCCTACATTTACGTGTGGCTTCTTCCTCTCAAACTTTGCCTTTGCCATGCTTCAACCTCCTTATTCTATCCTGATTTATCCTTTGACCTTTGCCACTATCTGTTCAGAGATATTCCTTGGAATCTCTTCATATCTTGCAAACTGCATAGTAAATGTAGCGCGACCCTGCGTAAGAGACCTTAAATCTGTCGCATATCCAAACATCTCCGAGAGAGGCGCCTCTGCTGTTATTATTTGAGCTGCTGACCTTGGCCTGACAGCCTGAATCCTTCCCCTCCTCGAGTTAATATCGCCAATTACATCACCCATGTATTCTTCAGGAACTGTAACCTCAAGCGCCATTATGGGTTCGAGAAGCACAGGATTTGCCCTCTTTGCGCCATCCTTAAACGCCATAGAGCCGGCAATCTTAAAGGCCATTTCAGATGAATCCACATCATGATATGACCCATCAAACAGTGATACCTTGACATCTACAACCGGATAACCTGCAAGTACACCGGAATCCAGAGCCTCCCTTATACCCTTCTCAACTGCCGGTATGTATTCCCTTGGAACAGAACCGCCGACAATTTTATTTTCAAATACGAAACCCTCTCCCGGCGTCTGAGCTTCAACCGTAATCCAGACATGCCCATACTGACCGCGCCCTCCTGTCTGTCTGATATACCTGCCTTCGCTCTCAACTTTACCTTTAATGGTTTCTCTGTAAGCAACCTGTGGTTTACCCACATTGGCCTCAACCTTAAACTCTCTCAACATCCTGTCAACTATAATCTCAAGATGCAACTCGCCCATACCGGATATAATAGTCTGACCGGTTTCCTCATCTGACTTAACCCTGAAAGACGGGTCTTCCTGTGCAAGCTTCTGCAGGGCTACCCCCATCCTCTCCTGGTCTGTCTTCGTCTTCGGCTCTATTGCAATACCTATTACAGGCTCAGGAAATTCCATCTTCTCGAGTATTATAGGCTTATCCTTGTCACACAAGGTGTCTCCTGTAGTGGTATTTTTCAAACCCACTGCCGCAGCAATTTCACCGCAATATACAGACTTTATCTCTTCCCTTTTATTGGCATGCATCTTAAGTAACCGCCCGATCCTCTCAGTTGTATCCTTTGTAGAATTAAAAACATAGGAACCTGAATTCAACACTCCAGAGTAAACCCTGAAGTAAGTCAATTGCCCTACATACGGATCAGTCATAATCTTGAATGCCAATGCTGAAAATGGTTCATTGTCATCAGCACGCCTTTCTATCTCAGTATCCTTATCAGGATCAATCCCCTTAACCGGAGGCAGATCCAATGGGGAAGGGAGATAGTCCATTATTGCATCCAGCAATAACTGCACACCCTTATTCTTAAATGAAGAGCCGCACAGCACCGGAGTTAACTTCATTTCTATCGTCCCATGACGCAGCGCTTTCTTTATCTCATCAATTGTGACTTCTTCACCCGCTATATATTTCTCCATTACATCTTCATCACAATCTGCCAGCTTCTCTATCATCTTATCCCTGTATTCCTGTGCAAGCGAACGCAACTCATCAGGGATTTCATCAATAACATACTTTGCTCCCAGTGTTTCATCATCAAAGTAAACGGCCTTCATGGAAATCAGGTCTATGGGCCCCCTGAAGGTATTCTCCGCACCTATTGGAAGCTGAACAGCAATAGGATTGGCGCCGAGCCTATCCACCATTGATTTAACACTCTCGAGGAAATCTGCACCTACCTTATCCATCTTGTTTATAAAGGCAATCCTTGGCACCTTGTATTTATCTGCCTGTCTCCAGACAGTCTCAGACTGTGGTTCAACACCCTGCCCTGCATCAAATATAGCAACTGCACCGTCAAGAACCCTGAGTGATCTTTCAACTTCAATAGTAAAATCCACATGACCGGGCGTATCAATGATATTAATACGCATATCTTTCCAGAAACAGGTTGTAGCCGCAGACGTAATCGTGATTCCGCGCTCCTTCTCCTGCTCCATCCAGTCCATAGTGGCCGTACCTTCATCCACTTCACCAATTTTATATGAAGCACCGGTATAGTACAGTATACGTTCCGTGGATGTCGTCTTTCCGGCATCAATATGAGCCATGATACCTATATTCCTGGTCTTATCTAATGGATACTGCCTTGACACTTACTCCTCCGAATTAATCATGAAGAAATCAAAATGACAAAATGGGGACTTTTGCAAGAACCTCATTTGATATTTGCATTATTATCTTACCACCGATAGTGCGCAAAAGCCTTATTGGCTTCTGCCATCCTGTGTGTATCTTCCTTCTTTTTAACTGCCCCGCCTGTTCCATTTGCTGCATCCATGATCTCAGCCGCTAATTTTTCACGCATATTACGGCCTGATCTGTCCCTCGCATACGACACAATCCACCTGATCGCAAGGGCATTGCGCCTGGGTGTCCTTATATCTACAGGAACCTGATATGACGCCCCCCCCACCCTGCGGGATTTAACTTCAACTACAGGCTTTACATTATCCATTGCTGCCCTGAATATCTTAACAGGATCAACTGCAGCGCTTTTTTCCTTTATAATATCGAGTGCACCGTAGAATATTCCCTCAGCGACACTTTTCTTTCCCTGCTTCATGATATTACTAATGATTTTAGCCACTAATATATCATTAAACTTCAAATCCGGCTTCGACTCTCTTTGCTTAACCCATCCATGCCTTGGCATATCAGAACATCTCCTGTAGACTAACTAACCCAGGTAAATTACTTGGGTTTTTTTGCTCCATACTTTGAACGGCTTCTTTTTCTTTTCTGCACACCTGCAGAATCAAGAGTTCCCCTGACT
>Ga0209324_10000681_pt1 | contig 23484 bp, 21 predicted proteins | sample Rifsed19ft3_FD_184015 | JGI IMG/M metagenome (GOLD analysis project Ga0209324, IMG submission 184015) | Soil microbial communities from Rifle, Colorado, USA - sediment 19ft 3 (version 2) | ecosystem: Environmental > Terrestrial > Deep subsurface > Rock core/Sediment | place: Rifle, Colorado...
TGTTAAATTTTTAGCTAGAAATAACGTAAAATCGTGTATAAACCGCTCTGCCGCAACCTTCTTGATGGTATTTTGTATCTCTAAAACCTAGTAAAAGTCAAATTCTGAATAATCTTGTAATAGAATTCTGCCTACCTTCAAACAATTAAGGAATTGGTGTAAATATCTTTGATTCATTAATTTCTTTTAATCCTTGATAATTATTTGGCTGTTAAGCAGTCACCTATCTTTTATAATGTTTTGAATTGTTTCAAAAACCAATTTGGGTTCAATATAATTCATACATGATTTGCTTTGGATACATCTTGGTTTTAAACAAGGTATACAATTGTAATCAACACGTGGTACTAGTTTTATACCATCAGGTATATACATTTCTGCCTCAAGAGTAGGACCAAATAAAGCAATTATCTTTTTATTTAATGCATAAGCTATATGAATTCCTAAACTATCGTTAGTAACAATTATACGACAAGAATTTATCCATTCAAAATATTCTTCGATGTCTTTCAATCCTTGTTGCCAAGATATTGTAAATTTATTACCAATAAGCCTTTCAAGTTCTTTCCAGTATTCCATAGGCCATGCTTTATTAGGCCATTTTTTACCAACATCATAATTAAAACCTATATCGTAAATAACAGAGGATTTAGGCTTGTACCCCAAGAGACTGCTTTCACCTTGCCATTTTGCTCCTACCATCTCAAATAAAATCTCTTCCCAATATTTTTGTGTTTTTTTCTTATATTCAGGATCCATACAAATTTCCAGTACATGTTGTGACCCGTCATAGGCAAGGGCAACGCCGTTTTCTGGATCAAACCTGAAACCATACCGTCGCCATGCATTAAGAGAATCTGAAAAAGCACATAATCCTGGCACCTTTTCTAAATTGATAACTGTATCAAATCGTTCTGACTGTAATTGCAGTATAGAAGTTATGTTATAGGAAAGTATCCTGTGAATAAAAGGATTCCCTCTGAGCAGTGGGAATGCATTCTCATCTACAAGCCAAGTAACATGAGCACCTTTATAAAGGTGCAGTAACACGGTACTCCTGAGCACATCTCCAAGACTTGTTATCATTCCTATCTCACCGTCCAATGTTTCTGAGTAACCTAGCTTAATGATTAAAACTTTTTCTTTATGCATTATTTATAGCCAAAAAGTTATTTCAATTACTACTTTCTAATATACACAGCGTTTTTTTAGCAGTTTCATCCCAGCTAAAACAATTAGCCCTTTTCAATGAAAGCTGTTTTAAATTTTGTATTAAATTGTTGTCAAACAACACTTTTTTTATTTTTTCAGAAATATCCTGCGGCTTAAATGGGTCAAAGTACACCGCAGCATCCTGGCAAATTTCAGGCATTGGCTCGATATTTGATGATAGAATAGGTGCCCCACACGCCATTGCTTCAATTAAGATATTTGGGCAATTCTCGCATGTCGATGGATACACAAATAAGTGGCAAAGTAAATAAAAATAAGGTAATTCTTCATATGGTATATGATCCAAAAAGATAATGCGATCTTTCATTTGTTTGGCTAAAACAAGGTTCTTAAGCGATTGTGTATATTGATCATCAAAACTCTTCCCAACTAGCACAAGTTTTATATGGGAATCAACTTGGTCTTTAATTAGCGAAAATGCAAGAATTAACTCGGAAAAATTTTTATACCTATATATATTCGATACATAAAGAATGAATTTATCCAAATTATATTTCTTTTTAATTTCCGTCAAATGGTTCCTATCCAGATCCGGTGTGAATAACAAATCTCTGCCGTGGTATATAAGAGACGTATTTTCCTCTTTCAGGTTATAGTAAAAACTTATTTCCTTTCTTGCTTTATTAGAAATAAATATAACTTTTTTGGCTCTCCTAACAGAAGATGTCGTTAATACTTTTAAGATATTAAATTTTAAACGATAATAAATATTTTGTTTTCTTATCATTTCAGGATGAAAAGGGGCTACCGTTTGTATCATAACAACTGTGGGAAATTGAAAAAAAATCAAACCAATATTTGCCGGAGAATAAAGAACATTTATTTTATTCTTTTTTAAAATGTACCATAGATAGAACTGCTCCCAAAAAAGCCGAAATACAGGAGAAATACTCGGAAATTTAAAAAATAATACTTGGAAATTTTTATAATCTGCCTTAAGTACCTTTTTCCCTTTTCTTGTAGTAATGATAAGGTATTCATTACCATTGTCTATTTCTGATAAATGTCTAAATAATTTATTTAAATAAGTAACACCGCCCCCTGCTACTGCAGACAAGGCATTTATTGCAATACGCATCCGATGATTATAAGAAAAACCCTAATACTTTTTTATCTAAAATACTACTCAAGAGCACAATGATTCATACCATGTACCCAGGATAAGTTTTTACCGATGAAAATTGTTAAATTTTTCTTGTAATACTTTTAGGTAACTATTATTAAATACTCTTCTATAACACAAATTAAGTCCGGGATGCATACCTATATAGTTTCTTAAAATTTGTGCCAATATTTTGTATAACGCCTTTTTTCTCTTGTATACCTTGTAAGGAAATAAGAGATATTCCCGGTTGATTTGTTTTTTTGAAAAACCAGGAATATCTAATACCGCTCTTCTACGTTCCATCACTGTATCGATAATATCCGCTTTGAGTAGACCCATTTTTTTAGCTTCCGAGTATAAATTAGTACCAGGATACGGATAAAAAATAGATAAATAGACATGATTTGGATTACATTCACGCACGCAATCAAGGGTTTCTTTATAATCTGATAATGTTTCACCTGGAATACCCATCAAAACAAACAGATTAGCACTAATACCACACTTTTTTGCTAAATTACAAAAATTAATGATGTCCTTATTGGAATACTTTGGTCTTTTCAAAATAGTATTGCGGACTTTTTCTGATCCAGACTCAAGCCCAATATTGATAAAGTCAAAGTTTACCTTTTTTAACTTCCATAATAATTCTTCATTATAAGCTAAATTTTTATTAATCGCGATATTTGTTCCAAAACTTATTGCACTTTTGTATTTTAAATTAAATATTGCTAAATGCTCACACATTTCGTACGTATATTTCAAATTAACACCAATAGTTTCAGCTTCTAAAAATATACTCCTTACTGATGGATAGCGTTTTACAATGGAATGCATTTCATCAATCACATTTTCATGCGACCTAAATCGAACATACTTACCGCTAGAGGCTTGAGATAAAGCATGATTAGAACAATATGTACATTTATTAGGACAACCTCTCCCTAGAAGAACTGAATGCATTCTGTTCTCGTCAAAAACCCATTCATCCCACATTTCTCTGTCAATATATGGCAAGTTGTCTAAATCTTGAATGAAGGAATCTTGATGACCTTTTATCAAACGACCATGCTTTTCCTTAATCCATAGATTATTGATTTCAGCATATGGAACACCTCTTTCAATAAGAGAGGCATATTTAACAATAGCTCTTTCACCTTCACCAACACATATCGCATCAAAATATAGCTCTTTAATAGTCTCGTTTGGATTTAATGTGGCGTGATCACCTCCTATTATTGTATGTATCGAAGAATCAATTTCTTTTATTTTCTTTGCAATGTCACTGATTACGTGATATTGAGATGTAACGGCTGTCAGACAAAATAGCTGTGGTTTATTTTTTGCTATAAACGTATTGAGCTTCTTAAAGATATCAGTTTGAGGTGTAAATACCAACATCTTTACATTGTGTCCAGCTTTTTTTAGTGACGTAGCAACGTAGGAAATACCAAATGGTATTGACGAAAAAGAGGGCATTGGCCGATCAGAAGAACTACAATCTTCTACAGAATAGATACAGCCGGTATTCATACCAAACATCCCCTAATTCAAGTTGAACTTCCCAACTTGATTCAAATTAACACAAATCCAGTGCAATGTCTTCTAAAAACATCCGGTTAATAATAAAAGAAACTCACAGCTACTCGATTTCCAAATACAGGTAAATAACCGACTTAACCAATAACGCCATATACCCCTGCAGAACTACCCTCCACGACACCTTAATACCACTCCCATAAACTTATTTGCTACCCAGTAAGTGAATCCTTGGGGAAATGCTTTGTACTCGCCAATTAAAGCATATTCCTTGCCACCAAGCCCTCTTTTGAAATGAGTTATAGCCGGAATCAATTTCTCGTCTATCCCGCCTAAATCAAACCAACGACACCCTCTTTTCTTGAATATTAAGATGGCCTGCCAAAGAAGAAAATAATTTGATTGATAATTTCTACCTTCAGGGCTATTCCAACTAATGAGATAATGGCAAGTATCAAAACATCCGAGTACAAGAATGCCACCAACCCTCACTCCATCTTTTACTGCATATACCACCAACATCGATGATTGGTCAAACGTTACATTTTTAATTTCAAGTATAAGTTTTTCAGACATACCTGCAAAGTTTTTTGTTTTCTTCATCTTTTCATATTTTTCCATAAGGAAAGTAAAGTCGTCATCTGAATTTCCTATTTCAAGTTCCAGCCCATTTTTCTCAGATTTATTCAATAAGTTCCGCCATTTTTGACGCAGATAGTTCCGTAGTATAACTTCGTCAGAATATAAATCTATTATAATTGATGTCCATACATTCCTTTCGGTACGATTGTAACCTAATTCGTACATCATATCCTGACAAATTTCGCTTTGAGAAATATTTGGTGCAATAAACAAAACCATTTTTTTTTGTTTAACCCAATAATAGTAAAGAAACTGTAATATTCGTTTTGTGCAATCAATATATGATTTTTGGTTTGTCGAGATGATTATAGGGGCACGATTAATCCGTGCAATTCCTCCCAATAATGGAATTTTTTTAGTTAAAGTTTGAGCAATACCTATAGGCTTGTCTACATCAACAAACATACTTCTTACTGGTATCCAGCCTTCGGTATTTTTTTTTGCTTCTCCATATTCCCATGTCTGCAACATATTCACATTACTACACCGAAGAAGCAATTCATTCCAATCTTTTTTATTTTCTAACGTTACCATTTTAATATTAGCAATCATTTATTTCTTAACGCTTCTAATATTACATCATGTAAATTATGTGCTATATATTCAATATGATTTTTAGTAAGACTTTGATGAATTGGAATTGTTAATATACTGCCACGTAATTTTTTAGCTATTTTATTATATGGATTCTCTTTTATCTCCGGAGGTAAATCAGGCCATGTTTGGGCAGGAATCCCCATTCTATTTAAACTATAATAAACATTTTCAATAATACTTGAATGCATACGCATTGGAAACAAATAAGGACAAACATCGTCGGGAAGTGATAAGAAAACTGGATTAGCAACATCATTTTTAATCAATAATATTTGCTCTTCTATAATTTTATAATACTCCCTTCTAATGATTTTATATCCGCTTAATTTAGATTCCAATATTTTTAACAACTGCAATGGAAAGGTACTGATTGTAAGATTTTCGTTAAATTCTGTTTCTATATCCAACTCAAATTGTGCTACCTTACCATTTCTCCAGGAAATTTTACAGTAGGTTAGAAAAGATTGTAAAGAACGTTTTCCTATCCATTTACATACATCAATATCAAATTTTCCCCCCCCCCAATATTTCTCTTTGTAGATTTCATTCTTTTCAGAAGTCACAACAATGCCTATTTTGGGAATAGGCAGTAATTTATATGGACTGAATACTGTAACCCAACTATTCTTACCAACTTCTCCAAATGGCATGAGAACATGTGCTCCATCTTCTAAAAGTTCTGCTCCCACTTGTTGGCAAAATTGGGTGGCCCTCGTTATTTCACCGGGAAAACCAAAATAATGAACTAGTATAAACACATCTGGACTGCCATACTGAGTGATGAGATTGCCCATTAAAGACCAGTCAGGATTGAGATTTTCTGTTACAGGATAAAATGCTAATTGTACTGGCTGGAGTCGTAAGGGCATTAATGCCTGATTACAAAAATAATCTGGTAAAAAAATAACACCCTGAGCTTTTCCCCTAAATTTTAGTAAAGCTTTTATAGCCTCCGATATACCCCAGGCACTTCCGTAGGAAAAAAAAACTTTTTGCCCAGGATGGCACCATAATTTACCTGAAGACCGCTGTGCTAATACACTGGATAATAAATGCCGTACATGAGGTAATGTTGTTACAGGTATACTAAATCTATTGGAAGTTATCACGTGTTAATTTTATCAATCTTCTTGCCTTCTTCCGATAAACAATATCAAGCCCATTCTCCATTATTAGTCGGAGATACTGTGATGGGTCATCAATTGAAATCGAATCTCGAAAGATGGCATATTTGCAAACAGGATAATAGTTTGCGCCTCTTATTCCTGAAAAACAATATTTATAGCGTTCTTTAATTAAGTCCATAGCAGATTTATTAATGCTATCTATATCTCCAAATGGATAGGCAAAACAGGTAATAGGAATCTTTAATTTCCGCTCTAATATATCTCCGCTTTCAATAATTTCACCGTAAAGTTTATCTTTGGAAGATAACGCAGAAAGACGGCTATGGCTTTTTGTATGAGAGCCAATAGAATGCCCTTGCTTTACCAAGTATTCTAAATCTTTCCATGTTAATGGTCTCATATCCGATGTAACGCAAAAATGCGCAATCTTAAAATTATATATTTTTTGTGTAATGAATCTTTTTTGTTTTTCACTATCCAGCAGTTCTATAAAATCGGTTGAAACAAAAAAAATAGCCTTAATCCCCAATGGTTGCAAAATCTCTTCTGCAACTAAACGATTAGATTTAAAACCATCATCAAAGGTTATCAGTAATTTTAAATCTGAAAATGAATGTTCTCCATTAACAAAACCTTGGAATTGACTCGGAGTTATGAAATGATATTTAGTGGAAAGATAATGTAACTGGTTTTTGAAAAGCGCTATTTTGTTTTCTGGAATATGATGATATAGTAATATTCTTACGCCGCCGAAACAATTCCTGTTTAAAAAAGAATGTATTTTATGAAATAAAGTTAATACTGGGTTTGCGTAACCTGCAAAATATCTGAACTTCATGGATGCGGCGAAACTTTTATACTGCTCTCTGTTAATCAAGGATAAAAATTATACAGCAAGCAGGAATTTTTTCAAAACGAGTGTTAGTAATCGGAGTTATATTTTTCAACCTATTTCGAAGTCTTCAATGAAATCGAAGGGTAAACCTTTGACATTTCATTTTCAAGAGTCTCCATATTATTTGTAAATAAATCTGTAGAACTCTGCTATAAAAAGTACCTTTCCCAATCCATTTTCTATTTTTATTTAACACTTTAATTGCATCTTTATACATTCGTTTAATATCACTACTCAATGAGCAAGAGTTATCTATAATTTTACGATATTCACCCAAAAACTCATCAAGAAAATAAAACTTACATCTTCTAGAAAGCCTTAACCAAAGATCATAATCTTCTGCAACTACAAGTGTTTCATCAAACAACTCTCTTTCCAAACAATGCTTTTTTACAGTTACAGCTGAAGTCGATAAAAAATTCACAAGAAAAAGTTTTTTATAAACCTGCTCATTATCTTTTAAATTAACCCCAGCAGCTTTCTTTGAATAATCAAGCTTTTGTTTAACAGCACCATTAACTGATAAAAATTCATTATGGCAAACAAGATCTATTTCAGGAAACTTGGAAAAAATATTTATTACTCTTTCTAATTTATAAGGATACCAAATATCATCCGCATCAAGAAATGAAATTAGTCCACCTTTTGCTGCTTTTATACCAGTATTCTTTGCTGAGGATACACCCATATTTTTTTTATGTCTAATATACCTTAAACGTCCATTTAAATTGTTATTTTTGGTTAATTTCTCAACAACGGTTGGTGTATTGTCTTGAGAAGCATCGTCTACCAAAACAATTTCCCAATTTTTAAATGTCTGACTTAAAACACTACCAAGAGAATCTCCTAAACTGTGGGCTGAATTATACGTTGGAATTATAACGCTAACCATATAATTAAAAATCATCTAAGATTCTTTCTATGTTTTTTGGTATCCAGGACGGCCTTTCAAAACAGTTTTTACAAATCTCTATTTTCTCAAATTGTTTATTCAGGTGATAACCTCTTACCTCTTTGATCCTTTGTTCATTCCAAAGTTCTCTTATTGATTGCTTTTCAATATTACCCAAGTTCACTGTCCCTTCATAATCTATACAACACAAATCTACTCTCCCATCCCAAAGAATAGATAATGCGTCCCAAAGTCTACGACACGGCAGATTATACCAAGGAACGCGACGATAATGAATGCCCTCTACGTTTCCTGACCAATCATGTACATCTCCATGTTCGCCAACCCAAATTCCATCACTTAATTTATTAATTTCTTCGCAAAAATTATTTTTCAAAAATGCTGATGCGTCACCCTTTACTCTTAATCCTCCAACTATAATAATTGGCTTATAATTCCCTTTTGATTTTTTTCCCCTTAATAAGGAAAGCACATTTTCTTTTACTACTTCAAAAGACAAACCAACCCGGATATTTTCGTAACTCTCAGAAGTAAAGCCATCGATGCTCAGGAAAATCAAATCTACCCCACTTGTTAATAGTAATTCTTGATTTTCATGGTTTAATAAACTTGCATTGCTAAATATATTTACCTCTTTAATATCTGCATTTTTTGCATAACGAATCCTTTCAAAAAGTAGAGGATCAAGCAATGGCTCTCCTGTTCCTGTAATTTGAATTCTTTGAATACCAAGGTTTACACATTCATCAATTATATGTTTGTAAAGATCAAAAGACATCGTGCCTTTTTTACGCTTCATTTTACCATGCGGGCACATAACACATTTCGCATTGCAATGATTAGTATTTTCTATTAAAACAATATCCGGAATACCCTTCCATTCTCTGAGCCTTTTTTTTACAAAAATTGGCATAGCTAATTTTTTTATGCTATTTTTTATGTATGGTGGCATTAATCCCTTAAAATGTGTTTTCAAATTTAATAATGAGTTGTTAGACACATCCAACCCCTTACTTCAAAATTATATCCAGCAGTTCTGGCATATTGGTAAATCAAAACAACCTTTATATATTCTCTTCCGCAGTTTGATATTATATGGGTCTTGCCAGATTTCAAGCAAATGACGTTTCATAATATTACCAAACACATATCGACTATGATAATCATTACAACATAGAATAAGGTCTCCAAAAGTATTTATTACAGGGTAAGATACATATTCACAGCAAATTGGATGACGAAGCGAATCCTTTTTCAAATGAACTTCTCCACCTCTTGTGTTTAACATTATTTGTTTATTTTTAAAATCTTCGTAATAATCGAATATTTTAAATCTTTTTAAGCGTTCTTCTTCTTTTAAAGTACTCATTAGATGTGTAACATTTTGAGGAAGGCGAGAACTATGTTTAGATATATAAAAATAATCAGTACCCGCGTTAGTAAGCTCGATATATTTTTTTTCATCAAAAAAATCTCCATTGGTAACGATTTTTATTCTGGATTTTGGAAGGGTTTTGCGGATTTTTGATATCCAGCTTACCAATCTTGGATCTGTTAGCGGTTCGCCATATAAATGTGGAGCAATCAGACCTTGAAAATCTATATCCGAAAGATCGCTCAATAACTTTTCGAACACCTCTTCTTTCATGTATCTACCATCTTCGGAACCGGTCCTTTCATATTTGCTATTTGGGCAGTACACACATTTTCTATTACAGAAAGTGGTTGTTTCAAATTCAATCTCTTTAAATGGTTCACGAAAAGGATTTAAAAAACCTAATTGAGCTAAGATTTTTTTTAAAAGGCGATTAAAAACATTCATAGTTCCATTTACCTACTATCAACATGACTCGGCAGATTTGCTTTATACACTTGCGAACTTAAAATATCAGCAATCCTTTCATTTATACATCCGTTAACATTAAAAAAACACTTCTTTAACGTAAAGGCCCTTGTTTCATTGTCAGGGATAAATGACATTGGATTACTTATGAATTCCTTTAAAGATCGCCTTAATTCAGTAATAGAATTAAATGATGGAATGACCTTTAAATCTCTAAAGACAGAACCGTTAAAACCACTGGAACACCACTGCCATACAGGAATTCCTTTTATAAAAGCCTCTTCAGCTACGGTTGAGTATGAAAATATTATTAAATCTGCTTTATTTAAATCTTCATCTAATGTTCCATTTGTAATTTGTATTCTATCCTTGTATATGCGGAATTTGGGATGATTTTCCATTCTTGCAAAAGGATGGCTTCTAGAAAATAGTTGAACATCTTGCATATTTTCTGCTGCTACGTAAACAGCTTCAACCATTTCCATCTCTGTTCCCATGTCAAGGGAAGTTACCAAAAGTATATTTATTTTCTTATCTAATTTCTTATTCCTGTTCGTATTACTAGTATTTATATGTTCATATCTGGATGAACCCGTTAAAAATATTCTATCTTCTGGGAAACCGCTCTCTAAAAAAATCTCTTTACCCAATTCTCCCATAGCAAAGATATAATCTGGTTTGGGCACCGAACAATTATCCGGGTATCCACCGTATTCAATATTTGGTTCAAGAACAACAAAGGTCTTTTCTCTGCTATAGCTTGAATGCTGAATAGTACAACTAACGACATTCTTACCAGATTTTTGTGCTGCTGCATAAACAGCTCTCGATTGTAAAAAAAGCTCCTGAAAGCTTATCAATATATTCGGTTTATATTTTCTAAACGCCTTCTTACTCGCCTTATAAACTAACTCCAAATGTGGAATCGTTGAATTTAAAAAACCATAATGCAACTGCGATTTTAACAACGAAGAAAAGTTAATCCCTTTTTCAACATACGCACTATTGAACTCATTACATCTGCAAAAATATAAAAATACTAAATATGGTTTAATATTTAACATTACTTTTATTAGTTCTCTCAGCTTAATGAACTGTTGTAATAATATTAAATTGTCGCGCTTTTTTATTGGTTGAAGCACATCCTTTAATTTCCGATCCTTATTAAAAGGTTCAAAGTATGGCTCAAACCATAAAAACCAGCCTATTCTCAGACCTTTAGACACTAGCTTTTCTGGTAAAGATTTAAAGAAACGGTCATCGAGTTCTCCGGTTACGTTATTTTCCTTAACACTCCAATCCCAAAAACCAGAAAAAGCTATATCAAAAGAATTCTCAGGCAATTCCTTGAGAACGCTTTTTATAACAACCCATTTCTTTAAGAATGTAAAAAAGTACTTTAAACGGGAAAATATCCCTTTTACAAACAACCATGTAAAATTATACTTCCTGCGGCATTCAATTTTTTCTACTTTATAAAGATCACTCAATATATTTGCTATTTCTCGATATGCACGGTATAAAACAATTTTTTTAGCGTTAACCGAATTTGCAACTAAATTAATAATAAGTATTTCTATTATAAACTTGAATGTTGGATCACTTTCACAGTCCTTTTCTGAGGCCTTATGAAACCACCAAAGACTAAAGCCGTCTTTGTTTATCAATGCCTGTCGTAACGTTTTTCCGTTTTTTACCGGGATAGCACCAATCTTTGCTATCAGGTTTACATATATTTCACGGGCCGTGTCTTTTACTTCATGGGCAATTTCATTTGCGGATAGCACTTTACCGTGAAACCGGTTTTTCATGTAATCCTCTTTCCCGGGGCTCAGAAAACTCAGGACAGGAATATTATCTTCAGGCGGAATCTCAGGTTCTTTCCAGCAAACCCATAATACATTTGGCTTATTCATCTAACTGTTTCTGAAAGGGGTTTAATGTGTGTATGGAGAGATGATAAATCTTTAATAATAATGCCTTTGTGCCATTCACGACAGGACCCTGAATCTCTTGCTATGAATTTCATGCTGACCGATTGTGCAGCCTCAAAATCGTTTATAGAATCACCAATGAAAATGGTTAGGCAAGGATTAAGAAGATATTTTGATATAAGATGATTGGTATTTGATTTTTTATCTATCGGGGAGCCAAGTATCTCCTTAAAAAATTTGGAAATACTTCTTGCACGGCATATGTCTCTTAGTTCATCTTGGTCTGAGCCAGAAACTATGAAAAGATTATATTTGAGATAATTATTTTTTAAGAACTCTTCTGTCCCTTTAACCCATTCACAATTTGCTACCTTTTGTTTTACGAGGGATGAATATTCCTTACAGAGAGAAGATACAACGGATTCATCAATTTCCTGTTTGAGTATCTCATAAAAGAGGTATCTTAATTTGTAGTACCTTGACAGTCCTGCATTCTTTTCATGAAAACGAATAAACCGCGCCACTGTATCAGCATCATATTTCCTGCCTTCGAGTAATAGTTTAAAGCCTTCTGTTCTCACATGGTTTGATTCGAGAATAACACCATCAAAATCAAAAATTATTGAATCGACAGTATATTTCACCTTATTGAAAACCCCTGATTACGTTACACACTTTAACAACATCGTTCGGAACATCAACTGCAATAGTATCTTCAAATACCTCTATCATACGTATAGGAATGCCATTGTCAATAAACCTCAACAGTTCAATTTCTTCTATTAATTCATTCCTACTCTGCCTCATACCCTTAAAACGCAAAAGGGTTTCTTTTGTAAAGGCATAGACACAAATCTGTTTGTAATAATCCGGTGATCTGTGACCTTTGGGATAAGGAATTGCTTGTCTGGAAAGAAAAACAGCGTCAAAATTGTCGTTTACTACAACTTTTGGAACTCTAGTATCAATTAAATCGGACATATTTTCGATTTTCTTAATTAAATTTGTTCCTGTCCGAGGGGTTAAATTCATTAGACCTTTAATGGCTGTATCAACACTGTTTGGCGAAATCAACGGTTCATCGCCTTGTATATTTACATAAATTTCAGCCTCTATCGTTTGAGCTACTTCAGCCACTCTATCAGTTCCGGTAGGGTGTTTGTCTGAGGTTATTATTACATTCATATTTCTCTCTTTGCATGAAGCAAAAATTCTTTCATCATCTGTTGCAACATAAACTTCACTTAAAAGTGTGCTTTGAACTGAACGTTCGTAAACATGCTGTATCATAGGTTTCCCAAAAATATCAACCAATGGTTTTCCTGGAAATCGGCTGGATTTATAACGGGCGGGAATAATACCTACAATCTTCATAATGACTCCTTAAATGTAATTACCGAACCCTTTATAAAATGATTTATAGCTTGTCGGTGTCAAAATGTGTATGCCTTCATGTCCTCTCTTATTAAGATCTTCGTCAATTTGTTCTAGAAACCCCTGACACCGGCGGTGTCTTTCTATAATCATCTCCTGGTCTTCTTGTTCATCTTTTTCCTGATAAAAGTAAAAATTATTTTTATCTATGCCAACATACCCATCCATCCCGACGCAGAATATCCGATTAGCACCCATCACCATAGCAACACCTACTAAAAGTACGGAGATTGTTCTACAATTCGTTGTAACAACACCCTCAACAATGCTAAAATCTGCATTCAACACATCTACATAGTAAATTCTTTCGTACTCCCTATCTGTGTATTCTCCGATCATCTCGTCTGGTATATACTGTCCTATGAGCAATTTTGATTCAGGTGCAACCATATCAATATAGGACATCATTCTTCTCTTATTATTGAAAGCATGGTAATTCGGCTTGAACAATCCACCCAGATAATTAGCGGCAAGGATAATTGGGTCATATTTAGCTATAAATTGGTCAATTTTGGTCTTAAACTCTTTGAGGGTCGGACCGTTAGCCATAACTAAAAAATCCCTGCCTTTATGACGGTTAATATAAGGAACATCCGGCTTGCCTGTTATCGCCGATATTTTGTGAGCAATTCTATCAGAATCAGTTAATAAACATTCTCTAATCTGTATTTTCTCAGAGCCACCAATAATGCCCTCATTTATAAGCTCATCGAGAAGTAATTTTGAAAAACCAACCGGATTTTTCTGTTTAATATATTCCATAGCCTTCCATATATCTTCGATAGTATATTCCCTCAAACCAACTAACGCCTTAGCATAATCAGGGTGACATTGAAACATACCCGATAACATGCTCGGCAATTGATATCCCCATGTATTTTCTTTCTGGAGAGAAACGAAATATCTGTCAATTACATTTAATACAGGAATGGAATTATACCTGTCCTTCTTCGTCCTCTCAAAAAACGAGAGAATAATCTCGGTTGGAAGATTACCCGCTGCCCTACCCATGCCATAGATAGTAGAATCTATGATATGGACTCCACAATTAATCGCTTCAAGAGTATTCGCAAAAGCCATCTGTAAATTATTATGGGGATGAAAACCTACTATAATATTTGATATCTCTAACAGCGGTTCAAAAATTGGTTTTATCTGGTCTGGAAAAAGAGAACCGTAACTATCAGCAATATAAATATAATCAATTTTAGCATCCTTAAGTAAATCCATAAAATCTCTGCGTTCACTCTCGGTATAGTTCGTGTAGCCCATTGCATTCAAAGATACTTTGTACCCTTTCGCTTTTATCTTCTCGAGTAAATCGATTGCACCTTTCAAGTTATCCCTGTGAACAGCAACACGCACAAGTTTCACCAGACTCTCTTTGGCATCGCAAAAATCATCCAATTCAATCTTGTTGTAATCCGCCATTAACGCGATTTTAGCACCATTAATATTAGCAGTAATTTCACGGATTACCTCTTCCGGTGAAAATCTCCATAAACCATATTTATTTTTATCGAAATATTTTTCCGTTCCTCTGAATCCTATCTCTACAAAATCCACACCAGCCTTCGATAGAGATCTATAGACTTCCCTTACAAACTTCTTATCAAAATTCCAGTTATTGATATATCCGCCGTCTCTAATGGTACAATCAAGGATCTCTAGCTTTTGGAATTGACCGTTACTCATTTATTTCATTACCACAAATCAACCTATGGAACTGTAGCCTCAACATGTTGTAATTTTGGATACTCTAAAATAAAATTAATGAAATCAGATAGTTTTACCGTCTCATCTGGCGAAAATTTATATTCCTTGAATAAATTCTCCGTATTGATTTCTTTGAATAAGTGATTTGTCAATATCCACTTTAAACCGAACAAGAGGTCCTGTTCTCTATTTACGTTATATACTGCTGAAGGTTTAATTTTTGATACACTGGGAGATAAAATAACCCCTCTGATATGCTGATAACGATTGTATTTATTATAAAGCAACACTGGAACATCGTTCTGCAAAGCATCCTCTATAGTTGTCGAAGAAAAACTCACAAGTAGATCTGCAATGGAAAGATAATCTGCAAAAGTACCATCAGAAGCAATGGAATATGATTTAGCTTCTGGCAAAATATTCTTAAGCTCTTCGATACTCAGCCCATCTATCGGACGAAACCGAATTACAAGATACGCCCCATTCAATTTATCCACAGCATTTATCAACGAAACTATTCCATCTACATACTCGTCAATAGTTTCAAAATTTATTAATCGTGCACTCTTCCGATCTTTCGGCGTTCCAGCATGTAAGATTACCTTATCCTTTTCTTGCGCAAATCTTCTCTTTAATTGCTTAACATCGTCGGAAGACTTAATTTTTCTGCCAAATAATATTGGACCAGTTATCACGGGTTTATTTTGGGCTGAAATACTTGCTAAAAACTTCTCAGCTAATGGCGTTTGAATTGCAACATACCTGTATGGAGTATTGATAAGACCCAGGGCATTCTCCTGCCACTCCTTCTTTGAATACTCATCAGTTACAGGAACAAATGTACCGTGTGGTATCATGAGCGAAGGAATATCCTTGATTTTACATAATTCACCTAACACACCTGGAAACACCCTCGAAAACTGAGAAAACACAAAGATAGGCTTCCATCTATTTAAATATCCATTCAAGTTATTAGAAAAATTATACGTAGCATCAATAACTCCTGGTTCTAAACCGAATTTATACTTTTGTTTCAACCACGGATATAAATGAACGCCCCGATAATGCCATTCTCCTATGATATTGAAAAACTTCTTTCGGAATTCATCTTTCTGTTTGACAAAATCCGTGTCCTGTTTAGCCCTCCTATTCATATAACAAGGGAGATAATTAAACTCCATTCTCTTATTACCCAAGAGCTTTTCATAAACATTATGTATTGCCTTTTTAAAAGGTAAACTTACAACTGCAAAATTATAGTTGTCACCCATTTTAGTTTTTAAGACCTTCAGAACCTCTCCCATTTGAAAATCAATTGCAGGCACGATAATCAAATTTTGTTCAGGCTTAATAACCAGTTCTAAAATATCGTAAAATATACGACTGAAAACACTTTTTAACCACTTACGAAGTCCTCTTTTTAAATCCTTAGAATAAATCTGAAGAGGTAGGCTTCTGTATACGATTTCCATTTTTGAACATATCTGATTTATTATATATGTGAGATATCGCTCATTAGTCTCTAAGCTTGGACTTTTCTCAACATAAGGCTGTTCAGAACCTACAGCAATTATCAGATCCGGCTTGTAGTATTCTATTGCATTAGAAACAACGTCTACCTGATATAACCAATACGAAAGTATCGCTCGAAGATAAAATATTAAATTCTCTGCATAATTCTTCTCCACTCCAAGAGAATCTTTTATGGAACATTCTTTTCTGATTTGATCAGTATATTTCTCTAATATACAAATGAGCTTTTGATGCGATTCGGTGGTACAAAAATGAAAACTGTCTGTAGAGATAATATTTCGTCTCAGAAGGCGAGATTTTATCTGTGGATGAAGAGAGACTATTGCAAAATTCTCGCGATTTAATTGAACATCATTTTCATACTGCTTAAGAAAAACTTCTACCTCATCAACGAATTCAAGAAAAACAAGATATTTTTTGCTTTCTGAGTTTGCCACAACTGTTAATTACCAGATTTTATATTTCAAGAACCATTCCATCATTCGCAATAACAACGCTCTCAAATATTTCCTTCGCTCTTTTCTCTGCTAATCTTCTCTTGTCCATAGTGTTATAAATAACTGCATCAAAGTGAACCAATGCTAGTCTCTTAACATTGGATCGTTTTGCTATTTCTGCAGCTTCCTCAGGATTTAAATGAGGCCAGACAACACTTTTTTGGCCAGAAGCAAGTGCACATTCTGCCATTAGAAGATCGGCATTCTTTGATAATTTTAAAATTGAATTGCAATAGCCGGTATCTGTACAAAAGGTTATCACTTTGGTACCAAACTCAAACCTGTAACCTAAACAATCCGTAGCATGAACCAGTTTTCTACATTCAACTTTAAAAGGAAAACTATTATGATATCCTTCATCAAGTTCATTTATCATAACCCTATATGAAAGCCTCTCAAAAGGAAGTGTATAAGGCTGTCTTACCACAGTATTAAGAATATCCCTTCCGCCTTTATAACAGCATATCACCAATCCCTTATCAAAATTGAATTTATTCAAAATGTGCAATCCACAGATATGGTCAAAGTGAAAGTGGCTTAAAAAGAGGAATATGGGTTTGTTGTCTCTAATATGTTCGGTAATTTTATATATGCCGCTTCCTGCATCGAGAATAACGTAACTTTCCGTGGTATCTAAAAGGATACAGGTGGTGTGACCGGTTTCAGAACTGTACCAGCCATTTGTGCCAAGGAAAACAACCTTCATTCGTTTGTTATCAATATGGGTAACCGAATTGTGTATTTAAATTTTTTTCAAAAAGAAACACTGATATAATCTTTAACTAATATAGATGCCACCATTCACATCAATTTGAGCACCATGTATTAGATTCGCCTTATCAGAAGCCAAAAAAACTATAACACCAGCAACTTCAGCTGGCATTCCAAGTTTATCTTGCCAAATCAGCATTGATTTTTTTAAACTATTCAGCACTTCGGGCGGCCAGTCCTTAGTCATTTCTGACTCAAGAGGTCCTGGATTTACACAATTAACCCGTATTCCAAATTTCCCAAAATTTTTGGCAAAAGTCTTTGTCACGCAAATGATACCCGCCTTAGAAGCAGAATAGGCAGCGCTTGCAAAAATTCCACCAGTCTGGCCACCAAGAGATGCTATATTTATTATTTTGCCGTACCCCTTTTTCATCATTACCTGTACTGCCTTTTGAGAGCAAAGAAAGACTGAACGCAAATTTATCTTCATGATTTCATCCCACGAAGAAGGCTTGATATCCAAAACAGGCGTACTTGAAAAAACCCCGGCATTATTAACCAGCACATCAAGTGTAGAAAACTTTTCGGAGATAGCATTAAATGCTTTATCAATGCTCGATGGCTCAGAGATGTCGGTTTCAATAAATGAAACTCTTTTTCCGCTTTTTTTCAATTGCTTTACTCTTTCTTCTCCTCTTTCCTTGTTTTTATCCAGGCTTATCACAATTGCATCTTCCTCTAAAAAGGCACTTACCAAAGCATTCCCAACACTACCAGCACCTCCAGTAATAACGACAATTTTATCTTTGAGCATCAAATCCATAGAATTTTATTTTTTTATACTGAAACCTCCGTCAACTACAAACGTCTGTCCAGTTATATAACTGGCTTTGCGAGACGCAAGAAAAGCGACAACAGAACTTATTTCGTCAATAACTCCAATTCTTCCTAGCACTCCCCGTTCTTGCATTATTTTCTCATCGAGGAGACCTCTCTTTATGTCACTTCTCACTAACTCTGTATCAACATGACCAGGTGCTATTGCATTGACTAAAATGCTATATTTCGCCCATTCTGAAGCAAGGATTCGGGTGAGAGCCTCAATCCCTGCCTTGCTGACACTATAAGGCGCTCTGCCTGGTAGTGCAAATTTTGACAAAACAGAAGATATGTTTATTATTTTCCCCCCCTTTTGCTCAGTCATATGCTTGCCAACATACTTGCAAAAATAGAAATAGCTATCAAGATTAATAGCAAGAACACTATGCCATTCTGTGGATGATAACTCAAGGAAAGGTTTATTCAGTTGAATACCTGCATTGTTTACAAGTACATCGATTCTCTTATATGCATCGTAAACACTTTCTACAAATGTAATGACCTCCGGTTCCCTTGAAACATCAATGGGTTGAAAAAGGCAGTTAACATTTTCCTTTTTTATTTCTTCCGAAGCCTTCTCCAGTTCTTTTCTGTTTCTGCTGCATAGAGCGATGTCAAATCCCATTTCAGCAAGTGCCTTAGCAGAAGCGAAGCCAATCCCTCTCGAACCTCCAGTTATAAGTGCTACAGAACCTCTATAATTATCCTCCATAACTTTTTCCGTCACTTGAATTACATATAAGGCTTGTATGCGTGCTAACCGTAAAAATTATTCACACAGTTTCTTGCTCTTTCACCCTTCAGCACTCTCAGAGCCTCTAAACACGCTTTTCTCCTGAGCTCAACAATTGATTCTGAAGAATAAAAGGCGCAATGAGGAGTAACAATTAATCTCCCGCTTAACCACTCAGTATCGTTCTCATAATCTACAATAATCTTCTGGGAGCTATCAGACGGTTCTATCGACAAAACATCCAGTCCTGCTGCCTTTATAACACCCTTTTTCATTGCTCTTTCAAGTGCTGAAATATCTACAATAGGTCCTCTAGCAGTGTTAATGAGAATTGGATTTTTTTTCACACACGCAAAAAATTCATCACTGATCATTCCCAAGGTCTCAGTAGTTAAAGGTGTATGTATGGAAATAACATCAGCAATTCCAGCAATATCCTTTAAAGAATCTACACGTTTTATACTCAATGCCTTATCATAACCATCTTTTACGTAAGGATCGTAAAATATAATTTGCATCCCAAACGCTTTCGCCCGCATTGCCGTCGCAGTTCCAATTCTTCCCAGCCCAATGATACCCATTACTCTTTTATCAAGTCTAAAAACCATAGGATTTCGCCGATTCCAATCCTTCCGTCGTACCCTATTCGTATATTCCTGTAGTCCCCTTACAAGATATAGTAATAGAGCTATTGTATGATCAGCTACTTCCTCTGTGCCATAATCAGGAACATTGCAAACAACTATATTATTTTTCTTAGTTTCAACAAGGTCAACATTATCAAAACCCGCTCCCACACGCACTATAACTTTGCACCTTTTCAATTTCCTTATGAGCAATGCATCAAATTTCATAACATCCCAGGCAAGAACTGCGTTACAATTACTCCATATTTCATCGGAAATATCCTCTGATTTCGTTGATTTCCCAAAAATGATGTTTGCGTTGGCCCCAAAAACCTCTCTCTCTATATTATCTGATGTATCAAAAACATCTGGCAGTAAAATGTGCATGTTGCTTTGAAATTAACCTATAGAATAAAGTTTTTGAGCAAACTTAAAATCTTCAGGAATATCAATATCAATAGACTCAATTTGTGATACTTCAAACAAGTATGGTTTTATACCGAACCAGTATTTCCATTTTGCCATATTGCTCTTAAGCCCCATATAGCATGAACCCGTGACCTCATAATATGTTTCTAACTCCTGTGAATATGGATGCCAGTATCCAGGATTGTAATTTATACCACGACCATATTTATTGAGGAAAAAGGATTTTTTAGGAAATACAGTAACTAAACTGTCGTATTTACCCTGAACTTCAAGAAATTTCCTTACCACACCATTAAAATCATTGAAAAGAGGACTGGTTGTTAGTGCCCAGGTAACAGTCGGATTGCCGGGAATAGTTTCCATGATATGCTCAACAACATCTGCCCAATAAACGTTGTCCTGACACATCTCTGCTACCCTCGGCAAAAATTCCACACCATTATCGAGAGCAATTTTCTCGGCCTGTTTACTGTCGCTTGAAACATAAATATGCTTAAAGCATCTTGATTTTTTTAGCTGGTCAATTTTCAGTTCTAAAAGCGACCTCCCATCAGCAAATGGAATAAAATTCTTCCCTTTGATCCTTTCGGAACCTTCTCGTACAGGAATTAAAGCAACTATTTCATGTGAAAGGCTCTTTTCCATTTACATCTATTCAAATCTTGAGAATTATTTCTTCTGCTCAGATTTTTCCTTTTCTACAAATATTTTGTTCTTCGGAATACTCGGCAGCCGCACTGCTATAATAGTAGTTTCTTCGTACACTTTAACGATTCGTTCAGTATTGCCTGGATTTAACATATAAAACGTACCCGGCGTAAGCACGTGGAAATCACCGTCAATCTCATATTCAATTTTACCGCTCAATACAAGCAAAAACTCAAAACTGCATAAATGATAATGTAAATCCTCTGCCTTTCCAACGGGAAGAACTTTAACGCAGATTTCTACATCATGCCTATGAAAGATTGATTCCTTAGGATAAAAATGCCCGCAGACCCAACCTTGCATTGGACCGTTAGTTACTTCTCTGCTGAGATTAGCTAAAATATAGTTTTCTCCTTTTTTTACCTCAGTTTTTGGCCTGAGTTTTTCTATTATCTCTTCCAATTGTTAAACCTTTTCCTTTCTTACCAAGAAAAACCGATAATATACAAATTTCAAGTAATACAATTTTGCAACTCTTCTCTGTCTCTTAATAGTTGTACTAGTTTGCCTTATAATAAGACATTACAGTTTCTGCAAATAGTTTAATTCCATGTCTATCAGGATAGTCCATAAACCACAACATAAAATGGCTAACTCCCATCTCAACAAACTTATCGAGTTTCTGTTTTATGTTTTGTGGTGTACCTATCATAAATTCTTCCTCAATATTTTTCCTTAAATCATATCCATCAAATGACGTGTTCGTTTTCTTCAATTGTTCCAGGATATCCGCATCATAAGAATTATTACACTTTTTCAACTCATTAAACACTTCAAACATCCTGTCTACTTCTTCTTCTTTCTCCCTAATCAGTACCTGCGTTTCTAAAGAAAGACCCATTTCTGAAAAATTTCGCCCCTGTCTCTCACACTCATCTTTAATCACATTTAACTTCTTCTGAAAACCATCAATTGAACAAGGCATTGAATTAAATATATCTGCATGTTTGACAATGTTACAAACCATTTCAGAATTATTCGCTTCACCCATCCAGATGGGGAGTTTTTTTACAGGTCTGGGACTACAAACAGCATCCTTAACGGTATAGTACTCCCCCTTATAAGAAAACACGCCCTCATTCAACATTCCTTTAATTATAATAAGTCCCTCCTCCATTTGCTGAACTCTATCTTTATCAGTACTGCAGAAATCAATTCCGTATGCATCAAATTCTGCCTTTCTCCATCCATAATCATAAAACAATTCAACACGTCCATTTGATATATGACTAAGCGTTGCAAGCATTTTTGCGACTACAGAGGGTATTCTAAAATTATTGCACAAATGAATGGGAATAATATGCACCTTTGAAGTAATTGCAGCAAGCGCAGACATCAAAGTCATGCACTCCCAGATTTCTCCATCTTGGCCTAGAAATAAATGATCCGCAACAAAAATTGAATCGTATCCCAATCTTTCACAACTTAGAACCGTTTCCCTGAGTGAATCCCAATCCAATTTTGTATAAGCAGGCGTTCTGAAAAATGCCATCCCAGGATTTGCAAAAATTGGAATACAGAACCCGAACTTTATCTTGCTATCTTTCTTCATTTTTCCCAAAATATTCTTGAATTTAATCCATCAGTCTTCTGAACTGAACTTATTACTGCAAATTAATCGACATCCCGCCATCGACAATAAGTGTTGTCCCTGAAATGCACGAGGCTTCATCTGAGGCAAAAAACAAAATAGCATTTGCAACATCTTCTGGTGTTGCCAGGCGGCCAAGAGGGGTACGTCTTATGAAATATTCTTTTAATTCGGGGTTTAACGCTAATTCTTTCCGATTAATATCTGTAATAACTGTACCGGGAAGTACAGCATTAGCTGTAATTCCATGTTTACCAGCCGCAATAGCAATCGACTTCATGAGCTGATTTATAGCTCCCTTTGTAGCACAATAATGGGTTTGTAATTCACCTCCAAATATCGAACTAATGGAACTGGTAAAAACAATACGCCCCTGTACCTTTTTCTCTATCATCTTTTTCATGGTTGCTTGAGCACAAAAAAAAGCCCCTTTCAGGTTGACGCTGATTACACGGTCTAAAAGGGCTTCGTCTATCTCTAAAAATTCCTTAAAGGGACAGATCCCTGCATTGGCAACCAGAATATCTACGTGGCCAAACTTTTTTACCGTGAAATCAATCATGTTATTTACTGCGTCTTTATCCGTAACATCTGCTTCGTAGGCTATTGCCTCAGATGAAGTGGAAACAATCTCATGTACAACGTCATTAGCAGCGTTTATAAATTCTCCGCTGTCGGCATCCTTGGCATAATTAACAACAACCTTTGCACCTTCACGTGCAAGCTTGATACAGGTAGCCTTGCCAATACCGCGAGAACCGCCTGTTATAATTGCATCCTTGTTTTTTAATCTCAT
>Ga0209324_10000683_pt1 | contig 23450 bp, 39 predicted proteins | sample Rifsed19ft3_FD_184015 | JGI IMG/M metagenome (GOLD analysis project Ga0209324, IMG submission 184015) | Soil microbial communities from Rifle, Colorado, USA - sediment 19ft 3 (version 2) | ecosystem: Environmental > Terrestrial > Deep subsurface > Rock core/Sediment | place: Rifle, Colorado...
AACCATTCTTTGATAGCAGTTCCTTGACTTCCATTCTCAAGGAGTTTCTTAATTCTCTTATCGTTCTGATTCCTATATGGTATCTTGTATTTCTTTAAATCAGGTGTTATTCCAAAGAATGAAATCCATCTTGTTGCTCTTGGTAAATGTGAATTATAACACCAATGAAGTATCTTTGTAGGATTCTCTTTCATCGCAGGAATAATGTATTTTAGAGTTTCTTCTGGATAATCTATAATAACACATGGTTTTGGTATTTGTGAAATCATATATATATATTCCTCATCAGTCATTCTGTCTTTATGAGTTCCATATTTGAAACCAATATTATATGGAGGATCTGTAATTGTGAGGATTATTTTATCTTTTGGTAATTTTATCTCTCGAAAATCTTTATTTTCTATCAACTGAAATCACCTTTTTAAACAACATTTTTTTGCTTTTGAATAATTATCTTTACCAAATATGGAAGCAAATAATCTGCCACATTCTGAACATACCCAACAATCTGCTTTAATTGGATTTACCATACTTTTCTACCTCTGGAAACCGCACACTTTAGTGTGTCGGAGGATGTCATTTTATTAACCAATTTACAATTTCTAAAAATAATAATGTAATGAGTGGTAATGACAATAAAATATTTGTTCTTAAAAATTCGGACCACTTAGGTTTAAGAATAATTGAACTAATAATATTACCTAAAACGCATCCTAAAGTTATAGTTATTAATCTTGATAAAGGTATCATTAACATTCTATTTTTCCTCCTCCATATCTTCAACAATGTCTTCTACAATCTCCTCAATTGGTTCTTCTGTAGTTTCTACATCTTCTGTTCGTTTTTCAAATTCTTTTTCTAATTCTTTTATCTGCTCTTCAATATCTTCAGAATCATCTTCAACATCTTCTACTTGTTCTTTCTCTTCTGCAATATCTTCTTTAGTTTCTTCTACATCTTCGACTTCATCTTTCTGTTCTTCAATGTCTTCTTCAATAGATTTATCTTCGACATCATCTTCTTCTGTTGTATATTCCATTTCTTTAATTTTTCTACCAGATACTTTTCGTCTTTTAATCAAATCATCATCTGAAAAATCTAAATTCTTAAATAACTTTTCAATATAAATAGCTAATTCTTTTCCTTTATCTGTTAACCTTAAATATAATTTCTTATCTATCTTTTCTTCAATAATAATATTCTTTTTAAAAAATTCCTTTTTAATATTATATACATGTGAATAAGTTATTTGAGTTTGTGTATGAATATCATTAAGTTTTGACTGCCCATTCTTATATAAATAATTAATAATAATCATAAAATTTGGTATGTATATATATCCTTTTTCTGTTGTCATAATTATACAACCCCAAATGATTCTAATCCTTTTTGAGATTTAAATTCATTTTCAAATTGTTTTATTAAATTAAAATCCAATCCGTATTGTTTCCAATATTTCTTTTCGACCCCATAACTTCTAAACCATTCAACCATATTAGCCTTTATGGCTTTTAACAGTCGAGGTTTTATATAAATATAATCATTATCAGCTATCTCATATTGTTTTCTAATTGGTTTTAATATAAAATCAAACTCTTCCGATTCTTCATTAGCTTTAATGTAAGTAACAAACGGAGTTTTATGTGATTTAGGTATAATGCTCCACGCCAGACTCAAATACATCTTTGGACTCAAATTAAAGATATATTTGTCCAGCCATCTTGTCTGAACTCGTAAATCATCATTCATAATTAACCATCTCTGAATTATATAAGGCTGTATATCAGATTCCTCTAATTCATTAATCCAATCACACTTTCTATTTGTATACAGATTATTTATTATTTCTAGGATGTTCATTTTATTTCACCGATATTTTTTAAATAATCTTTTTCGTCAATTCTCATAATTTTACAATCTAATATTTTTTTTAATTTTTCATCTTTTAACATTTACACATCTCAATCAGCGATGACACAAAAACAACCTTTCCATCAGCACCTACTGCTATATCTTTCTCATTTCTACAGGTTATCTGTATAAGCTTTAAGTTTGGTTCTTCTTCTTGCATAGTTTTATTCCAAAAGAAAGTATTTAATTCTCTAGGATCTACTGTAGTAGCTAAAACTATTCTCTTTATTTCCTTCCAATTCTTATCCTTATAGAGTTTCCATATCTCTTCAAACAAGTTATTAGTATGTAAAACAGTTTCAATTGTTACTTGTTTTTGTTCTGTAAATAAATCTTGTAGTGTTAAAACACAATCTCTTATACTTGGATAATGTAAATCTATCAATTTATTTAATCCTTCATCTGTGTATTGGAGATTCTCTTTTAAGCAAATATATTCTAAATATTTCTTAATCTCTTCTTTTTTAGGATAAGCAAAAGGAATTTTAACGCATCTGGATTGTATTGGTTCTATAACTTTATTAATATTATTACAATTGTGTGAAATAAAACCATTACTAATATAACTATGTTCCTTATCTAATACTAAATCATATACTTCAAAATTACCATCTTTTCTAAATAAATTTATTATTTTATCTTTTAATAACCCATTTTTAAAAAATTCTTTTTTCCAATCATTAAAAGGTAAAACTTTGTTTCCTATTCTATTTTTTTTATATAATAAATAACCGTATATATCTATTCTTTTTTTATAATCTTCGTAATGAAATCCTATTTGTTCTATATATTTTAATAATTCTTCTTCTCCTTTTAAATATAAATATTTATTCATTCTTCGTTTATTTATAAATTTATATTGATTGTTAAATTTTTCATATGTATATAAAGAATAAGAATTAATATTAAATTCTTTTTTTAAAATTAAACATAATTCATCAAAAAATTTATCTTTTCCAAATAAATTAGCAAGATTTTTTTGCATAAATCTTATATTATTAATAGATTTATTATTCTTATTTACAACCATATGAAGACATTCACAATCAAATAAAGATTGAATAAATGATTTAATTAATAATTTATTTTTATAACATATTTTTGGAACAAACATTGTTTGGCCAACTTTGCCACCTTTTGGACAACCTAAATAACAAAACAACAAAGCTAATGGCAATTTAGTCAATATTATACAATAACCATTTCCATTTTTATAACCATTTTTTTTTATTTTTAATTTTTCATCAAAAAATAAATTTATATCATTTTTAACTTTTGTTAAACATTTTTTATTTCCAGCAAAATGAAAATGATTTAAAGTCAAATGCCCATCTCCGTACATAAAACCCAACAATCTACCAAAAGCTGAAATTTTATCATAATTAAGTGAAGTCATATTGAAAATAGAATTTAATTCTTTTATAATTTCTTCTACTGTATATTTATTAGTAGTACGACAAATTTCATATATTTGTTTTGTATTATAATTCGAATTATATTTTTTGTTAATAATATCTACAATTCTATAAAAATTATAATTTTCAAGATCATCTGCGATTCTTATATATTTTGTATGTCTATTGTTTCCTACAGTTTTAATAACTCCTACATTTTTACCATTAGATATTATTTTATTATATCTATGTTTTTTTAATTTATTATTATCTAATTTCATAATATCAAAAATTGTATATTTTTTATTTACCTTCATATTCTTAAAAATTAAAACTTCTTGAGGTAACAAATTTTTACTACGCAATTCTTTAATTTGTTTAATATATTCTTGTTTAAAATAACCAAGTTTTATTAAATAATTGCTAAAATCATTTATTTTTTCTTTATCAAAAATAAAATAGTGATCATTTTCTAGTTCAATATTATTTCCATAAATTTTAGATAAATTAATATCAATTATATCATTTTCTTTTAATTTGTTTGCTTCCACCCATTTATTATTAATTAAAAAACGATGTTCTGGCGTAACATCTATATTAAAACCATGTTTTGTTTTGAATGTTAAAATAGTATTTTTTTGTCCCTTAATAATTTTTTTATTTTCTAAAAATGACTTATTTGTATGAACAATATCATTTTTTATATCTTGAACTTTTTTAAACCCAAATGGAGTATAAATAGAGGTATTTTTGCGTACACATGTTAATATAAAAAAAACATTTTTTGCATACGTCTCCATGACATTTCTTAAAGCATCTTGGCTTACTTTTAACATCCCATCAACTTCATCTAAAAAAACACATCTTCTCAGGCCTGGTATGCTACTTTGGGTCATAGAAAACTCTTTTACTTTTTCCCTAACACTATCTATAGTTCTATCGTCACTACTATTTAATATAAGCTTATCGCAGCCGAGTTCGTTTATAATTGCCCTCGACAAACTTGATTTTCCTGTACCTGGACTTTTACTATACAATAAAAAGTGTGGAATGGACTCTGGGTTCTGAAGATATTGTAATATTTTCTCTTTAAAGTCTCCTACTAAATCATTTACCTTTTTAGGCCTAAATTTCTCAGTCCACATGATATTCTCTGGATTCATTTCTGTTCCTCTATTTCTTTCTTACATGAATACCATGTTTGTTTACTATCCTTTCCTGGTTTTAAATCCGCATCCCCAACACAGCAATACCAAACATCCGTTACACATTTCTTTATATCATTATAAAATTCTATAGGTTCAGCATACCCCATATGTTCTACACCAAAGATTATCTCGACAATATTATCAAGAAGATAAATTTTAGCAATATTTATATGCCAAGCACTTAATTGATCCATAAATATATTTAAGTGCTTGACTTTGACTTCAGTTCTTATTACTATTAACCCACTCATTTATTATTCCTCATCCCCAACTCTTGGTGCTACAATTAATGTTATTGTACTATTATTAGTTGTTTCACTTATTTGGATAGGATAATCTGTTTTTATCTGCATTTCCAAAGTTCCATCAAAAGAATTGATAGCATCTACAAAAGGTTGACCAAAATCTACCTTATTTCCTCCTGTGCATCCTTTAGCTTCTAATTCTGTTGTAAATTTATATTTTCCTGTATTGGACAATATAACTTTATCTTTTCCTGTTTTAAGTGTTAAAACAAAATCTTTATTCATTTTAGAATCCTTTACCATCTCATGTAATTTAGCCGACGGTAATTCGAATTTTTCTTCAAAATCTAACTCTGGCAACTTAACATCATTGGGTAAAAACTTTTCTTCTATCAATTCTATCTCTGCTTTTTTTGATGCTCCTGTAAGAATCAAAAGATTTCCTTTTTTATCTAAAGAAATCACATCATCAAATCTATCTATAACTTTAACTACATTTGGGAAATCATTTATACCAACGTTATCTATTTCTTCATATTCTTTAAAAACACCAGAATGTAATACGCCACTTATCATACTTTGGTTTGTCGCCGACTTAGTTATGATATTCATTCCTTCTGGATTAAATCTTAATATACATTCAGAAATCTCCTGAGAACCAGTCATCTTTATCTTATTTAAAAAATCTATTAAAATTTTTTTATTTATTTTCATTGTTTATTCCTCCTTTTTAATCAATAATAAAGCATATCACCACATTGTTTACAAGCATAAGCAAAACAAAAAGGAAAATTTCTTAATCTAAATTTTGTATTAAAATATGTTTTTTTCTCACATACAAGACATGATATATTTTTTTCCATTATTTATTCCTCCTTTCATAGTAAAAACATTTGTAATAGCCATAATAATAACAATATAAGAAACAACGGACTCAACACACGAAACATAATAAATATAACATTGTTTGTCTTCATAGTTCGTTCCTCCTATATTATTTTTCTATATATTCTATTATATAAAGATTATGATTATTGTTTGTGAATTACCTCAATTTCATGTCCTTCTTTCATAAGCGCACGTCTTCTTGATAGCGCAGATTGATGAAAGAAATTACTCGGATCCATAAAATCTATATAAAACGCTTCTGTTTTGCCTTCTAACTTCCTTAGTACCCTTCCTAATACCTGGATTGTCTTTACATCTCCCTTATTACCGCTAGCATTTATAACCATGTCTAAGCTTGGTATATCGATTCCTTCTGCAAAGATAGAAATCGTACTTATTAAGGTTTTTAAACGTCCTTCAACAAAGTCTTTAAATATAGTTGCTCGGTCTTCTTTGTTGGTTTCGCCATATAGGTATTTGCTACCCTCTATTTGATCTTCTAAAAGTTTACCATGCTCTATTAATTTAACTAAAATAAGGACCTTCTTTTTATGCCCCTCACATAAAGTCTTTATATGCTTATTGCGATACGAATTATAAACTATGAAATTATTGTAGTATTTTGAGTAACTTTCTGTCTCATTGATAAGGCCAGTTTTTGTGTTTTCTTCCAATTTATCTATATCTTCGGAAGTCATATAATCGTCTATAAACTGTATTTTCGGCTTCATAAGCCATCCTTGCTGTATTAATTGTGTACTTCCCAAATTATAGATATGATATCCACCTACAGAAGTTATCTTCATATCATTCCCATCGTCTCTTCGTGCAGTGCCGGAAATCGAAAGTCGAAACTCAGTAGTAGTTAAATGTTTAGAAAGCTTTATATAGCTATCCGCACTCAACTTATGACATTCATCAACGATAGATAGTCTTATTGTTTGTAAATATTGACTATATAAATGTAAATTCTTAGATAATGTTTGAATGGTCGCAATAGTTACATCTTTTATATTGCTCTCTCCTGCTCCTATCTGTCCTATTTCTATTCCTAACGCTTCTTCGAGAACTTGCTTTGTCTGCCTTAATAATTCAATCTTATCAACAACAAATAAAGTCTTATAACCCAAACGTCTGATAATTTCGGCAGCTATTAGAGTTTTCCCACCACCAGTACAGATTTCTAAAACACCAATCTTCTTATTCAAAAATGTCTCAACAGCTTCTTTTTGGTAATCCCTCAACTCCTTTCCATTAACAAACTTATCAGGCATCAACACTTTTGTTTCATCAAAAATCCTATGATCCTTAATCTCTAAATTTAAACCTACCTTTTTAAAGGCTGTATAATCTTTAAGGGTTTTTCCCAAACCATATATAAAGCCTATAGGCAAAGTCCTATTTTTAGGGTTCCAGAATCTAACCATCGTATTTATATTAGGGTTATGTTTTTTTATCCAATAAGAATTTTTCAACTCATAGCTGAATTTCTTATTTAAACCCTTTTCCAACAAAGGACTTATATTACCTTCTATAACCAAATGGCTGCCCATTATATGGATTTTAAAATTTAAGTGTTCTTTATCGTTTTCATCACAATAGTCTTTATATGGGCAAAAGAAGTGACATTGCGCACATTTAGGAGGACATATATTCTTATCTATAAGTTCTTTCATCTTTGATCTGGTCTCTATATGCCAGGTTTCAGCTTTTTTAACATCTTCGTCTGTAGGGTTAAAGGTTAGTTCGCCTTTTGAACCATTATATTTAAGGTAGTAAACTGTAGCCTTTTTCGGCAACCTTGAGAACTTTCTCTGATAAAGGTATGAATAGAACTGGAGTTGAAGCTTATATTCTTCCTCATTTTCTGGGCTTCTTGTACTGCTTTTCCAGTCTATCAACTCATCCTCAGATGTGCTTAAACCATCAATATAGCCCACTACGTCAGGAAAGTATATCTTGAATTCTGTACTGCCCAAATTTTTATTTAATTCTATACCATTAAGAGCCATTACCCAATAACTATCTTGTTTAAATCTTAGTTTGGTTGCTGGTAAATTCTTAGAATTCCATTCTTTATTAAAAAAAGCTTTTAAATCATTTAAATCCTTTATTTCATTACTGTAATATTTTTGCAATGTACTATGTAATACTGTCCCTGCATCCGCATAACACATATCTTGGACTGTAGGAACCTTTTTTATATATTGCAAAAACCACCAGCGTGAACAATTATTAAAAACATTGTTCTGACTAAAGGATGTAGGCTTATCCATTAGAGGCTCTTATTAAGTGCTAATAAACGCAGCAACAAAGTTCTTTTTCAAGACTTCCTTTGTTTGTGGATTTGTAACGCTTTCAACTCGCAACGTAGCCTTTGGTTTACTGTTTAAGAAAGACATAAACTCTCGCAAAGTTACTTCATTAATATCTTTATTTTTAAAGTCGGCATAAAGCCCAAGAAGTTTACTCGCTTGATTGCCACGATCTCTCATTAGAGTTGGATGTGAATATTTGTCCTTACCATCTTCTGATCGCTTAAAAACTCTTACGCCACTATAATTCTCTTGCTGACCATTAATGTCATAATATAAGACAAAAGGACAATATTTATAATATTTGTCTCCAGCTCTTGTTTTTGACCAATCGCTATCTACTGGCGGAAGCATTATTTTTGCTTCTTTAATAATAACGGTCTTTCCGTTTAAATCAATTCTAGGTGGTGCTTTAGAAATATTTGGCGCATTATTATAATCATACTCCTTGCCAATTCTGCCACTTGCTATAATATCTTCTGCTTCATCTGTTGTTTTAGAAATCGTTTGTAAAGGCACTGCTTCATCATCTATATCTAAATTATCGAATTCATTTTTTTGGTCTTCTGACATACAATTCCCTCCTGTTTAATAATTCTGGTGCAATGTTTTTTTGCACAAAGTGAAGTTCTGACCATAAAGATCTAAAACATTTACATTGCACCTTAAAATCTAATTATATAACTTCTATATAAATATGTTGATTATAAAAGGTATGTGGAGCAGAATTAATTGACATCCTACGTTTAATATGGAAAAGCTGAAAAATGCTCCACACACCTAAAAGAGGTGATTATAAAGGAAAGGGACATCACTCCCTTCCCATATGTTCCCCACGGACTTTTGTTCTCTCCCACGATGATATTAATATCTTATTTAAATTATATATAAAGATTATGATTTATTATTAATTGCCAGAACCTAATTACTCCTTCTAAACGTCTCATGGCGTTTTCATTGTTTCATTAGGCTTTACCTGACAATTAAATGATAGCCGTACTCAATAAATTTTATCTTTTATATCGACGTTAATTATCTTTTTATTATTCTTGAATTTTTCAGTCATACGGGTTAACCCCATTTGGGCAATAGCATCAATTCCTTTAACTTCTCTAGAATTTGAAGATAATTGAATATTAGACAAAGATAATTCTTGTTTTGATTCTACTTTTTCTTTCTTTTTAGCATAATCATACCATGAGGCATTTCGTGGTCGATATCGTCCTAATATATCCATTGGCATTTTTTGTCCTCTATAATTAATTATTCTTCATCTTCGTCTTCATATTCGTCATTTTCCATATAATGTTCTTTCTTATGTTTTCCTAAAATGTTTTTAATAATTTTTTCTCCTACATTATGCGCCATTATTTCACCTTCAAAAATTTTTGATTGCCACAACTACAAATTTTCCTTTTGGATTCAATATTCTCCTTACTGGCTGAAAACCTTCAATTTTAGCTAAAAACTCCGCTTCATCAAAATTAATATCAGAAGAGAAAACCGTTCTATTAGAATTTTTACTCATCTTCAAGAATCCTCTCTATAATATCATCATAGTCGTCCATAGTTCGATTACGACCGTATTTACGTCTTTGTTGGGTGTCTTGTAAAATGTTAGTCCATGTCATAAAGCCCTAATTATCTTTATCCTTTATATATATAGTTATTTAAAAGATTGATAATTCCCGAATTCTCCAAATCATAAGACAAATTATAATTAATAAAAAGATTGGAATAAAAAAATTATTTTTATAAATAAGAGATAAAACTAAGGTTAAAATTAAAAGAAAAATTAAATTCCAATCAAATATCTGCCAATTTATTTTCATATTTCATCACTCCCAATTAAAATATCTATCTAATAAATACTTAAAAAATAACGTGTTTTGTCCTCTCCATTATTCACAATGTATTTAATCCGAGATACGTAATATAGTATAATAAATGATTGACCCAAATACTGTAAAAAATACACCAAGCTTTATATTGTCTAAAAAAAGACTAACGATCGCAACATAAAAAAGTGAAAAAACAACAAGACTAAATAAACAACCTATATATTGTATAGTTCTTTTATCCATATATTATCACTCCCAATTAAAATATCTCTCTATCAAATACTTAAAATAATACATAGTCTTAGCCTCTCCATACTTCTTAATACATCCTTTTAAAAACTTACCAACTATAAATTTATTATCATATAATCCTTCTTTTAATAATGTCTTACATTCTTTAAGGTCTTCCTGTATGGTTGTATCTGATTTTAATTCCATCTCTTCGTCTACAAACTCTATTATATTCCAATCTATATTATCTAATTTCATATCTAATTTCTTTGTCCTATTTGGCCATAATTTATATAACGGTGGTAAACAATTATTTATACAATAACTATTAACTATATTCTCATCAAATGTAAATTTTGGATCAGGAAGATTAATAGTAAAATCACCCTTAAACTTAGCTTCTAACTCTTTATGAAGTAATATAAATTCTTTTGAGGACAAATCTATTTTATTATCTCGTAATAAACATTTAAACTGAAACCATAATTTATTATTAATCTCCCCATATGGTAAATCATTATCTAATAAAAATCTTATTAAAATATTTTCATGCAGTTTATCTAAAGTTAACCTATGTTTAAGATCTAAAGTTCTTGATTTTATAAAAACATTCTTATTTTTATATATCTTAATATCATTCTCTTTAGATAAAATATAATCCGTCAATCCTGTGTTTTCACCGTCTTTTAATTCAACAATCCCTCTCCATCTTGTCATGTCATACTTAAAATTCTTTGTGCAATGTAATGCTCCTACATTGCTTATCTTAAAACAACTCTTATCAATCTCAACCTGCAATTCTTCTCTGAATTTCTTACCAAATCTTGATATCTGACCACCCAACCCCTCTCGAATAATCTGTTTTATCTTATCAAATTCTTCATTTGGCAAAAATATCTTATTTTTATTATCAAACTCTATCTCAGGAAGTTTTATTGGGTAATCTAATTTGATTAATAACTGCAATCCATGACTAGAACATATCTTACAATAACTCTTATTCCATCCCTGTGTAGACAAACGTTCTAAAATCTTATTACACAACTCGTCACATGCTTTTAATTCGTTATTTGTTGCACCCCCATTTTTAATTATACGATCTATATCTATAAATAAATATGCTATTTCACCTACATGATTATCTGAACCCCCAAAAGATTTTTTTCCAAATTTATTCCAATTCTTTTTACGAGGCTGTAGACCAAACCACATCACGGCTTTATCTCTTGCGTATGCTATAACTCTTTTTAATTCTTCTGCATTTTTAACATAAACGCCTGAAGCGGAAAAAGGAATATTAAATTTATTTGCTATTTCTTTTATTAAATCAAAATCCTTTATTCTGACTTCCATAACTCTATTCTGATTATTAGACCACCAATTCCAAAAATCCTCAATAGAATGCTTACTATAAATATCTTTCACTCGTTTTTCCTCGTTAAGTTCGTGCCAGTTCATAATCTTAATATTAACTTCTTTATATACTTCTTTATATTATAATATTAACTTATTTATATAAAACTTAATATTTTAAATATAAATAAACAAAAAAAATTAATATATAAAAGGACTAACAGCACTTACAATTAAAATTATAATCATCAATATAAAAAATATACTTCCTGTTATTTTAAATAATGTATCTAAAAATTGTTGTTTATCTTTCATTTTATTCCTCCTTATTAAATTTATATTCATTCATTATCTCATCAAATAACTTCCTTACATTTGTTTTAATCATATTATTTTTATCTAAAAAATTTACTATTAAATTCTTCAACTGCACTTTAGAAGGAACAAAAATAATACCATCTTCTAAGACGATAAAATTCCATTCCTGCAACCAATTTATTTCTGACTGTTTATAACCATATTTTATTAAATATTCATTTGTAAATTTTATTCCAAACTTCTTCATCTCTATAATTTCTATAATCTTCAATCTATTTGGTTTACTAGAAAATACTGAAGGTTCTGTTACCTTATTATATTTTTCCAAAATATCATCTTTATTTATGATTTTTTCTTCTCTATAATTAATGAAAAATTGTCTTAACTTATAATATCTTCGTTCTGCTGAATGTTTTTTTAATTTTCTATCTATTTTTAATATTTTAGCAATAAATTCGTCTTTTGATTTACTTTCTTTAAATTCCTTCTCAAATATCATTATATCACCCTTCAATCTAAATTTTTATGTTTATTAACTTTATAATCCCAACCAGCATATATTAAAAAAATTATTCCCGTCGAAGCAAAAAAAGGAATATATGTTTTTAAACTTCCTGAACTAATTAATAACACACATTCTAATAAAAATAAAAATCCTATAATAATATTTACTTTCCAGAATTCCATGCCGAACCCTCCGCTATATTAACTATTCCTAAAGAATTTTTTTTATTTGAACAATTAATAAATGTATTATTAAAATAGGCTGTTTTTTTTATAAAATTGGTTAATAAAGGATATTCATGAATATTATATAACCCCTCTTTATCTAAACAAAAACCAGTCGACACCCAAAACGGTTTGCTAATATAATTTATAATTATAACTAATAAAAACACCGATAAAATAAATAAAAACGCCATAAATAACATTTTTATTATATCTTTATATTCTCTGTTCACTTAAACTCATCTCCCTGAAATCCAAACACATTCTCCACTTCTTTGGTCTGTTCTTCTATCTTTAATTCTTTCTCTTGCTCTTTTATTAAATCTGGCGGACCATTTATTTTATAATCCACAGTATCAAAAACGTCTAGTTTACAATTTGTCTTCTCTAAAAACCATCGTAATAAATTTAAATCTTCATCTTGAATATACTGTCGTTTATTTAATATCCTGGAAATCATTACAAGATTATAATAAAATGTTTTCATTCTAGCATCAATATGTAATCCATAAGTATCTAAAATTCTATCTACTTTATGAAAGTCATCCTTATCACTTTCGCTATATTTATATTGTAATAAACTTTTAAAAAAACTATCAATATCATCTGACTTCAGGGCTTTAATTAATTGTAAGTTTTCACTGATGGTTTCTTTTCTAGCGACGTTTTCTTTTAACACTTGTGTTAATCTATCATCTTTCTTTTCATTAACTAAAAAGAAATAGAAAGGAAATCTTTCATGTAAAGCATAATCATACCCATCTATCCAGAATTTTTGAGATTTAATTAATTCAATTCTTTTTTCCTTAATCACCTTATATAGATAAGGATTATCATATTGAAATAAAGGAAGATGTAAATCACAACTTTCATCCCATGCTGGTTTTTCATCCTCACCAATTTTAACAGCTAATTCCTTATATGCTTTCCTTATTGCTCCTCTATATTGACCTAAATGAGTATAATCAAGATTTTCACTTATATTAACATGCGCTTGTCTGACGTTAAATATACCTGTAGCGCCAGCCTTGTCATAACTGTAGTTGTCTTCAAGTAGAAATGTTTTGAGATTCTGGACAAGTTCCTTATTTTCCCCAGCCTCATCAATATGAATAGTTTTAAACGTTCCTAAGTAACCTGTGGTAACTATTTTTATTTCTTTGCTCATTAAATTAATAACTGTCCTTGTTCCTCTCAACCCAGCAATAGAAATACTCAAACCATTCGTTGTCATATGTAGATGGTTATTTAATAGATAACCGTAATATTTAAAAATTATACTTTTACCAGTGCTTGCATCGCCTGATATTTGTATATTAAAAATAAGTCTTGTTTTTAAATAAGCAACTAAAGCTTGAATTATTAAAGCAACTTTTATCGGATATAAACCATAAAGTTCTACACCAGTCTTTTCCTTGATATATTGATCAAAGGCCTTTTGCAAAGTAAAAACATAATTTTCACCATTAACGTTTTCTGGCAAATTAAATTTGTTAGAGACTGACGGCTTCACATCCATTATCTGATATAATTCTGTCTTCTTTGGATTTTTAATCTTAAATAAAACACATTCATAAAAACCAGGTTCATATTTCTCAAAACTCAACGCACTTGCTAAATATTTTATACCTTCAGAATCCTCATAACCAATATCATAATAATAAGCATCTTTAACGAGGCTAATTTCATTATCGGGTTCTAATGTTTCTCGGCATATTTTTGTTTTTGGCTCTCCTTCAGAACTAACATATGAAAAAATTCCACTACATTTTATTTTACTTTTTGTGCTCACTGTTTCATAAACTTTCTTTCTTTCTTTATTGCCACAATTAGAACAAGTATATTCAAACTCAATTGGGTAATCAAATTTGACACCCTTGCTCATAATTTGTATTTGACAAAATTGTAAAACATCTTTATTTAATGGAATTGATAATTTAACATCAGCACCACCGAAGTCATATTTAAACTTAATATTACCTCCCTCATCACAAACAAGTTGTCTTACCTTCTTATAAAGAGTGTTTTGGTCGATAATATAAACAGGTTCGCCGTCTATGGTTTTTATATTAAATTTTGCGTGCTTTTCAATATCGTACTGAATAATATCTTTACCGATCTGGGCTAAGAAGCCGTTTAAACTCAATCTAAGGTCTTTTATAACATCTATTTTGAGTTTATTTTCTTCTGTAAATTTAGCCATATTGTAATGCACGAAAGACGCTGGTTTTTTTATAATATGATTTGGAGTTATATCGGTCATACCTTTTAAAATCAGCTTTATAAGAGTTGTCGCTCCTGACCTAGAAAGTCTATTAAATTTCTTTTGAATAAAATTTATAACCTCTGTATTGGATGAATACTCATCGACAAAGGAATCATCAACAAGCAACTCATCTTCGACTTGCATTTTCAACCTCTTCCAACATATCTTGATAATTGCTGTCTAATTCGACGTCTTCGATATCTTTTATATCTAAAATAGAAACATCTCGTGTAGAAATGCGCACCTTACCGACTTTACGGTCCAATAAAAGAATACCTGTATCATAAACGTCTAATAAGACTCCATTATAACGATATTGATAATCATTGATATTTATAGAAACACTAAGATATTTACCCGTTAAAGACTTAAAATACTCAATCTCGTTCATTATAAAATCACCGTCTCGTTCTTATTGTTTTTCTGGAATTAAGTTATATATAAAGATTATGACTACATTTCTGTAACTCTTCATTAGTGAATGGTGTTTCATAGTGATAAAATATTTAAATAATTGATTTTGTTAAAAATCTATTTAGGTCTATTTAGGAACATTTATTAGGGACGACACGACTTTTTTAAAAGTTGTTGTACATTGTTAAAAATTAACAATTGATGAAATGTTGAGTTATCGCATTAAAGATAATATTATCTCAAAAATAAAATCGTTCAACAATTTGTAACAATTATAAACCTTCTCTTTATAAATGAAATCCAAAATTGTTAAGTTTTTGACCAAAATGTTAAGTTATAAAATAAAAATAAAAAATAATTTCATTTTTGCTAAATATTGCATATAGCAATAGAATTTTTAAATTGTTAATTTTTAACAAAATACATTTTAACGGATTTTTGCCCTGACAGATGAGGGTTTAGAGTAACATCACAATTGTTAACCACTTAACAAATGTGGTTTTCTTTATAAATGAATTGTTAAATCTTGTTAAATTTTTTTCTTGAAATTTTCTACGAAATTCGTAATTGTTAAATATTAACAGAATTCTCTAGAAGAACCCTATATGTAATATTTGGGCGTTAAAGCCCGAAAATGCCGGTTTTTATATAATCATAATCTTTATATATTTGTAGGTTAATAAAAATCTTAATGAAAAACATACATTTGGCGGCAAAAGATATATCACAAGTTTATAGTGAATTGGGAATTCCTATGATTTTAACATATCCTTATTGGTTTTTATACCTTTTTTATCTAAAAATCAAGACAGAGACTGTAAAAATGGCAAGGAAGACCGTTTAAATTTGATTGCGGGCGTTTTAATTTAATATGCGTGTTTTATACTTACAAAAGAAAAAGTTGTTATAATGACAAATAAACGAGGTTTGAAATGAACGATCCAGATATGTGTGAAAAACACAAAAAATATTGTCCTGGCCACTGTTGCCCAGAATGTATCAAAGAAAAGAACACCATTGAACTTGTTTTGGTTGAGATTAAAGAGGTTAAACGGTAATGATAATTACTAAATTAAGATGGTGGGGGTTTATATTAGTTATTACTTTAATGATAGCTTTATGGAAATATATTTTAGTAGTTCTGCTACTCAATATAATAGCCGCCGCAGTAGTCTATGCTGAAGAAGGTTCAGGAACAATAGATAATTTTTTTGGGGTGTTGATATGATTGAACTTGATAAAACACCATTAAAAAAAGAAGATTTTGAGAAAATGACTAGAGTTCGATTTAATGATTCGAATTGTCCTTATACTTATGGTGTTGATGCTGTGCGTTTGTTGGGTGCAGTAGAAGGATTAAAAGATGAGATATATAAAATTTATTTGGATGACCCCAGATTTCCTTTATCAAAATACGAAATGATAGAAAAACTTATGCATAAGTTTTTTAGGGTGTTGAAATGACAAACCAAACTTTTTTTTATGTTATGGATGACAATAATTTTTGTTGTTATCCTTAGTCTTTTAATAAATCATTTTACCGAAATACTACTAAAAAGAAAGGCATTAAAATGAATAAACAAACTAAACAATTATATAATCAAGCTTGGGAAAGATGGGGGTTCTCCGAACAATCTTTAATTGTCGCCGAAGAATTTAGTGAATTAATAAAAGAATTATCAAAATATAACCGAGATATAGGAAATGAAAAAAATATATTACAAGAGGTTGCCGATTGTGAAATAATGATAGAACAGATTAAAACCAAATTTAATTTTTCAGAGAAGGAAATTACTAAAATTAAGAAAATTAAGTTAGAAAAATTAAGAAAATTTTTGGAAACTGAGAATAACAGTTTTAAAGTTTTTAATATTTTTCCAAAAAGAACAGGAAAAATAAAAAAGAGGCCACTGTTTTACTTAAGAAAATTAGAGAGGATTATAGATGAAAAAACAAAAAGAAAGCAAACATGATATTTATTTGTCCGATGAGGGAGACTGTAATAGAAAGGTTGTTATTAAGGGTAATAATTTAAATTTACAATGGATTAATGATGCTATTTTAGTATGGTCCGATAGAAATATAACAATACAAACAATAAAAATAAATAAAAAAAATAGAGGTTAAAAAATGGGAATGTTTGATAGTTTTTATTTAACAGCGAAATGTCCTTATTGTGGGGAAAAGAAGGTGAGAGAGTTTCAAACAAAATTATTTCTTAATCTTTTAAATGTTTGGAAAGAAGAAAAAAGGTTTATTTGTGAAGGAATAAAAATAAAAGAAGGAATTATAGAAGATGTTTGCACACGTTGTTATTCACAAAAATGTGGGAAAACACAAAAATTAGGAGATTTGGATTGTTTTAAATCCGGTAAATTATTTTATTGTGATGTGAAAATACAAAATTATAAAGTAGTAGGAGCAATCAATATAAAAAAAAAATGAAATATTATAAAAGAAACAATTGTTTGTGTTGTGGGATATTAATAATAAATAGAGCAAAAAACGCAGTCTATTGTGAGGTGTGTTCCAAACATCATCATTTAAGAGAAGATAAGATAAGAAAATATTATAGAAGAAAATTGAAGGTAATGTAAATGTTATTAACATATAAATATAATAGGGAAGCCTTTAAGAAACATAATAATAATAGAAGAGAACAACCTCCTGAAAATATTTATGATGAAATAATTAATGAATTATATACCTGCCAACATCACCAAAAAGTTGTGTCAAATTCTTTAGAAAGAATAAAAAAATTATTAGGAGGAACGAAAAAATGAATGATTGGAAACATGAAAAAAATGGGTTATGTTATAGTTGTAGACAGATTAGACATTTAAATTTAAATAATTTCTGCACATCATGTTTTATAGAATTGAATGTCAGACAGCAAGAAGAAGAAAAGAATCAAAACTGGTTAGTTAAACTTTGGAATAAAACAATCTTTCCAGATAAAATAAAAAGATATAAAGAACAAAAAGCATGGAAAAGACAACTACAAGAACAAGCAAGAATAGAAGCACAAAAAGAAATTGAAGCCGAATTAAAAAAACAATATAAAGAAGAGATTATCGCTAAAGCTACAGGCAAAAAAACAGGAAAAAGTGCTATGGAAAAATTAGCAGCAGGATTTAAGATGGAAGGATTTGATACAACAAATAAACTTGATATGATGTTGGGAAGTAATAAACAGGTAAATCAACAAGTTGATAAAAATCAACAAAGAGAAGAAACATATGAAGAAAAAATAAAGAGGTTAATGAGATGAAAAAAACTTTAACTTTTAAAAAAGCAGAGCCTCTTATTGAAAAAACACAAAGATTTTTCATTATAAATCAAATAACAAAAAATAAAGTAGACGCATACACAATAAGAGGAGAAATACAAGTTGTAGATGATAAATATCAATTTTCTTCTTTTCCTATTGCGCACTTTAATTCAGAAGAATTACATGAGATAGCGGATAAGATTGAAGAATTAAATTTCTTATATAAAAAGAAAACTAAAATGAGGGATATATAATGATTATTCAAAGAATTCCTATTGTAGAAATAATTGGATTTTTTATTGGATATATTATAATACATTTTTTAATAGGATTAATTAAGAAAGATATGGATCTAAGAATAAGTCAAGGAAAAAATAACTCAGAATTTTTACAGAATTATAAATATATAACATTTTTATTTAAATGGTTTCCAGCAATCTGGGTTATAATAATTTTATTGAAGTTTTTATTGTAAAGAAAAATTTTTATTAAAAAAGGTGAAAATATTAATGATTTCCACATCCAGGTAGAAGAGGAAGATATTCTGCCGGAGTTTGTAGTAGAACAAAACACAGCTACAGTAGATTTATATGATTGGCAAAAGAGAGCTATAGAATTTTTCTTTAAACATAATGAAGCTATATTAGAAGTATCAACAGGGTGTTTGAGTGGCGATAGTTATATAGAAGCCCCACGTGATTTGATTAAATATCCTAAAGGCATTCCTATTAAAAATCTAAGAGGTAAAAAAAATTTTTATGTTTATAGTTTTAATATTAAAAAACAAATGTTAGAACTAAAAAAAGTAAAACGGGTTTGGTTAAGTAAAAAAAATTCAGAAATATATGAAATAAAATTATTATCTGGAAAAAAAATAAAGGCCACTACCAATCATCCTTTTTTGATTGATATAAAAGAAAAACAAATTAAAGGTTGTGGGCAAGGAAAAAAACCAAAAATTATAAACAGACAATATAAAATGATAAAAGATTTAAAAGTAGGAGATTATTTAACCACATTTAATAGAACAAATTTTTTTAATAATAAATCCGGAGAATATATAAAAGTATTTTATAATAATAAACGTCGTAATATTTTAGAACATAGATTTATATGTGAGCAGTTGTATGGTAAATTAAACAATTGGGAAGTAGTTCACCATGTCAATGAAAATAAATTTAATAATAATATTAAAAATTTAAAAATTATGAATAATAAAGAACATAGTAGATATCATACTATAAAAAGAGGATTTTTTGGAAGAAAATTGTGGGAGAAAAATGGTCATCCTAAAGGAATGTTAGGTAAAAAACATAAAGAAAAAACAAAAAAAATTATTTCTTTACATACTTCGGCGGCTTTAACTAAAAAAAATTTTAAACCATACAGAAAAGATTATCATGATAAAGAATTTTTAAGACATGGCTTTTCTTCTAAATATTATCAAGGAAATAAAATAGAAAGTATAGAAAAATTTAAACAAACTATTAAAAAAACACCAAAATACATATTATCTGAAAGATATTCAAAAAATAATAATATAAAATATTCAGAAAAGATAATTTCCATAAAAAAAATAGGAAACGAAAATGTTTATGATATGGAGGTAGAAGGTAATCATAATTTTATTGCAAATAATTTTATTGTACATAATTCAGGTAAAACACACTGTTCAATAGAAATTATTAAAAAAGTTTTAGAAAAAGAACCAGAAATTAGAATATTAATCGTAGTTCCTAAAAACGTAATATTAGAATCAGGATGGTATAAAGAATTATATGATGCCGGAATCAGCCTAAAAGATATAGGAGTATATTATGGTAATATAAAAGAGTACGCAAAAATAACAATAACCAATATGCAGAATTTAGATAATATACAATTAGAAATTTTTGATATGATTTTGCTCGATGAAATTCATAATTATGCAACCACAAGATTACTTCCTTATATTAAACATCCATTCAAATATAAACTTGGTTTGAGTGCAACGGTCGAACGAATGGATAATGCGCATTATAAAATTTTAGATATTTTTAATTATAATGTTTTTAAGTATGCACCGAAACAAGCATTGGAAGAGGGGGTATTAAATCCTTTTAAATTTAATAATATAGGAATAAAAATGGATGTTGAATCTTTTGAACAATATGAAACAATAACACAAGACTTAAACAGCATTTTCAAAGCCGGTGGTGGTTTCAGCAATATAATGAGACTTAATACTCCATTAAAAATGAAAATGTTATCAAAAATGAATGAAAGAAAAGATTTAGTAAATAATTATCCTGTGAAATTTGAAGTTGTAAAGGAAATATGTCAAAAACATAAAGATGATAAAGTGTTGATATTTAATCAATATAATAAACAAACAAATAAACTTTATTGGTATCTTTTAGACGTTGGAATTAAAGCCAGAGTAATTCATAGTGGAATAGAAAAAAATAAAAGAGAACAATCATTGATAGATTTTAGGAATAATAAATTTAATGTTCTCCTGACAACAAAAGTATTAGATGAAGGTTTCAATTTACCCTCGATAGATTGTGGAATTATAATGGCAGGGGATAGTACCGCTAAACAAACAATACAGCGATTAGGAAGAGTCCTAAGAAAAAAAGACAAGATAAGTACATTATACCAAATTTATTGTGTCAAAACAATCGAAGAAATCTATGGAATCGAAAGAGCGAAGCTATTTAAAGATTTGGCCGTTGAATATGACGAAAAAATATATGAAGGTGAAAAGAATGAAAGAGAAGAAGATATTATTGAGTAAAAAAGAACAGAAAGAAGTATTATGGGTAACAAAAAAATTATTAATGATGAGTTTACATGAATTATTCATAGTTAATTTGACAGTAAAAACCATCATGAATACTTTTAACGCAAAACAAGGCGAAATAATGGATAAACGTGCGAAGGAAGAAAAAAACGAGGATAATAATACTTATTATTAATAAAAATGAAACTAATTATAGAATCAATAGGAGATAACATTTTCATTAAAAAAGATTTCATTAAAATTAAAACTAGAGGAGAAATATCTAATATGATAGCTGAATTAGAATTGGTAAAATTAGATTTATTAGAAATTTGGGAATTATGGGATGACGACAAAGATGAAAAAAATTAATGGTTTGACTTATAAAAATTATTATAAGGAATATTATAAGAAAAATAAAGATAAATATAGAAATAGTCATTATAAATATTATATTAAAAATAAGGAAGAAATAGATAAATATTATAAAAATTACTGCGTGAAGCATAGAGAAGAATTTCGTGCCTATACCAAAAAATATTATGATAAAAATAAAGAGAAAATATGCAAACAAAAAAATAAAGAATATAAATTAAAAAAGGAGAAAAATGGTAAGAGTTAACGAAAATAATTATTTAGAAAAGAAAGCCTTGTATACTAATAGTAGAAAATATAGTTATAAAAGCAAATATTATGATTGGTGGTTTGTTAAATATAGTAAGGGTAATTTCGGTCTTATTCGTTTAGGAAATGTTAGTATGCCAAAAAGATTTATTGGGAAGAAAATACGGGTTAAGATTGAGGTTATTGATGAAAATGAACGCAAAAACTAAAGATCATTTCAATATCGGATTAAAATTTTGGGAAGAAATATCAACATTAAAATCTTTTGAATTGTTAAGTTTAATAAATAGTAATAATTTTACAAAACAAATCAAAAAAAGATTATTAGAAAATTATAAAGTAAAAAAGGCTTTTGAAAATTTCAATGATGTTTTTACATTGATTTGCACTGTGATTGTAGCGTCAACAGTTAGTAAAATTTTTGCGGATGTTTTTAATGATAAAAATAAGGAGAAAATATAAATGACTGAAGGACTTGGTTTTGGAAAGAGAAGGTTAATTGAAAATATTGTTAAAACTAATTGGTTGGTCGATGATCCTAATAAAAAGAATTTTAATTATAATGAATTACTTTATGTTGTTCAAGAAATGAATGATCAGGAAGGAAAGGCTTATTTGGAAGGTGGTGAAAATTACGTGCGTAAAGGTCATAATGTGTTTAAATTATTTGTTGAATATCTTTTGAGAAGAAATTTAGCTAATTATGATAGTATGCTTTTGTTAACTGCACTTAAAGGCGGTGGCAAATCGTCCGCCTCAATTTCGATTGCACGTGAATGGTGCAGGTTAATAGGAATTAAATTTGATCCAGAAAGACATATAGCATATAATAATGCCGACATGATGAATAAAATTTCTAAATTAAATTCGTTTGAACCAATTATTGCGGATGAAAGTATTAGATTTGCTAGCTCAGAAGACTGGAATAAGGCGACCAACAAGGAGCTAAAAAAGAAACTTGCACAAGTTAGAACCAAACATTTACTTTATATATTATGTTTTCCTTTAAAAATAAAAAAGCTAGAGAAGACATATCTTGAGTCGTTCTGTAACTACTGGTGCCTTGACAAACATACAAAAATTACAATTAAAGATAAGTATGGCGTGATAAGAAATATGGCAATGTATGATTTATCTCGTTATTATAATTATAAAGTATTATCATATAACATTAAAGAATCAAAATTTCAATTTAAAAAATCAGGAAAATGTGTTAAGACTAAAAAAAATGTTCAATTATTTAAGGTAGAATTAGAAAATGGAATGAAAATAAAGGCCACAGAAGAACATTTATTTTTAACAAAAAATGGATATAAAAAGCTTAAAAATTTGACAGAAAATGATGAAATTATTATAAGAGAAAGAATATGTTTATATTGTAAAACTCCTTTTTTACCGAAAAGAGAAAGTATGAAATTTTGTAAATTAAATTGTGTAAAATTATATAATAGTACACCAGAAGAACGTTATATATATCAAAAACAATATGTAGAAAAAAATAGAGATAAAATAAAAAAATATAGAAAAGAACATTATATTAAAAACAACCATCTTATATTAAATAAAGCTAATAAATATCGTAAAAAACATAGACAATATATTAATAAATGGGCTGAAAATTATAGAAAAAATAATTTAGATTTATTAAGAAAAAGAGATAAAGATTATAGAAAAAGAA
>Ga0209324_10000685_pt1 | contig 23399 bp, 25 predicted proteins | sample Rifsed19ft3_FD_184015 | JGI IMG/M metagenome (GOLD analysis project Ga0209324, IMG submission 184015) | Soil microbial communities from Rifle, Colorado, USA - sediment 19ft 3 (version 2) | ecosystem: Environmental > Terrestrial > Deep subsurface > Rock core/Sediment | place: Rifle, Colorado...
TAATGTGGCTGTATATGTACCCCCAGCTGTATCGCTCCCGCTCAGCTGATATGTCTCTTTGTACCCATCTGAAAAATGGCCTGAGGGGAAAAGCTGGAAAGTGGGAACAGCAGCAGTTACGGTTACTGTCGAAGGATCACTGTCTACCTGCCCGTCATTGACCACCAGTGTGGCGACATAAGAACCGGCAACATCGGCTGTAAATGTGGGAGTAGCCGAGGTTGCAGGAATGAGCGTAGCGCCGCTGCCAGCGGGTTTGGATGTGAGTGTCCAGCTGTAAGTCAGCAGGTCGCCGTTGGCATCAGAGCTGGCACTACCATTGAGTGTTACTAAAGTCCCTGTAATAACATTCTGAGCGATACCAGCTTTTGCCACCGGCTTAGTATTCGAGGCTGGGCTGTTACTGCTGCCGTCACCCCCACCACCAGATCCGCAAGCACTCAGCAGCACGACCACTGTTGCTGCAATAAGTAACTTGCATCTGGTAAACATTATTTCCTCCTCCTGATTTCTTTGAATTGTTTTTGGCGCTTTGCATTCAGGCTGATTGCCTGAAACCCATGCGCCGAATATCGGGCATGGGCCAGCGTCTGGTTGTTTTCAGGTATGAGCCTACCCCCCCCCCTCGTCCTTGGGTCAATGACTCTGAACGGAATGGACAAGGGGATGGCTGCGCCTGGAAAGCGCAACATGCAGAACCGCAAGGGAAACAAAGGATGTCGGGTTTACTTACACTACAAGAAATTTCCCGGAAACCAGAAAATGCCCGATCTGCTCGGCCACTTCCCGTGAAAACATCATGCCGGTATGAGAGACCGGCAACGCCAGGTGTTCATGTGCGGCGGGAAAAGCACTTTCCTTGACCGTCAGCAGGCCGTCGTTCGGCCGCGGCAGGCCGTGATACAACAAGCGGCCCAAACCGAAGGAATGGGTGCCGCAGATCACGCCCATTTCACGCAGCGGAGGCGACCAGTGTTGCGTCGCGCCGGCCAGCAGCTGCGCAACACTTTTCCCCATCGCCCGACGCCATAAGGCATGATGGCTCAGATGCTGCGCCGTACGGCTGCCGCCGTGCGGTGTGCCCAGCGTGACGATGCGCCCCGGTTTCTGTTGGGGATGTTCATGGAACAGCGCGCGGATCAGGATGCCGCCCAGGCTGTGGCCTACGAGATGCACGGTATCGGCATCGAGCGTATCGAGGAAACGCGCCAGCCACGCGGCATTGGCATGGAGATCGGCGCGGACCGAGGGATAGGAAAATAAATGAACGATGAAGCCCTGGCGTCGCAACCGGCGCGCCAGCACAAACAGGATGTAGCCCGAGAACCACAGGCCGTGGAGGAGGACGACGGCTTGAGGCTTAGTGACGGTTATGGCGAGATATCAAGCATGCGGTTGAGCGCCAGGCGCGCGGCCTCAGCCTCGGCCGGGGCAACCTTGATCTGATTGACCGCGCGCCCGACGACCAGATTCTCCAGGGTCCACAGAAGATGCTGGGGATCAATGCGAAACATGGTGGAGCACATGCACACCGTGGGCGACATGAATTCGACGATCTTGTTCTGCGCCCGGCCCTGTTCGGCGAGACGGTTCACGAGGTTGAGTTCGGTGCCGACGAGCCAGCGGCTGCCCGGCGCCGACTGCTCGATGGTCTTGATGATGAATTCGGTCGAGCCGACGTAATCCGACTTCTGGCATACCTCGAAAGAACACTCGGGATGGGAGATCACCTTGCCCTCCGGATGCGCTTTTCGGAACGCGTCTACGTGCTGCGGCTTGAACATCTGGTGCACCGAACAGAAACCCTTCCACAGCAGGATTTTGGCCTTTTCGATCTGTTCCCGGGTCAGGCCGCCGCATGGTTGGTTGAAATCCCACTCCGCCATTTCTTCCAGTGGTATCCCCATGCGCCAGGCGGTGTTACGCCCGAGATGCTGGTCGGGGAAGAACAATACCTTCTCGCGCTGTCGATACGCCCACTCAAGCACGCGCGCGGCGTTCGACGAGGTGCACACGAGCCCGCCGTGATTGCCGCAAAAGGCCTTGAGGTCGGCCGCGGAGTTGATATAGGTGATGGGCGTCACGCGCCGATCCGGGTCGAACAGCGCGCCGAGTTCCTTCCAGGCGCGCTGCACCGCGGTGTAATTCGCCATGTCGGCCATGGAACAACCGGCGGAAAGATCGGGAAGAATGGAAACCTGCTCCGGGCGCGAAAGAATATCCGCAACCTCGGCCATGAAGTGCACGCCGCAGAAGACGATGTAGTCGGCGTCGATCGAGGCCGCGAGGCGCGAGAGCTTGAGCGAGTCGCCGGTGAAATCCGCGTGCCGGTAGACCTCGTCGCGCTGGTAGTGATGCCCGAGAATCACCAGGCGCTTGCCGAGCTTCGCTTTCGCGGCACGGATACGCGCGTCGCAATCATCATCGGCGACACTGTCGAACTGTTCGTAGGCGAGCGCGGTTGCCATGCCAGTCTATTACCGCCCTCTCCCCTTACCCTCTCCCGCCTTCGCGGAAGAGGGGGGGTTGGAAGGTAATCCGTAAATGTTCACATCCAGTTCCATTTCGTGCTTGATCATGCGCCAAACTCATTTGGTATGTTCTTTAGTTTTAAGCATGGCCTCACGGTTGGTCCATGAAGTCACCTTCCCCGCCGCCTCGTCAAAACCAAACCAGCCATAGCCGACGTGTTCGGCGGGGTTCACTGTTATAATGATTTCCACGGGAAGTTCAAGGGCGAAGGCGTATTCGGTGTTTTCCTGCACTTCGGGGGCATAGCGGTGGCGCCATTTCGGCAGGATCGGGTAACGGTACGTGAGATTTAAATCCCGCAAGCCATTTGTGGCTTTAAGTCCTGCCTCCTCCCGCAGCTCGCGCACGGCGGCCTGCTGCGGTTCCGTTTCTTCCCACAAAAGACTGCCGGTGACTGACTGCCAGAAGTCCGGATCATCTGCGCGCTTCAAGAGCAACACCTTACCGGTCCGGGTATAGACCACGACCAGAACCGACTCAGGTCGCTTAAATTTTCTCGTCGACAGGGGCGACAATGTAGCCCTGCTGCGCTCGTCTTGCCATGTCAAGGTAGCCCTGCTGCGCTCGTCTTGCCATATTAGGTTGCCTCGCCGGCGGTTTTTTCCGGGGGCTTGCGTAATTTGATGCGCGCCATCCATGGCGCGCACCCTGCGGGCGCGCTAAAGCGCGTCAAATTTCGCTCCCGGCAAAATTTTTATGTGCAACTCGCGCAGCTGCATTTCATCCACCGTGCTCGGTGCGTCGGTCATCAGGCACGAGGCCTTCTGGGTCTTGGGGAAGGCGATCACGTCGCGTATCGAATCCACGCCGCTCATAAGTGCACACAGGCGGTCGAGGCCGAAGGCGATGCCGCCATGCGGCGGCGCGCCGTACCGAAGCGCATCGAGCAGGAAGCCGAACTTGGCGCGCGCCTCTTCCGGGCCGATGCCGAGCGCGGCGAATACCTTTTCCTGCACGTCCACGCGGTGGATGCGGATCGAGCCGCCGCCGATCTCGGAACCGTTCAGCACCATGTCATAGGCGCGCGCCTTCACGTTGGCGGGATCGAGGTCCACGCGCTCCAGGTCTTCGGTCTTGGGTGAGGTGAAGGGATGATGCAGCGCGACCCAGCGCTTGGCGTCGGCGTCGTAATCGAACATCGGGAAATCCACAACCCAGAGCATCTTCCAGGCTTCCTGCTTGAACTTCAAGTCGTCACCGAGCTTCAGACGCAGCGCCCCGAGCGAGTCGTTGACGACCTTGGCGGCATCGGCACCGAAAAAAATCAGGTCGCCGGTCTGCGCGCCCGTGCGCTGCATGATGCCCGCGATGACCTCGTTCGGCAGGAACTTGAGGATCGGCGATTGCAGCCCGTCACGACCCTTGGCGGCATCGTTGACCTTGATATAAGCCAGCCCCTTGGCGCCGTACTGGCCGACAAACGCCGTATAACCGTCGATCTGGCTGCGCGGCAGCTCGCCGCCCCTGGGCACGCGCAGCGCCGCCACGCGCCCAGCCGGATTATTGGCCGGGCCGGCAAAGACCTTGAACTCGACATTCTTCATCAAATCACCGACGTCGGCCAGTTCCAGCGGCACGCGCAGGTCGGGCCGGTCCGAGCCGAAGCGCCGTACGGCCTCGTCGTAGCTCATGCGCGGGATGGGGTTGGGCAGATCGACGCCGAGCACGTTCTTGAACAGCGTGCGCAGCATTTCCTCCATCAGACCCATCACGCCGTTCTCATCGAGGAACGAAGTCTCGATATCGAGCTGGGTGAATTCCGGCTGGCGGTCGGCACGCAGGTCCTCGTCGCGGAAACAGCGCGCGATCTGGAAGTAGCGCTCGAAGCCCGCGACCATCAGCAATTGCTTGAACAGCTGCGGCGACTGCGGCAGGGCGAAGAAATGTCCCGGGTGCGTACGCGAGGGCACGAGATAATCACGCGCGCCTTCGGGCGTGGACTTGGTGAGCATCGGGGTTTCGATTTCGGTGAAGTCGCGATCTTCGAGGAAGCGGCGCAGCGTCTGTGCCACCTTGTGGCGCAGACGGAGGTTCTTCTGCATGAACTCGCGGCGCAGATCGAGATAACGGTAGGTGAGCCGCACCGGCTCCGAGAGATCGGTTTCGTCCAGCTGGAACGGCAGCGCCTCGGCGCGGTTGAGAATTTCAATGCTATCCGCAACGACTTCCACCTTGCCGGTACGCAAATGCGGATTCTCGGTGCCGGCTGGGCGCGCGCGCACCTGGCCCTGCACGCGCAGCACGAACTCGGTGCGCACCGACTCGGCGGCGGCGAAGGCCTCTTTCCTGTCCGGATCGAACACGGTCTGCACCACGCCTGCGCGATCGCGCAGGTCGATGAAAATCACGCCACCGTGATCACGCCGGCTGTGGGCCCAGCCGCACAGGGTGACGCGCTTCCCGATGAGGGATTCGTTGAGTTCGCCGCAAAAATGACTGCGCATGTTCACCTGTTGTAATAAAACTCTGATTTATATGATCATCTGACGCAAAGACGCGAAGACGCAAAGAAAGGCTCATGATAATGAAACACAAAAATCTTTGCGTTCTTTGCGCCTTTGATGCGCGCCATCCGTGGCGCGCCCCCGGCGGGCGCGCTCCGCGCGTCCAATTTTGTTCCTGACAAAATTGTGCGTTGAACAATCATATAAACCGCACGCTCAGGATATCCGGCGCGCGTGTTGATCGATGATTTCATCTTTTTTGTTATCGGGAACCACCACACCGACGGAGAGCAGCATTTTAAGGCCCTGGTCCACGCTCATGTCGAGCTCGATCACGTCATCGCGCGGAACCATGAGAAAAAAACCGGAGGTGGGATTCGGCGTGGTGGGAATGAATATATTCACGATTTCCTGTCCGGTCTTGCTGCTGATCTCACTCGCCCCCGTGCCGGTCTGGAACGCCAGCGACCACATGCCCTGACGCGGGTATTCCACCAGCACCACCTTGCGAAACGATTTGCCGGAGGAAAACATGCTTTCCGCGACCTGCTTGACCGAGGCGTAGATCGAACGCACCAGCGGGATGCGCTGCAGGATGCGCTCGCCAATGGTGAAAAGCTGCTTGCCGAAGAGGTTGGTGACAACCATGCCGGTCACCAAAACGACAATGGCGGTCAACACGAGCCCCAGCCCCGGGATGCGAAAACCCAGGAGGTTCTCCGGCTGGATGACCTCGGGAAGCAGGAGCAGGGTCTGGTCCATCAGGTCCACCAGGAACGCCACAATGAGCAGGGTAACGCCGAGCGGGACCCAGACCAGTAACCCGGCCATCAGATAACGTCGCAGGGTGCCCATCATGCCTCAATGGGCGCAGCCGCAACCGCCGCTGCCGCAACCGCCGCCGGCCTTCTTTTTCGGGGGGGTGTCCGATGGTTCGGATTTTTCCTTCTTGCCGCCGCCCTTGAAGTCGGTGGCGTACCAGCCGCTGCCCTTGAGATGGAACCCGGCCGCGGAAATCAGCTTCTTGAGCGTGGACTGGCCGCAGGCGGGACAGTCCCTGAGGACCGGATCGCTCATCTTCTGGATGGCTTCCAGTCGGTGACCACAGGACCCACATTCATACTCGTAAATCGGCATACGGAATCTCCTGAAAAAACGCGCCCCCAAAGTATGGGGGCGGGGAACCATCCAGACAAGGCGGATTATATATGCGGGGCCCCTGTAACGCATTATTTTTAAAGCATTGTCTGGCATAGGGAGCCAAACCCGACCGGTCTGGTTCCCGGCTGAAGATAATCCGGCCACGGCGCGATGGAACGATATTCCCGGATGACTTATGCCAACGGCAGACATGAAGTCCGGCCGCATGTAAATTCCCGCCATCGGTGACATCCAGGCATTACCTGGAGGGGAGGCGCCGGAACCACGGAATTACCGGGAAAAAATGAATTCCGCTCTTCTATCCCCCTGCATTTTCCGCTAAATTATGCGCGTTTAAAGGAACCCCTTAACCCAACCTTCCACTTCAGGAGCATTACATGGCAAACAACAAACCGGGAAAGAAGAGCGCAACGAAGTCCGAGATCTACGCCCATATCGCTGAGAAAACCAACCTCAAGCGCAAGGACGTCGTGGCGGTTTTCGATACGTTGGCCAACCTCATCGAACGCGATCTGAAAAAGGGTCCGGGCATTTTCAATCTTGTCGGCATGATGAAGATCAAGATGGTCTACAAGCCCGCGGTGGCGGCGCGCAAGGGCATCAATCCGTTCACCAAGGAAGAGGTTATTTTCAAGGCGAAACCGGCGCGTAACGTGGTCAAGTGCCAGCCGCTGAAAATGCTGAAGGACATGGTGTAAGCGGAAACTCGCCAGGATTTAGGCGTTTCCGAGAACAGTATTTCGCGCCCTTTGGGCTCGGACGGTTCGACAAGGGCGTAGCGGACACGGGGCAACGATTCACAAGATCGTTGCCCCACGGAATGGGTGGTCAGGGAAGGTCACCTGGATTTCTTGTTGAGTGGTGTAGCGGTGTAACGCGATAGCGCAAGGTATTACAGCGTCGGCGTCAAATCTTCATGGGCGAACCGTTGCGGCAGCCCCATGTTGTTGATCTTTTGTTATCCCTCATCATCGTCATCATCTAATTCTTCATCGTCGTCCACATCGGTATCGTCGTCAGTCGCATCGCTGTCGACCACGTCATCCGTATCGTCCTCTTCTTCATCGGACTCCAGCTGTTCCAGATCCATGCCGTACCAGTCGTCCAGATCGATCTCATCGGTGGTGCCGTCGCTGTACCGGACTTCGATCGTCCCGTCGTTTTCATCAAAGGCAAGCACCTCGAAGGTACGACCATTCTCCTCCAGATCTTCGTAAAAGGCCCCTACCACCGGCTCTTCATGCATAGGCATTTTCAATCCCCTCGCGATAAAACAAACCCGTCTTCACAGAAATATCCAGACGGCCCTTTGCACTCTGCCACTGCTTCTACCCGCCGCCCTTTTATCCCGGGCTTAACCGCACTATGCTGGCAGGCTCGCAACTCGACCGTCACGACTTTTTCCTGGGATAACAGGGGGAAATTATATGATGACAAGACGAACGAAGCGTAGCGCAGTAGGGCTTCATTTATGACAGCAGACTGCCTGTTTTGCAAAATGGTGTCAGGACAGATCAAGCCCAACACCGTGTATGAGGACAACGACGTACTGGCATTCAAGGACATTAATCCACAGGCCCCGGTACACGTCCTGGTGGTTCCCAAAAAACACATCGCCACGCTCAACGATCTGGGTCCCGGCGACACCGATATTACCGGCAAACTGGTCAAGGCGGCTATTCACATCGCCAAGCAATCCGGCCTGGCCGATTCAGGTTACCGCGCCGTCATGAATTGCAATGCCGACGCCGGTCAGTCGGTGTTTCACGTACATCTGCATCTGCTCGGCGGGCGCTCCATGCACTGGCCCCCGGGCTAACGCCCAATGCCTCGGCTCCGGCGGTTACCGTGTGAAATAAAAAAGGTGTGAAGGACTGTCCTTCACACCTTGGGCTGTATCGTCTTACGCTCAGAATGGAATATCGTCGTCAAAATCCCCGGCCACGGCCGCGTTGCCCGCCTTCTTGGCCCCGGCCGCGCCGGTATTTTCCGTTGCGGACGGCTGATCCTGGTTGATATTCTCACTCGGGACACCGGCGCCGCCGCGCGAGCCCAGCATCTGCATTTCGTTCGCGACGATTTCAGTGGTGTAACGATCGTGCCCATCCTTGTCCTGCCACTTGCGTGTCTGCAACCGCCCTTCCACGTACACCTGCGAACCCTTCTTCAGGTATTCGCCGGCGATCTCGGCCAGACGCCCGAAAAACACCACCCGGTGCCATTCGGTCTTTTCCTGCTTCTCACCGGAATTCTTGTCCTTCCAGGATTCCGAGGTGGCCAGCGTAACGTTCGCCACCGCCGACCCGTTGGGGGAATAACGTACCTCGGGGTCGCGCCCCAGGTTGCCGATCAGAATTGCCTTGTTTACACCACGTGCCATGTTTGCTTCTCCATTAGGTTAATCACGGAGCCCTTGCTGTCGGAATGTAAAACCGTTTCCATCCTTAGGTTCGTAACCGGTGCATCCCTGCACCACTCCTCTCCGTGAAAGTTAAGGGCAATGCATCATAGCCAGATTCAGATGCCGGCACAATTCCACCCGCCGCACGCCGATGAGCCGATACATTTCATCGGTTTATATGAATATTCTAAGAGTTTGTATCAAATTGAAAATCAAATGCATCAGCCACAGAGATCACAGAGCATACAGAGATAAATAAAAAATAGGTTTTATTCTGTGACTTCGTCTTATGCCAAGACGAACGAGCGCAGCGAGTAGGGCTTCTCGTCATAGGGCAAGACGAACGAGCGCAGCGAGTAGGGCTTCTCGTCATAGGGCAAGACGAACGAGCGCAGCGAGTAGGGCTTCGTTTGTGTACTCTGTGGCCAGCTTTTTTCGTTATGCGGCCGCAGAAAGAATCAGGTCGTCGGCAGCAACCGGCGCAGCGCCGGTTCATCGAACCGGCGACTGTCCACCTTGAGATAGGCGACGCCCTCGTCCGCCATCACGGTGGCTTCCGTCACGCCCTGCACGTCGCCGAGTTGCCTTTCCAGGCGGCGGGCATCCTCCGCGCTCAGGGCGTTGATATGAAACATCAGGTTTTTCACTGCCGGGGGCGATTTCATCCCCAATGCCAGGTACAACCACAGGCCGATCAGCACCGCTCCGAACTCGAATACGGCGGCGGCGCCGAAGTAATCTGAAAGTATTCCGCCCGCAGCTCCACCGACAAAAAGCCCCAGCGCCTGAGAGGTGTTATAGACACCCATGGCCGTGCCCTTGGCCCGTGCCGGGGAGATTTTGCTCACGAGCGAGGGCAGGCTTGCCTCCAGCACGTTGAAGGCCACGAAATAAAACGTCAGCACCGTGACCAAACCCCAGAAGTGCTGGAGAGCGGGAACAAAGGCGAGTTGCATGGCCAGCATCAATGTCACCGAGCCGATAAAGACCGGTTTGGCCTGCGCCCTCTTTTCGCTGTAGAGAATCAGCGGCACCATGAACACGACGGAGATCGCCAGCACCGGCAGATACACCTGCCAATGATGGTTGGCATCGAGACCACCTGTTTCCCGCAGCGCGAAGGGCACCACCACGAACATCGCCATCTGCACCACGTGCAGGGCGAAAATGCCGAAGTTCAACCGTCCGAGTTCGCGATCGCGCAATACGCCGAGAAGTCCGGCTGGCGCGGCTTCAGTATCGGAATGAAAATGGCTTTGCTTCGGATCGGGCACGATAAATTTCATCATCAGGATTGCCAGCAGCGCCAGCACGCCGGTCATGGCGAATATACCGGGGATGCTGATGAGATAGTAAAGCGCCGGTCCCAGCACCAGGGATAGCGCAAAGGTCAGACCGATGGTACCGCCGACCATGGCCATGGCCTTGGTGCGGTGCTCCTCGCGCGTGAGGTCCGCGAGCAGCGCCGTTAAAACCGAGTTGATGGCGCCCGCGCCCTGAATCGTGCGACCAATGATCACCATGTAGATATCATCGGCCGCGGCGGCGATAAAACTCCCCAGGGCGAACAGCACCAGTCCGAAATAAATAACACGCTTACGCCCCACGCGATCCGAAACCATCCCGAAGGGCAAATGCAGCAGCGCCTGGGTCAGTCCATAGACACCCAGCGCCAATCCGATGAGGGTATGATTTTCGCCACCCGGCAGATGCTCCGCGTAAACCGCAAACACCGGCAGGATCAGGAACATCCCGAGCATGCGCAGGCCGTAAATGCTGGCCAGACCGGCGGCGGCGCGCCGCTCCAGCGGAGACATACGATCTTGCGGGGAAAACATTATATGGATTGGGAAAAATAGGCTGTTTTCAGTATATTAACAGATTCGCCTTTAACCCGGCATCAGCCGTAGACACAGCAGCATGGAATACATCCGCATCCGCGGCGCACGCACGCATAATCTCAAGAATATCGACGTCGACCTGCCGCGTGAGCAACTCATCGTCATCACGGGGCTGTCCGGCTCCGGCAAGTCTTCGCTCGCCTTCGACACGCTGTATGCCGAAGGCCAGCGGCGATATGTCGAGTCGCTGTCGGCCTATGCGCGCCAGTTCCTGGCGCTCATGGAAAAACCGGATGTGGACCTGATCGAGGGCCTGAGTCCCGCGATCTCCATCGAGCAGAAGTCCGCCTCGCACAACCCGCGCTCCACGGTCGGTACCGTCACGGAAATCTACGATTACCTGCGCCTGCTGTTCGCGCGCGTGGGCGAACCGCGCTGCCCAGAACACGGGGTGACGCTCGCGGCCCAGACGGTGAGCCAGATGGTGGACCATGTCATGACGCTGCCCGAGGGCACCAAGCTCATGCTGCTGGCGCCACTGATCGAGGGACGCAAGGGCGAGCACCTGCACATCCTGGATCGCCTGCGCACCCAGGGTTATATCCGCGCACGTATCGATGGCGTGGTGGTTTCACTCGATGAAGCGCCGGAGCTCAAGAAGAATTTCAAACACACGATTGAAGCCGTGGTGGACCGCGTGGTCGTGCGCAAGGGTCAGGAACAGCGCCTGGCCGAATCCTTCGAGACCGCGGCCAACCTGGGAGAAGGCCTGATCCGTGTGGTGGTGCTGGACGAACAGAACAGCAGTGCGCAGGAAATCGTTTTTTCCGCGCGCTACGCCTGCCCGCATTGCGGCTACAGTCTGGCCGAACTCGAACCGCGGCTGTTTTCCTTCAACAACCCGGCCGGCGCCTGCCCAAGCTGCGACGGTCTCGGCGTGCGCCAGTTCTTCGACCCCGCGCGCGTGGTCAGCGACCCCACCCTGTCATTGCCCGCCGGCGCGATACGCGGCTGGGACCGGCGCAACGCATTTTACTTTCACATGCTGGAATCGCTGGCCAAACATTACAAGTTCAACCTCGATGCGCCGTTTGAGACACTCCCGAAAAAGGCGCGCGACGTCATCCTGCATGGAAGCGGCGATGAGCTTATTACCTTCACCTATTTCGGCGAGCAGGGTCCGCGCGCCAGACGCAAGCATGCCTTCGAGGGCGTGATCCCCAACATCGAGCGGCGCTACCGCGAATCCGAATCCAATTCCGTGCGCGAGGAACTGGCAAAATTCCTCAGTCACCAGCCCTGTGAAACCTGTGACGGGTCGCGCCTGAAACGCGAGGCCCGGCATGTGTTCGTGGGGGCAAAAGCGCTGCACGAAATCACCCAGCTGCCCGTGGCCACGGCGCTCGATTTTTTCCAGGGCCTGCGTCTGGCGGGAAGTCGCGGCGAAATTGCCGCCAAGATCGTGAAAGAGGTCGCCAATCGTCTCGGGTTTCTGGTCAGCGTCGGACTAGATTACCTCACGCTGGCGCGCTCGGCGGAAACGCTTTCCGGCGGCGAGGCGCAACGGATACGGCTGGCCTCCCAGATCGGCGCCGGGCTGGTCGGCGTCATGTATGTACTCGATGAGCCCTCGATCGGCCTGCACCAGCGCGACAATGCGCGCCTGCTCGACACCCTGCGGCGCCTGCGCGACCTCGGCAACACCGTGATCGTGGTGGAACATGACGAAGAAGCGATCCGCGCCGCGGACTTCGTGCTGGACATCGGTCCGGGCGCGGGCGTACACGGCGGCGAGGTCGTAGCGCAGGGAGCACCCGAGGAGATTGTGCGGCATCCGCGCTCGATCACCGGCGCCTATCTGCGCGGCGAGCGAAAAATCGCGGTTCCGCACGGTCGTACGCCCAACGATCCCTCGCGTCAGCTTGTGATTCGCGGCGCCACCGGCAACAACCTGAAAGACGTCGATGTTTCGATTCCGGTGGGGCTTTTCACCTGCGTGACCGGCGTGTCGGGCTCGGGAAAATCCACGCTCATCAACGACACGCTCTATGCCTCCGTCGCCAAGCATCTGTACGGTTCCACGCTCGAACCCGCCCCCTGCCGCGCCATCGAAGGGCTCGAACAGTTCGACAAGGTCGTGGACATCGACCAGTCGCCGATCGGACGCACGCCGCGTTCGAACCCCGCTACTTATACCGGGTTATTCACCCCCATCCGCGAACTGTTCGCCGCCACGCCCATGGCGCGCGAACGCGGCTATGCGCCGGGACGCTTCTCCTTCAACGTCCGGGGCGGACGCTGCGAGGCCTGCCAGGGTGACGGCCTGATCAAGGTGGAGATGCATTTCCTCCCGGATATTTACGTGCCCTGCGACGTGTGCCGCGGCAAGCGCTACAACCGCGAGACCCTCGACGTCCGTTACAAGGACAAGAGCATCGATGAGGTGCTGGGCATGACCGTGGAAACGGCGGCGGGATTTTTCAGCGCCATCCCCCCCGTGAGCCACAAGCTCCAGACGCTGCTCGATGTCGGCCTGTCCTACATTACCCTTGGCCAGAGCGCCACCACGCTCTCCGGCGGCGAGGCGCAGCGCATCAAGCTCGCGCGCGAGCTGTCCAAGCGCGATACCGGGCGCACGCTGTATATCCTGGACGAGCCGACCACGGGGCTGCACTTCCACGACATCCAGCAGCTGCTGGCGGTGCTGAACCGGCTGCGCGACCACGGCAACACGGTGGTGGTGATCGAGCACAATCTCGACGTCATCAAGACCGCGGACTGGATCATCGATCTCGGCCCCGAGGGCGGCGACGGCGGGGGCAAGGTTCTGGCCGCGGGCACACCCGAGGAAGTGGCGCTACAACCGGCGTCTCATACCGGGGAATTCCTGAGACATGCGCTGGAACGCCGCGCCATCGGCCTGAGTCGCAAAGCCGGCTGAAGAAGAAGCCACTTCAAAAACGGATGTAAGGTGAGCTTTGTTCACCGTCGGAAAACAGTCAAAGCCATTCGGGGCAGGCAATACCTCCCTCCGATACTTCAAGCGTATTTTTTAGATGGCTTCTGACCGACCGGAATCGAGGTGAGAAGAAACCGATTCAGACAAGCAGCGCGGCGGCCCGGCCGAGTACCTCGTGCAACGTGCGCTCGGAGACTTTCCCTTTCTTCACCACTGCCCGCGCCCGCCAGTCCATGCTCCGCAACTGGTCGGCCAGGATGGCGCCGGCGACTTCTGAACCGCCCAAGATCGGCACAACGAAGGGATAAGGCTTGACCTTGCTTGTGATGGGGCAGCAGAGCATGAGCCCGCTGCGGGCATTGTAGGACGCGGGCGAAAGCACGAGCGCCGGCCGGTGACCGGACTGCTCGTGTCCGGCTGTAGGACTGAAATCCAGCCATACGACGTCGCCGCGCTCCGGGACATACCTTGCCATCACAGTACCTCGCGCCCGACCGGCGGGCCGAAGTCCACCTCCTTATAGCGATTTCTCGGAGTGATTTTCTTCACCAAGTCTTCAAGACGGTAGCGCGGAATTGGCCCGGTCTTTTCGGCCGGCACGACCGGCACAAGAACGATGCGACCCTTTTTCACCTCGATGGTCAGGGCATCGTGAGGTTTAAGCCCCACCTCTTCAACGACACCGCGCGGGATACGCACGGCCAGGCTGTTTCCCCACTTCTGGGCTTTGGTTTTCATGAAGAAGTCCTCAACTGTCGTATCTACACTGTATCAACGTAACGTGGCCGGCACGCGAAGTCAACCAACCGAAACCATCCTTTCAGCCTGAACTGAAAGGATGGTAGGCAGCCTTCTTACGGACACCTTAAATATATCCAGCTTGCCACCGGCGGCGGCTTGAGGTTCACTAGAACCTATCTCAAAAACGGTAGGGCGCGCCCTGCGCACCAATTCATGGCTTAAACGAAGCCCTTGGTGCGTGGGACGCACCCTACGAGCAAAACAAGGGATTTTTGAGATAGCCTCTAACCATAGTGGGTCCACTCGTCGGATGCTTGCAATTGTGCATTCTAAATGCATAATTGCACAATATGACCACCTACCTGCCGCGCACCCTGGAGCCTGTTCTGCGGAAGACCGCACGGGAATTTCCCGCCGTGGTGCTGACGGGGCCGCGCCAGTCGGGAAAGACCACGCTGTTACGCCATGTCTTTGGCAAGCGCCTCGGTTACGTGTCACTCGAGCCGCCGGATGTGCGGGCCGCCGCCACGGCGGACCCCAGGGGGTTCCTCGATCTGTGGCGGCCGCCGGTGATTCTGGACGAGATTCAGTACGCCCCCGACCTGTTGCCCTACATCAAGGAGCGCATCGACGCAAGGCGCTCGCTCAAGGGCCAATACTTGCTCTCCGGATCCCAAAATCTTTTGCTCATGCAGCAGGTGGCCGAATCGCTCGCGGGGCGTGCCGCCGTGCTGCACCTCTTGCCTCTGTCGCATCGGGAGTTGGTGGGCCAGCCGGCGGCGTTGCCGCCGTGGGAACGAAGAGCGCGTCCCGGCGCCGCGTCCAAAGGCCGGCCGGACGCCTTCTGGGCTGCGGCGCTACGCGGCGGATTTCCCGAACCGGCCTCGGAACCCCGGCGCGACATCGCGCTCTGGTACGGAAGTTACATCCAGACCTATCTTGAGCGTGATGTACGAACTTTGCGCCAAGTAGGCGACTTGACGCAGTTCCAGGTTTTCTTGCGCGCGCTGGCCGCGCGCAGCGCCCAGCTCATCAATTTCACGGAGATGGGCCGCGACCTCGGCCTTGCCACCAACACCGTGAAGGCGTGGATTTCCGTATTGGAGGCCACGCATCAAATTTTGATCCTGCGCCCCTATCATGCGAACGCGGGCAAGCGTCTCGTGAAGACGCCGAAGATCTATTTCACCGATACCGGCCTGTTGTGTTATCTCGCCGGCATCCGCGATCCGGCTCATGCGGCGGCGGGCCCGATGGCCGGCGCCATCGCCGAAACCGCGGTGGTGATCGAAGTATTCAAATCATTCCTGCATCGTGGAGCGGAGCCGCGCCTGTATTTTTGGCGCACCTCGACCGGCGATGAAGTGGACCTAGTCATTGAAACGCCGAAGGGTTTGCTTCCCTTGGAAGTAAAGACCACGGCTACTCCGTCGCCCGCCATGGCCCGGGGGATTTTGAGATTTCGAGAATCTGTCCGAAAAGCGCGCCCGGATGGATTTGTCGTGCATACGGGCGATGTCACGCTGCCGCTCGGAGGCGGCGTCGTGGCGCTGCCTTTCGCAGACTTGTAGCACGCCCTTCCGCGCCGCGTGTTGCCCGATGATGATCGCCGCAGTCGATAAATCACGCCCGGTGGACACTCGAAATGGCGCGAAACCCTGCGGATTTGTTTTGCCGGCCCGCCTGTACCACTATATGTATTCTGCCGCGATTCGCGGCGGACCGGCGCGGTGAGCTGCACGACGTCGGCGGGCGAGCGCACAGTGGTTATCGCGCTGGGGAAGATTCCGGTTTCGACGTGCCGGACGCGCGGGCAGAAGGTTTTAAGCGCCTGCGTGTTTTCCGGGATGCCTTCGCGGTCGAACAGTTGTAGGGTATCGGCTCGCGGCCGTCCAGCTTCATCAGCGCGGCGGCCTTGATCGGGGGGTATTTCATTCGGTCATGGCTCCCTGAGTTTGAAGCTTTCTGGAGAAATATCTTCGCGCGGATGGAGTTCCATGTCTAGCGCAGTGGCGCGGGGCGAGATTCGAGGAGCAGCTCCCGCTCCTCGGAGCGGGAGAGGATTGAAACGTCAGCGCGGCGTGTTCCCCACGCGCGTGGGGATGAACCGTAATGCCTGGACTGAGGCGGCGCGAGACCAATCAGCCGGCCATTCCACCCGCGTGCGTGCGCACCGTATCCCATTCCTGTTCCGGCAACTGCAGCACCTGATACAGCGGCTTGGGCGTGTCGATGCCGTGCCCTTGGGCGTGGTCCACGCCGATTTCACGCAGCGTGTCGATCAGGGCCTGGCTCTCGACCGACTCGGCGATGGTGATGAGCCCCATGACGTGCCCGACCTGGTTGATGGCCTCCACCATGGCACGGTGCAGGGGATCGTCGAGCATGCCTTCGATGAAATCGCCGGCGATCTTGAGATAATCCACGGTCAGACTCTTGAGATAACCGAAAGAAGACAACCCCGAGCCGAAATCATCGAGCGCGAAACGGCAGCCCATGTGCTTGAACCGCGCGATGAAATCGCGCGCGCGCGCCAGGTTGGCAATGGCGGCGGTTTCGGTGATCTCGAAACAGATACTGCGCGGGTCGACCCGGTGCTGGGAAAATTGCTGCATGACAAACTCGAGAAATTGTTCATCCCCGAGGGACTGGCCGGAGAGATTGACGGCGAACAGCGCGCCGCCGGTCTTGTCGCTCTTTCCTGTCTGCGCCTGATATTTTTCCAGCATGGTGAACACCGTCCGTATCACCCAGCGGTCGATGGACGGCATCAGATGGTAGCGCTCGGCGGCCGGGATGAATGCCGCAGGCAGCACGAAGTCCTCGTCCTGCACGCGCACCAGGATTTCATGGAATGTGCCGGGTTGTTTCATCCCGTCCCGCAGCGGAACGATGGCCTGGCAATAGAGATCGAAGCTGTTGTTTTCCAGGCCCTGGCGCAGCCGGTGCACCCACTGCATCTCGCCGCGCCGCTGGGCAAACGCCCGGTCGTCCGGCTGGTAGATGTGGATGCGGTTGCGTCCACGGTCCTTGGCGATATAACAGGCGGAGTCGGCGGCGCTCAGCACTTCCGTCAGACCGCCGCTGTCGCGCGAGATCGGAACCAGGCCGATGGAAACGCCGATCTCGAATGCGCGCTTCTCCCACATGAACCGGAAATCCTTGACGGACTGGCGCAACAGGTCGGCGATCTGCTCGGTCTTGTCGATCGAACAGTCCTCGAGGATGACGCCGAACTCGTCGCCTCCCAGGCGCGCCAGCATGTCGCTGGCGCGGATTTCCTTTTGCAGTTGACTCGCCAGCTGCTTGAGCAATTCATCGCCCGCGACATGACCGCAGGTATCGTTCACGATCTTGAACTGGTCAAGGTCGAGATAAAGCAGCGCGTGCGTGCGCGCCCCGGCGCGCGCGCTGTCCAGCACGTGCTGCAGGCGTGACTCGAATTCGCGCCGGTTCAGGAGTCCCGTGAGCGGATCGCGCGAGGCGAGAAAGGCCATGTGCCGCGCCATGCCCTGGATTTCCGTCACGTCATGAAATACCACCACCGCGCCCAGAATCGCCCCGTCCCGGTCGCGGATCGGCGCGGCGGAATCCTGGATTTCGATCTTGCCGCCTTCATGGCTCATCAACAGGTGATGGCTGTCGTGGCGGATGGTGCGACCTTCCCTGAGGCAATAATGAATGGGGTATTCCTCGAGGCGATTGGACTCCTCGTCAAAAATCTTGAATACCTCGCTCAAGGGCTTCCCCTGAGCCAGGTCGCCCTTCCATTCGGTGAATTGTTCCGCGACCGGATTCATGTACACAATCCGGCCTGCGGCATCGGTGGTGATGACCCCGTCGCCGATGGACTCGAGCGTCACCTGCGCGCGCACCTTTTCCAGAAGTAGCGCGTCCTCCGAACGTTTCTTCTCCCGGTCGCGCGCCTCCTGCAAAGCCGCCGCCATGGCATTGATGCCGTCCTCCAGCCGACCCACTTCGCCGCCCGATTGCGTCGACACCCGATAATCGAGCACGCCGTTTTTTATTTTCTCCACCGCATGGGTCAGGGAGATCACGGGCCGTGTCACGCCACGCGCCATGCGCAAGGCAAACACGATGGTCACCACCAGACCCAGAAGGACGATGAACAGGCTCTGAAACAGGATTTTGTTTTGCTCCGTTTGCAGCGCCGCGCTGGAAAGCTGGACCGTCACCCAGCCCGTCTGTTTTTTCGAGGCCGTGGCGGCCCCCCCGCCCGGCCTCGCGTCACCGGCTTCCTCGCTGTAATAGACCGGCGCCAGAAGTTTGTAGCGTGAGCTTTCCGCCAGAGGCGGAGGCTTGCTCTTGTCAGGGGTCTCGGAGGCATGCGCCAGGATGTTGCCCTTCATGTCGGTAACCGTCACCGCCAGGACATTTTTCTCCTGCAAGGTCGATTGTACGAAGCGGGCGAGCTTCTTCCGATTGCCGGATAAAAACGCATCTTCACTGATCGCCGCCAGTTGCGTGGCGATGGTCTGGCCACGGTTACGCAGGGCCTCTTCAAGGTCCTGGATGCGGGCATTGGTAAAATGCAGCGACAACAGCAGCACCGCCACGGTAAGCGGGGCGAGGGCCAGAAACAATACCCGCTTCTGTAGGCTCCATTCTTTCATATGATTGTCATGGCTGTGTCAGCGTGAGCGGATCACCAGGTTTGAAACCAAGCCGCACCGCCGCGCTGCCACCATTGACGGCAATCTCGACCAGTCCGTTGGAGTTCTGGTACCAGAATGCCGTACCCGGCGGCACATCCGAAAAAACCTGCGCGTATTTTAACACTTCCCTGCCGATACGAATTGCTCGTGACACCGGCACTGACTCGGCACGCAGGCCACTAATACCATTACCGTAATGATCTATATGGAGAATTTCCGCCAAGTCATCCGGCCAAGGCGCATCGGGCGGGAGCGTCAGCCCGGCCGGCTCGGCATCCGGCATGTCCCCGCGGGCCAGTCGTGCGGCGACGGGGGCGAACAGATCGCGTCCGTGGAAACTGGCGGACATCCCGGGAGGACGCCAGCGGATCGCGCGGCATTCATATTCGGTGGCACGCCGCTGCACCATCTCGAACAGGCCGTTGTCCGGACCGACATACCAGCACTTGTCCGCCTTGAGCATGACCGCACGGCGCCCGCTGCCCACGCCCGGGTCGACGACACAGACGAAAACCGTGCCCGGCGGGAATTCACGGGCATAGGCCGGCAGCAAATAGGCGCCGGCACGGATGTTGAAATCAGGCACGGAATGAAACAGGTCGATGACCGGCGCGCCCGGCGCCTCGCGTGCAAGCACGGCATGCAGCTGACCGACATAGGGGTCGGTGAGGCCGAAATCGGTAAACAGGACAATCATGGCGCGCCTGCCTTATTGTCTCGCACGACACATCAAATAAAAAAGCCGGGCATGCCCGGCTTTTTTAGGCAAGACGAACTGCCGTTACTCCGCAGTGGCTTTGGATGTCTGCTTGCCCTTGGCGGATTGCTTCCGGGTCGTGCTCTTCTTGGCCTTGCTCTTGGCCGCCGCTGCGCCTGCCGTCTCCGTGGCCACCGCGTCGGCGACACGTTGTTCGGTCAGTTGCACCAGCGCCATGGGCGCGGCATCGCCACGCCGGTAACCGGTCTTGAGGATGCGCAGGTAACCGCCCGGACGGTCCTTGAAACGCACGCCCAGGTCATCGAACAGCTTGCCGACCATATCGCGATCGCGCAGGCGGGAATAGGCCAGACGCCGGTTGGCGAGCGAGGCAGTCTTGGCCAGCGTGATAAGCGGCTCGGCCACGCGCCGCAGCTCTTTCGCCTTGGGCAGCGTGGTCACCAGTTGCTCATGGCGCAGCAATGAAACCGCCATGTTGCGGAACATCGCCACGCGGTGGCTGCTGGTGCGATTGAGTTTACGGCCGCTTTTGTGGTGACGCATTATGAAACCCTCTAAAAATCACTGGGACCGCAGATAAACGCAGATGAAAAATCCGGATGGACGCAGACAAATCCGAAAATAAAAGCCTGAACCAGGTGTTTCCGCTCAAAATTATCTGCGTTTATCTGCGTAACTATCCGCGTTCATCTGCGTTTCAAAATTCTTACATGCCTTACTCTTCAGGTGGCGGAACCCATCTCCGGGGTTTTTTCCATGTCCTTCAGGGAAGCCGGCGGCCAGTTTTCGAGCTTCATGCCGAGCGACAGGCCGTGCTGGGCCAGAACGTCTTTGATCTCGGTGAGCGACTTCTTGCCGAGATTGGGCGTCTTGAGCAGCTCGAACTCGGAGCGCTGGATGAGATCGCCGATATAGAAAATGTTTTCGGCCTTGAGGCAGTTGGCCGAACGCACCGTGAGCTCGAGATCGTCCACGGGACGCAGCAGCAGCGGATCCATTTCGGGCTTGTGTTTCTCCTCCGCCTTGGTCTCGGGGCTCTTGAGGTCGACGAAAATGGATATCTGGTCCTGCAGGATGTTGGCCGCGCGCCGCACCGCCTCTTCCGGGTTGATGGCGCCGTTGGTTTCGATGTCGAGAATCAGCTTGTCGAGGTCGGTGCGCTGTTCCACGCGCGCGTTTTCGACCGTATAGGCCACGCGGCGGATCGGGCTGTAGGAGGCATCGAGCTGCATGACGCCGATGGTACGGGCCTCGGTTCCGGCGCCGCGCGCCGTGACCGGCTGGTAGCCGCGCCCACGGTTCACCTTGAGCTCCATGTTCAGCGTTCCGTCCTTGGTGAGGGTGGCGATCACGTGCTTCGGATCCACCACTTCCACGTCATGTTCCAGCTGGATGTCGCCGGCCGTGACAACGCCGGGTCCTTTCTTGCTCAGCTTCAGCGTGACTTCGTCACGGCCGTGCATGCGCAGCGCGACCGTCTTGAAATTGAGCAAAATCTCGATCACATCCTCCTGCACGCCCTCCATGGTGGAGTACTCATGCAGCACGCCATCAATCTTCACCTCGGTGATCGCACTCCCCGGCATGGAGGAGAGCAGGATGCGCCGCAGCGCATTGCCGAGTGTGTAGCCGAAACCGCGTTCGAGCGGCTCCAGCGTGATTTTCGCGTGCGTGGAAGATAGCGTCTGCACGTCCACCAGACGCGGCTTCAGAAATTCGGTTGCAGAACTCTGCATGATAGCGTCCTCGCTAAGATAAGGATTACGTTACTTCGAATAAAGCGCTACGACGAGACTTTCGTTGATGTCCGACGGCAAGTCGCTGCGTTCCGGCACGCTCTTGAACGTGCCTTTCATGGCCTTGACATCGACATCCAGCCATTCCGGAATCCCGCGCTGGCCGGCCGCCTCGAGCGCGGCCTTGATGCGCAACTGCTCCTGCGCCGAGGTGGAAATCTCGATGAGGTCGTTCGGCCGGACCTGGTAGGACGGGATGTTGACGCGCCGGCTGTTCACGCGCACGGCATTGTGTCGCACCAGTTGCCTGGCCTCGGCCCGGGAAATGCCGAACCCCATGCGATAGGCCACGTTATCCAGACGGGATTCGAGCATCTTCAGCAAATCCTCGCCGGTCGAACCCTTGTGGCGCGCGGCTTCTTTGTAGTAATTCTCGAACTGACGCTCGAGAATACCGTAGATGCGGCGCAGTTTCTGCTTCTCGCGCAATTGCCTGCCGTAATCGGACAGGCGGCTCTTCTGCTGGCCGTGCTGGCCGGGGGCATAGGCGCGTTTTTCCACCGGACACTTCTCGGTGAAGCATTTCTCGCCTTTCAGGAACAGCTTGCCGCCTTCGCGCCGGCAGAGACGACATTTGGAATCGATGTAACGTGCCACTGAGTTGATCTCTCCGTTATGAATTTACACGCGACGCCGCTTGGCCGGACGGCACCCATTGTGGGGCATCGGCGTCACGTCGATGATATTGGCGATTTCGAACCCTAGGGCATGCAGCGCCCGCACGGCGGATTCGCGTCCCGGTCCCGGACCTTTCACATGCACTTCCAGTGAACGCACACCATATTCCTGCGCCGCACGCCCTGCCTTGTCGGCCGACACCTGGGCGGCGAACGGCGTGCTCTTGCGCGAACCCTTGAAGCCATTATTGCCGCAGGTTGACCATGACAGCACATTGCCCTGACGGTCGGTGATGGAAATGATGGTGTTGTTAAAGGAAGCGTGGATATGGGCAATGCCTTCCGAAACGCTTTTCTTCACGCGCTTCTTGGCCTTGGCCGGCGCGCTCGCGGTGGATTCAGGTGCGGCTGGATTGGTAGCCATGATTCAGTGTTCCGTGTGCTATTCGCTCGTTGGTTTGCCGGTGCCGCGGATGACGCTCTTGCGCGGCCCCTTGCGGGTGCGGGCGTTGGTCCGCGTCCGCTGACCGCGTACCGGCAATCCCCGGCGGTGACGCATGCCGCGGTAGCTGCCCATGTCCATGAGGCGTTTGATGCTCATTGACATGGTGCGGCGCAGATCGCCTTCCACCGTGATTTTCGCTACTTCATTGCGAATTTTGTCCACTTCCGCGTCGGTCAGGTCCTTTACCTTGGTGGATGTCGCTACGCCAGTGGCGGCGCAAATGTCGCGCGCACGCGTATTGCCGATCCCGTAGATCGACGTCAAAGCAACCCAGATATGCTTCTGGTTCGGAAGATTGATGCCTGCAATTCGGGCCATTTCGCCTGTCTCTCCTGCCGCGCCCAAGCGCGGGAAAACGCGCAAGGGTACTGATTCATCCGGTAGAAATCAAGTATTTAGCGCGGGTCTCAGCCCTGTCGCTGTTTGTGGGTCGGATCCGAACAGATCACCCGCACCACGCGTTTGCGCCGCACGATCTTGCAGTTACGGCACATTTTCTTGACCGACGCCCTTACTTTCATGACTACTCTCCAATACTATTTTCTGGAACGCGGATAAACGCAGATTAAAACCGCAGATTAACGCGGATATTTCCGGTCCACCTGATTCAATCTGCGTTCATCAACAATATAAATCCGCGTCTATCTGCGTTAAAAAAACATTACCGGGTTACCGCGGCAACCCCATCCCGCCGGTCAGGTTGGCCTTGCGCAGCAGGCTCTCATACTGGCGCGACATGAGCCGTGCCTGCACCTGGGCCATGAAATCCATGCACACCACCACCACGATCAACAATGAGGTGCCCCCGAAATAAAACGGGACATTCCACTTCACGATCATGAACTCCGGCAGCAGGCACACCAGCGTCACATAGACCGCACCGCCCAGAGTCAGCCGCGACATCACCCCGTCGATATAGCCGGCCGTCTGCTCGCCCGGGCGTATGCCCGGGATGAATGCGCCGGACTTCTTCAGGTTCTCCGCCGTCTCCTTGGGATTGAACACCAG
>Ga0209324_10000688_pt1 | contig 23360 bp, 28 predicted proteins | sample Rifsed19ft3_FD_184015 | JGI IMG/M metagenome (GOLD analysis project Ga0209324, IMG submission 184015) | Soil microbial communities from Rifle, Colorado, USA - sediment 19ft 3 (version 2) | ecosystem: Environmental > Terrestrial > Deep subsurface > Rock core/Sediment | place: Rifle, Colorado...
GATTTTTTGGTTGAGGATCTGCATATGAACCCTGCCGAAATTTCGGATTTCATTGGTTCCCTGGACGGCATGGGCTTTGATATTTCCAAGCTGGACCTTCCTACCATCGAAACGGTCTCGGACCTTCTGGACGCACTCGGCGAACACGCTGAAATCTAAATGACTGACATCAAAAAACTAAAAGAGCTATTCAACGACAAGGACTTACTCACCCTGGCCCTGACCCACAAATCCTGGGTCAACGAACATGTTGGCGCAAGAGGCACCAACGAAAGATTGGAATTTCTGGGTGATGCCGTCTTGGAGTTTATAGTTTCCAAAGAGCTTTACGAGCGGTTCCCGGATAAGGAAGAAGGGTATTTGACGGCCCTTCGGGCAAATCTGGTCAACACCGAGAATCTATCCCGGGTTGCCGAAAAACTGGGGGTCGGCGAGGAACTCTTTCTTTCGAAAGGGGAGGAGGATGGGGGAGGCAGAACAAATCCTTCCCTTCTGGGAGACACCGTCGAGGCCCTAATCGGCGCCCTTTTTATGGACCGGGGGGTAGAGATAACCCACGAGTTTATCAAGGAAAATATTATTGTTGAAATTCCCGAAAAGGTCAGCGGCCCCTTAAAGGATGCCAAGAGTCGGCTCCAGGAGGCGGTTCAATCCAAAGGGCTACCTACTCCAAGATACAAAGTGGTTGAGGAATCCGGTCCCGATCACAAAAAGAATTTTGTCATTGAAGTGGTTATAGACGGAACCCCCTACGGCCGGGGAGAAGGGGAGAGCAAAAACAAAGCGGAACAGGAGGCAGCCAAGGCGGGATTGGGTAAATTCTTGTAAGAAGCCCCAATTATTGGTAAAATCTTGCGATTATGATAAAAATTCGACTGGCGCCTTTCGGTGTCAAACAAAAACCATTTTATAGAATCGTGGCCATCGACGGGTCCAAAAAGCTGACCGCCCCGGCCCTGGATAACCTGGGTTATTGGCAGCCTTCAAAGGATACCCTAAAAATCGACAAGGAGAAGCTTAAAGCCTGGGTAGGCAAAGGAGCGGTGGTAACCAAAGCGGTAGCCGACTTAATTAAAAAATGAAAGAACTTCTGACATTCATCTTAAAAGGAATAACCGGCAAAGAAATTCCTGTTGAGGAAAGCTCAGAGGGGGAAAGAATCAATTTTGTCATCACCCCACCCGAGGATTTGATAGGAATTGTCATCGGCAAGGGGGGCAAGACCATCAAAGCCATCAGAAACATCCTTAAGGTCAGAGCCACACTTGAAAAGAAGATTTTCTTTCTTTCGGTTGAACCTCAAAAATAAAGGATTACTCAAACGGATTGGCCCTGGCTCCGGGCTCCTGGGGAGCCAACTTCACAAAAGCAGGCAGACTAAGGGACGAGAGGGTATCCAATAGACTTTTTTCTTCATCGTTAAGCTGGGTCAAAGGTTCGGTGAGTGGGGGTAGTTTCGTGGGGAAGGGGGCAAAGTAAACCCTGAGCGAAACATTGGCGCTCGCGACTCCACCCGCGGTATTTATCTTGGCCTTTTCGACTGTAGAGACGGGTGCTACGGTGGTTAAGCTTTGCATAAAGCCCAGAACATTTGGGGTGGTCCCGTCGACCCCGAAGGTTAGCTCGACGTAGGAAGTTCCGGGACTCTGGCTCTCCGAACCTATTTTGAAACTGGTAAGGACAAGTCCTTGCACCAGGGCCAGGTTTTTAAGCTGCGAGACCATCGCCAAGGCCGGGCTTTTTTCCGGAACTGCATTTGAGGAAGCATCGACAAAACCGGAAACGTCCGATTCCACTTCTCTCAAGAGGGATTCTTTTTGCTGCAAAATACGTTGGGTGCCGGTTTCTTCTCCTATGTTCTTTCTTTGCTGGGAAATCTTGGAAACCCCGATTCTTAATACAAAGACAAAAAGCAGAACCGAGGCCGCCAGATAGATAAACGGCATGGCAATGGCATTAACGTTTGGTCCCAAAAAACTTTTTTTCATTTTGTCTTGAGATTGAAACTGGCAACATATCCCGCGTTGGGATTGAAACTGAAAGAGACCAGCTCCACGCTTTTGAAAGACTCCTGGGAAATAATTCCGGCCATAAGCTGGACCAAGGACGTGGAAGCGGTTGCCAGAAACGTGGTCTCAACCCCGTCTTTGGAAATTATAGCCTCCTGCATTTCCACCCCTTGCGGGACCTGGGTTATAAACTTGGACAAGCCTGCCGTTTCATCTGCCCCCGAATCCTGGGCCAAGACCTGTTTGACCTTACCCAGCCTATCCCTGACCAAGACCAATCCCTGCTCAGTTACCTCCAGCGATTTTATGGAACCCTTTAATTCCTCATTTGCCGAGTTTAGGTTTTTAATTTGAAGGCTATTAACTATAAAAAAAGCGGAAATTCCCAAACCGGTTATCAAAAGGAGAGAGAAGGAGATGACCGCGACACTTCTGACCAGGGCGGCTATCCTGACCACCGGCCCCTTGGGAGACAAATCTGTCGGCAGAAGATTTATGGGCATGGCTTACTCTCCTCTTTCCGCAAGACCTACGGCTATGGAATAAAGCGGGGCGTAGGGCATTAAAGACCTGGCAACTTCCGGGTCAACGCTAATCTTGGCAAAGGGGTTTCCCATTACAACCTCTATGCCCATAAGCTTAGAAAGAAGGGAAATCGCCTCGGGCATGCCGGCGGTTCCTCCGGCCAAAACAACCGATTTGGGAGCCTCACCCTTTTCCTCGGACTGATAAAAGTGGATGGCTTTTTTCATTTCATCGACAACCATCCTAAAAACCGGATCCAGGGCACCTTTGATTTTCCCTTCCAGCTGGCTACCCGAAAGCCCGTAGGCTCTTTTGTATTCTTCGGCCTGGGAAATCTCGACTCCCAAAGTCTGGGCCACCGCTCGGGTAAAAGCTTCTCCGGCCGTGGGAATGGTTCGGGTAAAAGAGAGCTGGCCGTTTTTGACTATGGCAATGTCGGTTGAGCGGGCCCCAAAGTCGGCCAGCATGACCGTTTGGTTTGCGGGAGCCAGGGACCTGGCCAGGGCCATAAGTTCGGTCTCCACAGCCGTGACAGTTAACCCCGCCATTTGGACAACCTTGACGTAAAGTTCGACAATGTTTCTGGGCGCGGCAATAAGAAGAACCGCAACTTCAGGGGGGGAGACATTCTCGCGCCGCTCGATTATGGTGTGCTGAATTATGGCCTCGCCGATGGGAATAGGAATATATTGTTCGGCCTCCCATTTAATCGCTGAGGCAATCTCCTGGTCGGTAAGCGGTGGAAACTTGATGGTTCGGGTATAAACGTTGGGTTCGGGGAGGGCAACGGTTACTTCCTTACCCGAAATCTTGGCTTCGCGGTGCAGCTTTCTGATGACATCGGCAACTCCCAAGAGCTCTTTTTCGTCTTTTGCATGTTCGGGGCTTGCCCCCTGATAGCCGACTATCCCTGAACCTCGAAGTTTGAAGGATTCTCCCTCCTTAACAAGTTCAACTATTTTTATGGTTTTGGAACCAATATCAATTCCAATCATTTAGTAATTCCTCCCGGGCTAAAGATGGCTCCGTCAAAAACAGGAGGGGGTTCTCCGAATCCTTGAAAGACATCAATTTTTCTATTCGACTCTCCCGAGATGCCGGAAGACTCAATCCTAAGTCCCTGCGAGGGAAGAAGGGTGTTGCCAGGAAAATTAACGTTTATACCAACAGAATGGGATGTATCGGTACTATACAAAAGCCTGACCTTGGCGAACTGGAGACCGTTTTGGACCCCATAGGAACCGGCGGGAACCCCCAGGGCCGCAAGATCTATGGTTTCCCCGAATTCGAAAGTCTCTCCGGAGATTGTACACGTTCCGGCATCGGGTGCAGAAAAATTATTCGAGGTGCGCCTGGTGGCATTGGGGTCTGAGGTTTCCCTCGCAATCCTGACCGTTGAATAATCTCCGGGGGTGTTGGCGTAAAAGGTACTTACTTCTATAGCCGGGGTCGTGGCAGAGCCTGGGGCCGTTCCGGAATTTCCCCAGCAAATTTTAAGCTGTCTTCCGGTAAAGCAGGGGTACTGGGCATTGCAAATATAATCGCCCGTTGAGGGATCGTGGGCAACAAACCAGAAAATTACCGATTCTCCTGCGGCAACCGGAACGGGGTTTGCAAATTCCTGACTACCGGCTGAGTAGCTACTGACGTTTGCCGAAAAGGACGCATCTCCAATCGTTGTCGGTCCTATATTTGCTCCGACTATCAGGGCCTGTTCCACACCCGCCTCAGCCGCCGAGAAGGCCCTTAGGGCCTCCTCCTCCCGGGAAGTTACCGAAACATCGGTAATTGTCCTTGAAAGAATGGAGAGGATTACCGTTAAGACAACAGCCATAGAAAGAAGCACCAGAAGAAGTGCCTGGCCAGAATCAGTCCTTGGCAGGTTCCTCATATATTACCAGTGTAACAATCAAAAATTGGAAGGTCAATTGCTATATAATCTGCATAGATTTTATTATGAAAACTAGAGTCATAGCTCTTTTAATTACGGTCCTGGTTTCTTTTGATTTATTTCTAGGTTTTCGAACCAAAAAACCTGATGATAAAATTGTCCAGCCTCCAACCCAAGGTCTTCCTGTTTTGTATGTAGAAAACAATACAATCAGAAGAGCTGATAATCACGAGGGGGTCCAATTGAAAGGAGTTTCCACCATGGTCTTTGCTTATGAGGATTATCCAATCGGCCAATTTATTGGAATAGCGGAAGAAGTAAAATTATGGAACATCAATCTCCTGGGTTTATTTATTCAGCCAGGCATTGTAGAAAATAAAACCAAAGAGCTTGATGAAATAATCAATTGGGCAGAAACAAATTATATTTACGTTTACCTGATGCCGAGGCAGTCCGATTTTATGGATTTATCAACCCAATTGAATAGTTTTCCTTCTATGATGGGAAAATTAGCTAATAGATACAAGCAAAAAAATAATATTTTATACGGCTTTTGGGCGGAGCCCCATATGCAATGGAATGATTGGTATGAGTTCACCAAAAAAATCGCTGATGAAATTATTAAAGAAAAATCCGATGCTTTAATGATTATGACGGGTGTTGATTTTGGGAGAACTTACGATACATATATGAAACTGCCTAGCAAGAATATGGTTCTTGATTTCCACGAATATCGGGCAGCGAATGTCGATGACCTTAAACCATTTCTTAATAGTCATATTGATTTCTTGTGGTCCGATAAAATTAATTCATATCCGATTTTAATCGGCGAGTTCGGCGGCGTTTGGAAAGACGGATTTGGAAGCCCAGAAGACCTTTCTTATATTCAGCTTATTTTGGATGAAGTAAACAGGAACAACTTCCACTATACGGCTTATTCAATAGACAATCACGACGGTGACGATGTTGATGTTGAAGAGGGAATCGGGTTAATAAATTGGAGGACCAAACAACCAACGAAAAAGGGGAGATTAATTATCAAAGACTTAAAAAACTATCCTCCAACCGATTTTAGTAAATAAACTTGAAAATAATTTTAGCTCATAATTTTTATAGGGCAGCCGGGGGAGAAGAACACTACGTTAAATCTCTCGCTAAACTTCTGACGCGAAAGGGCCACAAGGTCCTTATCTATTCCAAAAACAACAAGACTATTCCCGACGGATTTATTCCAAGAGCAAGGGTTTCTTTTTCTATGTTTTGGAATAAAAAAGTTTACACTGAGCTCTCGGAACTCATCGTCAGTTTTAGGCCTGATATCGCCCATTTCAATAATCTCTACCCCCTTATCACCCCAACCGCTTACCACGTCTTTAAAAAAAATAAAATCCCTATCGTCCAAACGATTCACAATTTCCGTTATATGTTCCCCAAAAGTCTTCTCGTCAGAAGGGGTCAGCTTTGCCCCCTCTGCCTAGACAAAAGGTTAATTTATCCGGCTTTTATCCACTCCTGCTACGACGAATCAATTTTTTATACTACAAGCTTTAGCCTCTCCCATATTTTCCATAAAATTATCGGCTCTTTCAGATTGGTAGACGCACTCATTTTCCCCTCGCTTTTTGCCAAAAGGTACTACATTAAAAATGTGGACCTTAAACCCGAAAAGGCGATTTTTATTCCAAATTTTATAGAGGGTAGTGGGCTACCATCATCAAAAAGAAACAATTATTTCCTTTTTGCCGGAAGACTTTCCAGGGAAAAGGGAATTTTGGAGCTTCTCAATCATTTTTCTTCCACACCTCATTTGAATTTGGTTGTAATCGGGGACGGACCTCTAAAGGGAGAGGTTCAAACCTTCTCCCGTTTCAAAAATATAAAAATCTTGGGAAATCTTCCCAGAAAAAAAGTTCTTGCCTATATGGCGGGTGCGCTGGCTACCATTATTCCTTCCAAGTGTTTGGAAGTTCTTCCAACGGTATTAATAGAATCCCTCTCGGTCGGAACTCCGGTGGTTGCCCCAAGACTTGGGGTCTTTAAGGAGCTTATTAAAGACGGAGAAACAGGATTTCTTTATAAGCTTGGCAGCAATGAAGAACTTAAAAACCTTCTAATAAAAATTGCTAAAAACAAAAACCTCTCGAAAATGGGAGTAAGATGCAAAAAAGAGTATTCGGATAAATACAGTAGCGAATTGTATTACCAACGGCTGTTAAAAGTTTATTCCAAACTTATAAAAAAATAATTTATGTTTTCCCCAACATTTTCTATCGACGACGGACATCCTCTTGATTTAAAGGTAGCGGGAATACTGGCCAAGAAAGGATACAAAGCAATTTTTTATATCCCAATAAAAAACTCAGAAGGGCTTCTCACTCTAAACAAAAAACAAATCCTTTTCCTCTCCAAGCATTTTGAAATAGGCAGCCATACATATAATCATGTCGTACTAACAGATCTTTCTCCAAAGAAAATCGAAAAGGAAATTGTAATGGGGAAAGAAGCACTGGAAGATATTATCGGGAAAGAAGTTACGTCTTTTTGCCCACCCAGGGGTAAATATAATCAAGAGGTATTAGACATCACCGAGAAATTGGGGATAACCGATGTCAGGTCGGCGAGGATTGTAAACTTTCATAAATCCGTGAAGGCCGGGCTTTGGCATCCCAACCTGCATCTTTACCCCCATCCCTTAATTAAAGATTTAATAAATTGTCTAAAGTACCTAGACCCCCTATCTTTTTCTGTCCGGCTTGAATATCGAAAACTCAAGCATTTGGAACTTATTAAGGTTTTTAAAAAGGCTAAATTCTCTCCCCATTTTTGGTTACACTCTTGGGAGATAGACAAATTGGGTCTTTGGAATATAGTAAATAGCTTATGATGTCTCTTTTAAGATTTATCCGTAACAACCTTCTTCCTATTTTCTTTTTCCTTCTTTTTTTGATTAAGCTTGCCCCATTCTACTTTCTGCCGATAGAGAGCAAGTTTTTTGTTTCCCATACCCTGGCCAAGGCAGGAGTCGTTGGTTTACTAGGAGTTCTTTTAATTTTCGACTTTAAAAAAATAGTAGGGGTAATTAACAAAAACAAAATTCTTTTTTCTCTTTTGGCTCTTTTTTTCCTTGGCCAATCACTGCCAGTTCTTACCGCCGAAGATGTTTTCCTTTTCTGGAAGGGCTACCACAACATTATTGCCTCCCTGATTATTTTCCTAACAACTTTTTATCTCGTCAGAGACAAAAGAAATTTCGAAAAGCTAAACAAATTCATCCTTATTTCGGGTTTTATCCTGGTCGGGATTGAACTTATCTTTGTTGCCTTCGCCGACAAACTTATACCTATTCTGAATGTGGTTCTTCAGCAAGAAGTTTTCGATGCCTACCTTACCAATATAGAAAGGGGGAGATATTCCATGGACATGAATGTGGAACTATTTCTCCCTTTTTTTCTTTATGCCCTTTTAAGGTTTAAAAACGAAAGAAAACTCGGAAAGGCATCCGTCATCTTTACCGTCGTTCTTATTGCCGTTACTTTCTTTTCAAACTTTAGAACCAGGGTTGTAAATCTTGTCTTTGCTTTGTTTGTCTCCTTTCTCATTTTTTTCAAAAAACAAAAAGATTTTCTCAATCCTAAAAACATAAAAAAATTACTCCCTTTGGGAGCTCTTCTTGCCCTTCCGGTTGTGGCTGCAATTTTATTAAGCAGTGCGGTTTACTCATTCAACATTCTTGATAGATTTGCTCTCAAGGATGAATCGGAAGATGTGGGAACATTGACTTTCAGAATTAACGCCGCAAAAAAATCAATAGAGCTTTTTAAATCCTCTCCTTTATTCGGAGTAGGCCTGGGAAACTACAGCAACTATTCCGGGCAAAGCACCCAATTCGAATTCCACCTCCTTAACCAGAGAAACAGGCTGACCTATCAAGAGTTGGGTTCCTATTCTCCCCACAATGTTCTTTTCAGTATTCTCGCTGAGGCCGGGGCTTTCGGAATTGCAACTTTTGTCGCACTTCTAGTTTATTTCTTCTGGCGTGATATTTCCTACATTAACAGAGAGGGTGGATTGTCTTTCCCCATGGTTTATATTGTTTCTTTCTGGACAATATTTGTGTTTATGCTTTTCAACCCCTCCCACAGCATCTTTGTGGTCGGATGGTTTTGGATGTTGAGAGGAGCAATTGAGGCAAACTATTCAGTTATCGCCCCCAGGAATTAAAGACTCTACCTCTGCGTTGATATCTTTATTAATCTCTTTTTTCGAAAGAATAAGGGTAAAGGTTCTCAACTCCCTTAATTTTCCATTGGCCTTTTTTCTTTCAATATATTTCAATTTTTCTCCCGTGCTATTTTTCTCCGAAAATACGGAATATTTAAGCCCTGGAAAGTGAAACGCATACCCGGAAGGGGTGTCGGGAAAGTGAATGGGGTCCACAAAACTATTCTTGAATTTTGCGTTGTGTAGAACATTAAGACTGACAAAACCCTCTTCCTTCAGGGTTCTTACTATCTCTGTCCCTAATCCAGACTTATTGGAAATATAGTGAAAGGCATCGTTAACAAAGATCGAATCAAAGTTTTCATTCTTAAATGGCAAGGGGTTCTCCAGGTCGGCATAAATAAAATTTGCATGGGGACAAAAGTATTTCTTGGCCAAATAGATACCGGGGAGACTTGTTTCAACTGCTGTAATTTCTTCTTCCTTGGTCTTCGTCCTTAAAATATAAAGGAGGTGTCCGGCACCGCTTGCCAAGTCAAGAACTCTTGAGCCTTTCTTGACAAGAGAAGAGGCAATGACTGCGGGGAGAAACGATTTACTTTCAAACCTGTTCAGGAGATAGGTTCCCCATTTTTTCTCATATATTCCGATTGCGATAAAGGCCTTCATGAAGTTTTTGAAAGAAAGGTTCTTAAAAATCTTTATCCTTGCTGCCAAAGAAACTATCCCCACCGTCAGGAAATTTCCGAAAGGAAGCCGGAAAAGAAAAATGGGGATTTCTTCTGTTTTAGGAAGGGAGCTTTGCCTTAAAAATAGGTTTGCTTTATCTTTAATCCGGTCTTTGGTTAAAAATAAAACTCCTCCGACGATGGGGTAAGTGTCACAATCGCAAAAGAGAGTGGCATGAACCAGATTTTCATTTTTTTTGAAGTAGGAATGCTTCAATGTGAGATTCTTTCTGCAAAACGGGCAGATTAAAGTACGGAGAACTTTTAGGGTCATTAAGTTTACTCAACTTTCCCGATGATATATTTTTCGAAATCAAAGCCCGAAGTAGATACCGTCAGGGCGCTCCCAGGAATAATCAGTTGCTCTTCTCCAAAAACCAATCTGTCTCCCTTTTTTACCGCCTTAATTCTTGCCTTGACAACTACGTATCTGCCCGGTTCCAGGTTGGATGCTGTCAGGTTTCCAAATGGATCTGAGGATATTTCAAATGTTTGTCTTTGGCTTTTATCCAAGACCTCAAAAACAATCTCCTCTCCGTCGAAATATTTATCCCCGATCTTAATCCCTTCGTACTCCCACGGATATGCAAATCTTTTCGCCAGGTAAACAATCTTTTCCACTTTTTCCTCCCTGAAGGGCTCCCGGCTAACCTCGATGATTGTTCCGGTAACCTGGGTGGAAGGAAATTCAAATTCTATGGGAGCCCCAACGATAATTGGATACTTGTTGTAATTGATTACCTCGGTTTTCCTGCTAACATTGACCGCTAGTTTAACCGTGATAAATACGTTGTATAAAGTTTCCTGAGAGGATTCACTTTTGTACGGGTAGTATCTGACCTCCATTACCTCGCTTGTGGGTTCTCCCTGGATGTTGAGCTCTTTCTCTCCCTTCTTAAGAGAGCTTGTGAACCAAAGGTTGGGTTTTAGCGTCCCGGCCCACCAGAGGCCCTGACCTAACCGAACCTTTACATAAACATATTTAGGAGCCGGGGCAAAAACCTTACCGAGGGTGACAATTGCGACCAGAAGAAGGACAAGCGCAAAAACAGCAATTATGTAGTTTTTCTTGATGATCTTTATAACCTTCGTTATGCTCATGGTCAAGCCCCGATAATTGTATAAAATAGGAGTGTCATTAACAAGGCTATGCTTTTTAAGGGCAAATACGAAATCTTGGGAACAAAAGTCGCGGCCTGCGATTATGACTTTTTACTCACCAAGATTAACGAAAGCATTAAGAGTAAAAAAGGGCTTCTGATTTTTCCCACGGCCTCCCATTCTCTTGTTTATTCAGTTTTCAGCAAAGAAGAAAAGGAGGCTCTAAAACGCTTCGATTATGTAGTTCCCGACAGCCAATGGGTCAGACTCTCCCTGGGGTTTCTCTATGGAGCCTGGCTACCCGATCGGGTTTATGGGCCCGAACTAACCTTAAGGGTCTGCCGTTTAAGCCAGAACAAAGGATACAAAATTTATCTCTGGGGAGACGAAGCTAAAACTCTTTCAAAAAAGCTCAAGAAAAAGTTCCCGAAAATAAAGATATCGCGAGATTATGGGCAAGCCCAAATTGCATTTGTGGGGCTAGGAAGCCCCCGGCAAGAAATTTTTACCTCGAAGACCTTCTACAACAAAGACATTGTAGCAATACCTGTGGGCGCCGCGTTTGATTTTATCTCGGGCAAAAAACCCCAAGCCCCTTATTGGATGCAAAAAACCGGATTTGAATGGTTTTTCAGACTCATAAGGGAACCCGGAAGGCTCTGGAAAAGATATTTAATCTATGCACCTCTTTTTGTTTTTTTGGTCCTTTATCAAAAACTCCTCTTGGGGTTAAAATCAGGCCTTAGATAGAATTTTTTATATATGTGGTTTTTAATTCAAAGACTTCTCGCTCTATTTTTACTTATACTAAGTTCTCCATTGTGGATCCTTCTGGCAATCCTAATCCCGATTGATTCAAAAGGTCCATTTCTATTTAAACAAAGAAGGTGGGGGAGACAAAAAAGGCCTTTTATCATGTATAAATTCAGAACAATGGTTCAAGGAGCCGAGAAGCTCAAAAAAAGGTATGTTCATTTGAATGAAGCGGACGGACCGGTTTTTAAGATATGGGAAGACCCCAGATACACCAGAATTGGAAGAATCCTTGCCCATACGGGACTCGATGAACTCCCACAGCTAATTAATATCCTCAAAGGAGAAATGGTTTTTGTAGGTCCCAGACCTCTTCCCGTACCTGAAGCGAAAGACATACCGAAAAAATATGAGGTGCGCTTTTCTGTATATCCGGGAATAACCTCTTTATGGATTGTCAAAGGTGCCCACGATTTATCTTTTAGGCAGTGGATGGAACTTGACTTGGAATATATAAAAAATCGCTCCCTTTATTTAGATTTGAAAGTTGCCTTATTAACCATTAAATTGATACTGACGGCTGTTAAGGAACAGTTTTTAAAAGTAAATGTCTGAAAAGACTTCTAAACTTATTTTGCCCATTGTCCTAACTACACTGCTCTTCGTTGGCGGCCTAGGGCTGGCCCTTTATTCCTTGCCGGTTGTCGCTACGTTTCTTCTTTTGATCCTTATCTTGCTCTTTAAGAGAAAGGCCATTATTCTTCCTCGTGGATTTTACCCATACCTGATTTTTCTCTTTTTCTCGGCATTAAGTCTGTTTTGGAGTGTGGATAAAAAAGAATCTCTTAGGTTCCTTTTTATCTTTATCTCGAGCGGCCTATTTTGGATTCTGGCCTTTAATTATAAAAAGGAACTCTATGCCCACTTTGAAAAACTTTTGGTGTTCTTGGGCCTGGCCTACGGTCTTTTGTTTTTTGTCCTTGTGGTAACGGGTACTCCGATTCCAGGTTGGGGAATTTATTCTTTTACTTCTCATTACCAAAACCACAATCACATCGGGGATTTGTGGGGGGTGGTACTGCTTGTTCCCGTCTACAATCTTTTAAGGAAGAGGAAGAATTTCCCCAATTTACTTCTTTTGGGAACAGGACTTTTTTTCCTGTTAATATCCCTCTCCAGGTCCGCCTATCTTTCCTTTGCGGTTGCCTTAACTTTTCTTCTTATCAGGCTGGGGATTCTTCCTAAGTTTAGAAGGGTTTTCATTTTTGCCGTTATTATTTCTGTAGCCCTTTTTATTTACGCAAGCCTGGTAAAGCCCACTTTTGAGACAAGAATTTATTTTATACAGGCGTTACTTGGTTTCCGTTATTATCCTTTTGGCGTAGGCCTGGGCAACTTCTCGGTGATTTCGAAAATGTTTGAAGGACCCATATTCGGTCTTGCCAGTTACTCCATATACGTCCACAATATTGCTCTTGAAGCTATCTCCGGTCTGGGAATCTTGGGCTTATCTTTCGTCTTTTGGCTTTTTTCGGCAGTCGAAGACGTTTTTAAATCATCGAAGCAAAATATCATCTTCGCATCCGTCTTTATCTTCCTTCTCGTAAACTTTCTTTTTGACAGAACTTATGTTGTCCCTTCAATGCTTTGGCTCTGGTTTATGGCATTGGGGCTTGCCCAAAAAAGTAATGCGTAAATATTACCTTGAGGTATTGGTTTTTGTTAGCGGTGCCCTGGTTATGGTTCTTGAGCTTACGGGTTCTAGGATTATTGCCCCTTATGTAGGAAGCTCAATTTTTGTCTGGTCCAGTCTTATCGGAATCATTCTGGCAGCCCTTAGTCTTGGCTATTATTGGGGAGGAAAGCTTGCCGATAGGGGTGCGCGCAACAAAACCTTGGGAATCATTACTTTTTCGGCAGGAATTTTTATTGGCGCATCGGCCGTTTTCGAAAAATCAATTTTGGGCCTTCTTTCAGAAAATATTAGCGATATTAGAATTATCGCGCTTGTCTCTTGTTTAATCCTCTTTGCTCCCGGAAGTGTTGCCTTAGGAATGGTTGTTCCCTATACGGTCAAATTAAAATTAAGAAGTCTTAAAAGAACAGGTGAAGTTACCGGAAGGCTCTATGCTCTTTCTACAATCGGCAGCATTCTTGGAACGTTTTTGACAGGATTCTATTTGATTTCCTCGCTGGGAAGCAGAAATATTCTCTTTTTGATTTCCGCTCTGGCATTGGTTTTGTCTTTTGCCTTACTTGCCAAGAGAATCCGCGTGTGGTCGCTATTCGGATTTTTTGTCCTTATGATGACTTACTCTTTTCCGCTTACGAACAATTTGCCTTTTCTTGATAAAGACACAGCTTATAACAGAGTCATTTTGGAAGAAGGCCTAGACCCGAAAACTTCAAGGCCAATCCTTGTTTTAAAGACAGGAATACTTAGACAGTCCGCAATGTTTTTGGATAAAGACGACGATCTTGTCTACGAACATACCAAATATTATAGACTCGCAGGGCATTTTAATCCGAACATCAAAAAGGCTCTTGCAATTGGAGGCGGGGGCTTTTCCTACCCTAAAGATTTTTTAAAAAACTACCCAGAAGCCGATCTGGACGTTGTTGAAATAGACCCAACAATCACTGCTCTCGCCAAGAAATACTTTAACCTTTCCGAAACGCCTCGCCTCCGTATCGTGGAAATGGACGGTCTCGTATTCTTAAAAAGGAATACCAAACTCTATGATGCTATTTTCATGGACGCATTCGGAGGAGACATGAGCATGCCTTTTCATCTAACCACCAAAGAGGCTGTTTCTGCCCTTTTTTCGGGTCTAAGCGAAAACGGTTTAGTTGTCCTAAATATCGGCTCGGCTTTTGATGGGAAAAAGGGCAAATTCTTATGGGCAGAATACAACACCTATAAGCAACTTTTTCCTTATGTTTATCTTTTCGGCGTGGCTGATGCCAAAGATATGCAAAAACTACAAAATATTATACTTGTGGCAGTAAAAAGCAAAGAACCGCCTTCTCTAACAAGTTTTGATCCTGAAATCTCTAAATATCTCAGCCATCTTTACACTGGCAAATTCGAATATGCTCCCGTTTTGACTCAGGATTTTGCACCGGTGGAGCAGTATAATCTGGGCATACAAAAATGGAAAAATTAGAGGCCGAGCGAATTTTCCTAACTGTCGCCGGCAAGGTAATCGAATTTTACTTTGAACCTTCAGAGCAGGGGATTATCCGAAATGTTTTGATTTCGAACATTAAAAAAGTTTGGGATCCTTCCGGTTTTCTGGTAAAAAAACCAAAAAGAAGTGGTTTTCAAATTAGATTTTCTTCTAACCCCCCGGAAATTCTGGTAAGGGGGAACAAATACTACTACTTGGATTACAAAAAGGCATTTGATAAAAAAAGAATAGACACCTCATATTACCTGAGTCTGGCCTCCCTCCAGCTTCTTTTAAAGGACGTCATTTCCTACCTTTTCGAAAAGGAAGGATTTTTCTTGCACGGCTCAAGCGTTATCGGCAAGGATAAAATTCTTAGGGTATTTCTTGCTCCAAGCGGAGGGGGAAAAACAACGGCCGCGAGTCTTCTTCTTTCCGAATTTAAAAAATTCTCTGACGATTCTATCCTTGTCGTAAGAATTGGTAAAGGCTGGAATTTTTTTAGTCCGCCCTTCATCGAAAAAGACCATTTTCCCAAAAGAAAACGGGCCGAAAGAGCAGAATTTTATTTTCTTAAAAAAAGCGGTGTTGAAAAGAAAATTCTTCTAGACCGTCAGGATATTCTTTTGAAAAAAATTATTTCCCAAATATGGCTAAGGGGGGCAATTTCCCCAAGAATGTTAAAGTTAATTTCGCAATTTATTAAAGAACATAATTTCTATCAGCTTTCTTTTAGTCTCAAATCAAAATTAGAAAAGACAATTAAATGAAGACCAAAAAGGGGGTAATTATCCAAAAACTGGGAGAACTTTTTGTTGCCTACGACAATGAGACCGGGACCATTTTTGAATTTAACGAGGTGGGCTATTTTATTTTCAATCAAATCAAAAAAGGAAAGGAGAGAAACGAAATATTAAAAAGCATAACCCGTCATTTTGACGTTTCACTGGAAGAGACCGAAAAAGACCTGGACAATTTCCTGAGAGAACTTGAAAAAAGAGATCTTATCGAGACAAAATAGTAACGGATTAATTCTTTCTTAAACAGAATTTTCAATTTATCGCTTACTTTCTTCGGAGACAGAATAATAATCAGCATAAATCTTTTCATTCCAGCAATAACGCGTTCTTCTTCGGAGAAAGGCCAGGAGATCAGAGAAAAAAGACCAGAAACAACCGTTCTGGGTAAAACGGGTTTAATCTTCTCAAGGAAATCTTTAGGCAGGCTACCCGGATAAAATCTATTCATAATCAGGGCCGAGGGAAAAATAAAATTTTTCAGGCGGAAACTACTAACAATCCTAGCTAGTTTTTTAAAATCCAACTTGCACTTTACAAGGACTTCTTTCATAAAATTTAGGGACGAAGCACCCTTGAAATTGTGATGGAAAAAATGAATGAGAAGGATGATAAAGATAAATTCTTTCTTGGGAATTCGGAAACTTACTTTTCCGACTTTATAGGAAACGCTTTCTTTAAATATCAAATCCGTAAATTTATCAAGGTTTGGAAGAAGATCGTTAACCGCCGTTGCCCTGGTAAAGCCCAAGGCGATATCCAAATGCAGATCAACAACAACCGGGAAGGGGGAGATATTCTTATAAAAAGTCAGCTGGGTCGGCTCGCGTCCTAGAACCCCAAAGGCCTCACCTTCTGAAACTTTACTGAAACCCAACTTGCCAAGGACCTTATGGGCAAGGGCTGCGCTTGTTTTTTTTATAAGTATATCGGCATCAATATAAAGTCTTTTTGGGACAGCGTCTTTAATAAAAAGGTGTATCGGGAGCCCCTTAATAAAAACATAGGGGACTCTGGCCCCGGCAAAAGCCTTTGCAATTTTTGAAAGTTCTCTTAAATAGCTTGAAGACTGACTTAAATAGAAGTGATTAATAAGTAGATTGTCTTCTCTCCTTCTAATCGCCGTAACCCTCCCGAATATCTCTCCTTTTTCAATAAAACCGTCGTCCTTTAAATTTCTATCTCCCTTGGTTACAATTTTTCCGAAGCGTTCATATATAACCCTGTGGGCGATAAACTTTCTATCCTTTTTGAAAACGACAATATCATTTGGTCCGTATTCATAGTTTTTTTCAATTATCAAGGTGTCTTTCGGCAAAATTAATGGGGCCATGCTTAAACCCCTGGTTACAACCTTTGCCATCAGGCTAGTATATGAGAAGAAGGAAGGTATTTACAAGAAAAGATAAAATCAGCAGGGAGGAATGAAAGACAGATATTCGGAATCGGCGGCGCTTCTTAGCGAGTCTCTTCCGTAAAGAAAAACGGTTTTTATTCTGGAGGATTTAACCGTCGGTTTTTGATATCTTAATTTTTTGTTTTTTTTCATGCTTTTAGCTCATTTCTGCAGCTAATAAAAATTCGGAACCGGAAGCGTTCGTTCGGGAATTCTCCCCGTAAAAGAAAATAGTCTTAATTTTTGAAGATTTAACCGAAGGTCTTATATATATTTTTCTTTTTTTCTTCATCTTAAGGATTAACTCTTGTTATCTCTAATGTTATCTCGACGCTAGAAGACGTGTCAAGGAAATCGGAATTAAATTTCAAAATTGCAAAGTCTCCGGGCTTAACATCGTTTATGGTTATTGGAGTTTTTTCTGCTCCTTCTGCCGAAATAAGATAAACCTTTAGACTATTAAAATCATCCTGGGAAAACTTCTGAGTTAATGTCTGCCCGTCTTTTTCAAGTTTAATGAGATAAACTATAGGAGTATTGTCTATACGCTCGTTGACAATTTTGTTTTCTACGATTCTGCCGGAAACTATGATGTTAAAAGCCGCTTCTACGACAAAATCGGTTTTTCTTAACTCTTCTACTCTCCTTAGATATTCAAAATAACTCTCTCCTTTCTCCAGATTTATTTTTTTAGCTCCGGTGAATGGGGAGGGGGATTCTTCGATTACGGTTTGGGGCACAACAGATGGAGCAGTGCCAGTTTGGGAGAAATAGTGGGTATAAAGAAAATATGCGCCCTCCGAAAGAAGAATCAAAACAACGAAACCGAAGATTATGAGCGCTATTTTTTGAAAGTTATTGCTGCCACTATCGGGTTGAACTGACTGGACAGGTTCATCCATACATTTCCAGTATAAGCAATTATTTCAAGAGAGGCAATGTGGCAGCTTGGTGTCTAACCTTGAATCTTCCTGATATAATAGGCTAATATGAGGGACAGGGAGCCTAGAGTAATTATGAGTGAAAAAACATTCAAAGAGCTCGCAATCAAAGGGAGTTCTCTTCTTTCTATCGCGGCTTTGGCTACCGCAACAGGATGCAGTGTGAATAATGTGGAAGCCCATATTCCCACAGAGGTTCCTGAGCCAACAATCGAACCCTTTCCAACTCCAAGCCCCGAATTTGTTCTGGCTATAGAAAAAACTGCACAAGAAACAATCGATACCCAATTTGAGGGCTTAGGCATTCACGACACCAGGTTAATAGGGGATGTTCTTTCCGATGCCTCTGGACAAAATAGATTTGCGCTTTTTGAGTCTCAACTTCCAAATAGACAAACAAATGAAGACATGAGTTTTTTGATGATTGCGGGCGTTGGGGAAGAAAATAAAATCGAGTCGGTCAGAGGGTTGGTAGCATCGGAGGCATACCCGCCAGAAGGAGACATCTTGGCCTTCGCATCTGTTACTTTTGATGCCCAAACACAAATTTTTGAAATCCAAGACCCCTACGTTAGAACCAATACCCAAACCGGGGAGATAGAGATAGCAACAGACGGAATGACGTGGGTTCCACTGCTGGCCTCACCTTACACCTACAATGAGGTTAGAGCCACGCTAGGCGGAGGAGGAGTCCTGGCCGCCCGGGCCTTACCAACCCCAACAACCGAACCTACTCCGGAACCTACTCCAACTCCAACGGAGATTCCACAATATACTGGTCCTTTGGTGGATGTCACACAAGACGTATTTGCCCGAGGGGCTCGACCAGAGTTTAAATCCAGCAATAGTTACAACGAACATGCATATTACTTCTCCTCCCCATATCATTTAACTTTGGTCAGCATTTCAACTATCCCCGAAACACAAATAACGGAGCACGTGTGGGGTTTCCGTCTCAAAGATCAGGATTACCGTTTCAGAACGAGGTCTGCTACCTGCTACATTACTAATATTGAACTTCCACCCAGCTTTGAGATGGACAAGTTACAAATAGGTCTGGATTACTGGCCTTCTTTTCTCGGTTTTGAGGGATCAATAGGAGCAGAATATATGCAAATTCTAAGTTCAGAACAAAACTCAAGTTGTAAGGCAGTCAGGGAAAATCTGAGGGTTGATCCTGAAGATAAATCCCGTTTGATCAATTTCTTTAGAAGCGGCAACACAGATGGTTTTAGTGTAGACGAAAGCGGGATAGTTGATCTTACTCAGGTAATCTCACCGTATAACTCTTATTAGATCTGGCGAATAAGCTTGCAATCAGCATGATTGATTTGGATGGTCTTTAGTTGACTTCCTTGTCTTTTTCTGGTGGAATTTAGTTAATGCTCAAAAAGTCCCGTGTTTTGTCGATACTTATTTTTTTATTCGTATTGGCGGCTTTATTGACTGGACTTTATTTCGGCAAAAAATTTATTAAAAATCCCACGGAATCAGACTCTAACCGTTTAAATAATGATAGTGTTAAGGTAAACATCACTGATTCTGAGTCAATTACCTTTAAATCAAACAATAGTTATGACCCACCTTCATATTCTTTCTCCTCCCCATATCATTTAACCTTAATCAGCATCTCAACTGTTCCTGGAACTCAAATAACCGAGCACGTTTGGGGTTTTCGTCTCAAAGATCAGGATTACCGTTTCAGAACGAGGTCTGCTACCTGCTACATTATTTCTGATCTTCCAGTCGGAGTTGGCTTGGACAAGTTACAAATTGGCTTACTTTACCGACCATCTTTTGGTGGTTTCGAGGCACCAATAGCCGGAACAGAATATATGCAAATTCTAAGTTCAGAACAAAACTCAAGTTGTAAGGCAGTCAGGGAAAATCTGAGGGTTGATCCTGAAGATAAATCCCGTTTGATCAATTTCTTTAGAAGCGGCAGCACGAACGGTTTTAGCGTAGATGGGAGTGGTATCGTTGATCTGACTCAGATAATCTCACCGTATAGTCTTAGTAAGCAATAATGGAAATAACTAGATACCTAAGAATGCTGAAAAATACTAAACTTCTTCTAATCAGCGTACTATTCGTTATTGTTTCTTTAGGTTTATTTATAATTGATACCCGGACGGTAAATGCTCAGACTTGTGGAAGTGCTTTACGTCTAGATCAGTTTTATTGCTTCACTGAATATGATATTAACGGAAAACCCCAGGGGTGTGACAAACAATTTATTAGTATTGCTACTGTTCCCTGTAGCCCGACAAATGGTGATTGTAAAACCGATAGTGCTTACTGTACCAGTGCTAGTTCATGTTCAGAATCAATAAGATACGTGTCGTGCCCAGCAAATTGGTCTCAGTGTGATTCGTCAAGTTCCCGAACATCGTGTCAATTGGGACATATTAGTAGTTGCTCAGCTGGCGTTAATTGTAATGGTTGTAACCTGCAACGCTCTGACTGCTGGATAGCAGGAACTCCACCGCCAACAGGAGGGGGGGGTACCCCAACACCCACACCGACTCCTTCTCCTTCGTGTACTGTTGATTTGACTCCTGCTACTGCAAGCGTACAAACAGGTTCTTCTACGACACTTACAGCATCCGTAACCATAGGGAGCGGAACGGTAACCAGTGTAGATTTTATCTCTCAGGATGTATCAAGGGTGACCGTTAATCCGGCTTCTGACAGTAGTGTTGTTTACTCTACTCTGGCATCAGGAGTAGCGGTGGGTTCCACAACCGTTCGGTCCGATGTTGTGATGGGGGGAGCGGTTAGGTGTACCGATTCCTCAACCGTTAATGTGATTGTTGCGGGTCCCTGGTGGCAGGTACAAGATGCAGACATTACAACCAATGGAGACCTTGGGTCTCAAATTCCGGGAACGTGCAGCTTGCCTGGCTGTAATCCGGTATTTGGTCTTAAGGGCACAGGAGGATTCCCGGGAGTACCTGCTTACGGAGGAGCGTCTGCAGACTTCCAGGCGGGTGCGGGGACTGGAAATGCTGCGGAGGCCCCTTATAACTGGCTTTCCGCCTCCCGATATAACGGAAGAGCTTATGATTATTCATATTTCGAAAGACAAATTCCTGACGACGTTATCATAAACGAACTTACTCCACCTGTTACCGGGGGAACGTTTAACTCCGGAGGGGCTCCTAGTAGGGGATACGTTTGGTATCACTGGAATGGGGCATCTTTGGGAGATTTGACAATTACCGGAAACGTTAATCTTGTCGGGAGTAGACGGGTGGTTCTTCTGGTTGAGGGAGCTGACCTGATAATTAACGGCAGGATTCAGCTTCAAAACCCCGGTCAGGGCTTTTTCATGGCTGTTGTCGGAAAAGATGCAAATGGGCTTAAAGGAAATATTAGGGTAGACCCATCGGTGGATGATATTCAAGGCGTATTCCTTGCCGAAAGTGAATTTAGAACGGGGGTAGCCTCTTCTCAACTTACCGTAAGAGGAAGCGTGGTTGCATATGATGGAGTTGTCCTTGAAAGAGATTTGGGGGCGTCAAATGCCACCCTAGCTGCAGAATATTTTGTATATGCACCCGAAGTCATCGCCACCTTCCCCAGGGTCTTCGCCCAAAGAAGGATAAGGTGGAAAGAAGTCGCACCCTAATAGGTCCTCAAGAAGATTCTGGTTGTGGCGGTTACGACCGCAGCTTCAATTCCCACTGCATTTACATCTTTTGCCTCTAGGTTTATGGAAACAGATGGGGGAACGCGACCGGAAGCGGGGAAGCAGGTAAACGAACACGATGAAATGGTTACCTCATCGCTCGTAAGTCTGGCCGAGCCCGACGCAACATAACCGTTTGCCCCCGGGCTAACACAGGCAAAGTAGGTGGCCGCTCCGCTCTCGTTTCTGTAATCTATTCTTAGGGGGTCCGCATTGGGACAGGGGCTTGCGTCCTCTGCATTTCTAATCTGTCGCTCCATTACCGCAAGCGCGTAGTCCAGGTTTTCTCTTACCCTTACCGAGGAGTCGCTTCGATTGGAACCCCTTAGGGTTGTCAATATTACCCTTGAGACCAAAACCCCCAAGACGGAAAAAATTGCAACAACGATAATTATTTCTATTAGGCTTACACCTTTTTTCATAACTGCCTCCAATCCGAAAAATTGGTAACAGAGCGCACTTCGTGGGTTCCCTGGCTATCCGTCCAGTAAACTTTAACTCCTGCTTGGATAAGGGTCTTGCCGTTAACCAGCGAGGAGGAGAATGTTACTTCTCTTTTGAAAATTGTATTCGTAATTTCCTGTCCGCCTGTACAGGCCCCTATGGATGCGCTTGTCCAGGAAAGGGCGGGCAGGCAGTAAAGGGGTGTTAAGGCTCGGGTTTCGAAAGTCGGAAAGTCTGTGTCCCTTTCGCCCCTTAACCACTCGGTTGCTTCCTGGGAAAACCTGGTTGCGAGGGTCTTGTTTTTTGAGAAAGTAGTGTTTCTAATTGCATTTGATGTTAAGGCAACTATCGCAACTATTATCAATGTACTAACGGCCAGGGCCAGCATCATTTCAAAAAGGGACTGCCCTTTTTCGTGCCGTCTCATTTTATTTCTCCTCCTGACGTAATCGTTATAACTCTGGTATTTCCGGTTCCCGCTTGCGTAAGTGTAATTGTTGTCGGGGTTGCCGACGGAACATTGGTTCCTTCCCCCAGTATTTTAAAAAGGACGGGGTTGGTTGAAATTGAAATGGCCACATCGGAAGGCAGGGTTACATCCTTTACGATAACATTTCCCCCCGAGCAGCTTGCCGTAATCTGGTAATTGCTTCCCGATACCACATTGAAATAATAACTGTTAAGTACATTGGGCGGGTCGCAAAAAATATCCGCTGGTTTCTTACCGGCTAAAGCACTTTCTTGGGCAACCCTTAAATCTCCCTTAATGGTTCGGGCATAGCCTACAAGGGCCTGGCGGCGGGAAAAATCTCTGAAGTTTACATATCCGATTGCGAAGATCAGGGCAACGATGGTCAGCCCGACCAAAATCTCGATAAGCGTGTAGCCTTTTTTATCCATCTCATGGATTGGTAACCTTGTAGTTGCAGGTAGTACCGCAATTTGACGAACCCCCGCAAGTTACAGAGCCTGATCCCTGTTCGAGGGAGGTGCATAGCTCATAGGTCGTACCGGCCGAGTTATAAAGATAGTATCTGGTCGGGGAGACGGGGTCCAATGGCGGAGAAAGATAGACATTGGTAACCGCACAGGAGGTCGGCGTTCCGTCTCCGACAATCTGGGACGGCCAGTTTGTCGAGTAGGTGGCGATGGGGTAGTTGCCGCAATCGGATTTGTAGATTTCAATTCCCGAACGGATAAGCTCAAGATCGGCTTTCCTTCTTGAATCTCGGGAAGATTCTCTGGCTCCCTGGATTCCGAAAATGGAGATGGCCATAAGGATGCCGATTATCGAAATGACTACCAAAAGCTCAACCAGGGTAAATCCTTTTCTCAAAGTGGACATGTTCCTCCTGAAGGGGGAATGCCGGTCGTTGCCTGCCCGGTTTTTCCGTTCGAACAAACAATCCAATAAGTGGTTGAGGTCACATTTTCAACCTTACCCCACAAAACATATTTCGTTGCCGCTGCCGCTCCGTTATCTATTGTTCCGTCCGATTGATATTTATAGTCAAAGGTTGCATCTTTTACCTCTCTGGGGTCTGAAGGACAGGTGGTTAAGCCCAGGTCGCTACACAAGGTCGTATCGGCGGATGAAGTGGTAGGCCGTTGAGCATAAAGGCCTCCACTCTTGCTTGCAAAGTTTTCCAAGGCCAGCTGGTACTGCTTTAGATCCGATTTCCTTTGAGTATCC
>Ga0209324_10000690_pt1 | contig 23314 bp, 11 predicted proteins | sample Rifsed19ft3_FD_184015 | JGI IMG/M metagenome (GOLD analysis project Ga0209324, IMG submission 184015) | Soil microbial communities from Rifle, Colorado, USA - sediment 19ft 3 (version 2) | ecosystem: Environmental > Terrestrial > Deep subsurface > Rock core/Sediment | place: Rifle, Colorado...
TTATCTTCTCGGTAATCTTTACATGATACGCATACGAAGCGCTGAGCCCAATTCTTCGCGTGGGTCCCGTTACATCCGAAAATAAATATCCCCCAACGCCCATATTTTTTTTCTTGAGCGGACCTTGCAAACTGAGCGCATACGTGCGCGGAGCATCGGTGATGCCTATCCACTGCAAACGATTTGAAGACACTGCGTCAAAATACGGGCGGCTTCCAGCAATCGCAGGGTTCTGAAAATAATCGTTCAGCATGTATTGGCTGAAGAGCGGAAGCTGCTGGGAAAAAGATGCTTCGACTATGCTCAGCATGACAGCCAAACATAAAACAAAAGGCAGAATGAGTTTTTTCATTTTCTTTACAGTTAACGATTAACAAATAACATAATGCCTTCCTTTTATGATTTTTACCGGAACTGGCTGCTTGCTCAGATTTAGCGTTATTTTAACTTTTGTGGTGTGTGACATAAATAAAGGTTTAAGGTATAAGGTTGTTTTTATTCTGTTTTTCGTTCTTTTTGCTCCGACATATCACTTCGTTCCTTTGGTGTATACCTTCGTCCCTTTGTTTAACACTTTTGCTCCTTTGGTGTATATCTTTGCTCCTTTGGTGTATATCCTTGCTCCTTTGGTGTACATCTTTGCTCCTTTGGTGTATATCCTTGCTCCTTTGGTGTACATCTTTGCTCCTTTGGTGTACATCTTTGCTCCTTTGGTGTAAACCTTCGTCCCTTTGTTTAACACTTTTGCTCCTTTGGTGTATACCCTTGCTCCTGTGACGTATCTCTTTGCTCCTGTGACGTATCTCTTCGTTCCTTTGCGTTAATAACCATTAACGGTTCACTATCTCAAAATCGTTATCGGACCAGTGAGTGGCTCTTTATGTAAATCGCTGTTCAGGTTGATGACGTAATAATATGTTCCAACTGGCAAATCATTGTTGTTGTATTTGCAATTCCATTTTTCTTTGTAGCCAATAGAACTAAACAGCAATTCTCCCCATCGGTTGTAAACTTCCACCAGCGCATCGGGGAATTGCTCGATGTTTGCAATTTCCCACACATCATTGATACCGTCACCATTTGGTGAAAGACCATCGTTCACAATCACATCCGTAATAATCGTAACGCGCACACTATCACTTGACATACATCCGTTAATGTCAGTAACAGAAAGTGTGTAAGTAGTAGTCACGGTTGGGTTCGCAGTCGGATTTGCACAAGTAGTACAACTCAATCCGGTTGCGGGAGACCACATGTAAGTTCCGTTTCCGGTTCCGCTAAGACCCGTGCTTGCCGTTGAAAGAATAGTTACGCTTGTTCCGGCATCAGCAGTAGGAAGAGGATAAATGGTTACAGCCACTGTATCGGTGTCAGAACAAATTCCGCTGGATGCGATGAGCGCAAAATCATTGTTCCCCACAGGAGGAATTACGGTGATGCAAGCAGTAGTATTAATCGGTGTCCATGCAGGAAATATGCTGTACCATGCAAGGGATGTTGCGTTCAAACTGTTTGAGCAAAGAACGATGCTGTCGCCAAAACAAAATGCAGTATCGTTTCCTGCAACAGCAACCGGCATAGCGAGAACAGTTACGCAAACGGTATCTGTGTCTGTACAAAATCCATTCATGCCGATGATTCCGTAGCAGGTTGTTCCAAGGGCAGGTGAAACCATAATGCAAGCAGCGGTATCAACAGGAATCCAGAGAGGAAGTTGATACCACATAAATATTCCTGCGCCAGACGAACAAACCAATACAGAATCTCCCTGACAGATGGTTGTGTCGTTGCTCGAAACCAAAACAGGATAAGCATTCACAGTCACATTCACTGTATCTGTATCTGAGCAGGGTAAATTGAATGCGATGAGGGCGAAACTTGTTACACCCACCGGTGGATTCTGGTTAATACAATTTGTATTTCCGATAAATGTCCATCCAGGCAATTGATACCATTGGATAGAATCTGCATTAATGCTATTACTGCACAGGGTTGCTGTTCCTCCAGCGCAGAAGGACTGATTAATACCCGCATCAGCAATTACAAGAGTGATTACACCAACTGTCATGGAATCTGTGAATGAGCATCCGTTCGCATCGGTGATGGTTACAGAATAAATTCCTGCGCAGAGTCCGGAAACATCTTCAGTAGTCATAGCATTTGACCAGAGGAATGTATAAGGAATAGTTCCGCCAGAAGGAGTGATGTCAATACTTCCGTCACATGTGTTCGTGCAGTTTGCATTGGTAACAACATCCGTTAATGTAATTGGAGCAGGTGCAGTAAGTGTAACTGTTGCTGTGACCAAACAATTATTTGCATCAGTCAGCGTGGGTGTGTAAGTACCAGCGCATAATCCTGTACATGCAGAAGTTGCGCATCCGTTCGACCATAGGTATGTGTAGGGCGGAGTTCCTCCGGTTGGAGCAGATGAAACAGAACCATTGCAATCGCCATTGCAAAGAGGATTCACACCGGAAATATTTGAAACCAGAGATGCAGGTTCAGTAATGATTACGGAATTACTATGAATGCAACCGATAGCATCTGTTACTGTTATGGTAAATGTTCCCGCGCATAATCCGGTTGCGGTGCTGGTTGTTTGTCCGCCTGTCCACGCGTATGTATAAGGCAAAGTTCCTCCTGAAACAACTACCGTTGCAGTTCCATCGCAGGAACCATTGCAGGAATCATTGGTGGATGTTACAGTAGAAGTTAGAATTGAATTCTCTCCAATGGTGAATGTTGTCGTAAGCACGCATCCATTTGCATCGGTGATGGTCAACGTATAATTTCCGGAACATTGACCGGTAATAGATGTAGTTGTTTGCATGCCGGGGAACCATGAATAAGTTAATGCACCTGTTCCACCGGTTGCGCTGGTTGTAATGTTCCCGTCACACATGCTAAAGCAAGTTGCATTTGTCACAATTGGATTAGCAACAATCTGCGGAGGTTCAGATATATTAGTGTCGGCAACAGTAACGCATCCGTTTGTATCTGTTACAGTAACAAAGAATGGCGATTGATTTGCACATAAGCCGGTTGCTGTTTGAGTAGTTTGATTAGTTGGAAGCCAAGAATAAATCCACGGAGGACCATCACCTGTTTCAATAGTCGTTGCTGTTCCATCACAGAAGCTATTGCAGGTAACAGTTGTTACACTAAAAGTGAGAGCAGGTCCTGACGTATTGCTCACGCCAATTGTATCAATGCTGATACACCCGTTGGCATCCATTACCGTATCAATATAAACTCCAGAGCAAAGTCCGGTAATTGTTGGAGTGGTATCGGTAGTGTTAGGAAACCAGGAATATGTATAAGGTAGAGTTCCTCCCGAAGCGATGATGGTGATGCTTCCGTTACAAAGCATACAAGTTGCCGGAGCAACTCCGTTCGCTTGTGTGAGCGGAGTGGGTGCCACAATAGTTGTTGTTTGGGTGATGGCACATCCGTTTGCATCTGAAAGAGTGAGCGTGCAAGTTCCTACACACAATCCTGTTGCTGTGCCGGTGGTTTGTCCATTGCACCAGAGGAAAGTATAAGGAGGAGTTCCTCCTACAGGAGAAGAGGTTGCTGTTCCATCACATCCTCCGAAGCAGAGGGGAGAAGTATTTGTGATACCCGGCTGAAGTACTGCAGGTGCGGCAATGGAGAAAAAACTATTCGTAACACAGCCATTTGCATCTGAAACATCCAGCGTATAGGAACCCGTACACAATCCGGTTACAGAAGAGGTAGTTAATCCTCCGGGATTCCACAGATACGTATATGCTCCTGATCCACCGCTGACACTTGCAGAAGCAGTTCCATCACATCCTCCGGAACAGCTTGCGTTGGTGAATGTAACGGTTACGGAAAGCGCTGCCGGCTCCGTGATGTTTACACTTTGCGTGGAGGTGCATCCATTCGCATCGGTTACTGTTCCCTGATAATTTCCAACGCACAAACTGTCGGCAGTTGCGGTGGTATCACCATTGCTCCATGAATAAGTATATGCGGTTGTTCCTCCAGCTACAGTGAGAGTCGCAGTTCCATCGCAAAGAGAATTACAAGTAATGTTTGTAGAAGTGATGGTGGTAGTAAGAACTGCCGGCTCTGTTATCAAAACACTTGCCGTGGCTGTGCATCCATTCCCATCGGTAACAGTGATGGTGTAAGTGGTTCCGGCACTAAGCCCAACAATTGTTGGAAGAGGAGAACCTCCTGGCATCCATAAATAAGTATATATAGTTGTGCCTCCTGTAACCGTTGCGGTTGCGGTGCCATCGTTGTTGCCGTTACAGGTTACGTTTGTAGATGCAATAGTTACCGAAAGAGCAGAAGGTTCTGTTACACAAATCGGGATAGTATCATCGCATCCGGTTGCATCTGTAATGATGACGGTATAGCATCCGGCAATTAATCCTGTTGCGCAGGAAGTTGACTGCCCGTTGCTCCATGCAAATGTATACGGGTTTACGCCACCCGTGGGGGATAAACAAATGCTTCCGTTATTTCCTCCGTTACAGGAAACATTTGTTATCAGAGGATTCGGAACAAAGGGCAGAGGGTCAGTAAGAATTATTGTTACAAATGAAGTGCAAGGCACGGCATCAATTACCTGAAAAATATATGTACCGGCACAAAGTCCGGTGATAGATGAAGTGGTTTCTCCTCCGGGAGACCATAAGAATGTATAGGGTAATGTGCCTCCCGACACAGAAACTGAAATTGAGCCGTTGCAATCGCTGTTACAAACAGGATTGATTGCGCTTGTTACCGTAACAGACAAGGTGCTGATGTTGCTCACTGCAATAGGGAAAGTAGCTGAACAGAGAACAGCATCAGTTATGGTGACCGTATAAATACCGGATGGTATTGCAGTAATGCAGGAAGTGGTTTCTCCACCGGGCGCCCAGGTGTAGGTGTATGGAGAAGTGCCCCCAGTTGGCGCCAGACAAATGCTTCCGTCACTCAAACCGCAGTTTGCATCCGTCACACTTTGATTAGCAGTGATGACTGAAATGTTTCCAACTGTTACGGTATTTGTAATGGTGCAATTCATCATATCAGTAACAGTAACCGAATAATTTCCTGCACATAACCCGGTTGCAGTTGCGGTAGTTTGATTAGGAAAAATATTCCAATCGTAAGCGTAGGCACCTGTTCCGCCCGATGGAGTGGATGTTGCAGTGCCATTGCATATTCCGCAGGAGGCAACGGTAGCGCTCATAGTTGAAGCAAGCGGAGGCGGGTCAGTAAATGTTACCGTGTTAGTAGTAATACATCCGTTTATATCAGACACCGTTACAGTATAAGTTCCCGCGCATAGCCCTGTTGCAGTTTGGGTGGTTTGAATAGGGCAACACCACTGATAATTATAAGGAGCGCCTCCGCCAGATGGAGTTGCTGTTGCAATTCCATCGCAGGAGCCGGCACAACTCACGCTTGTGCCATTAACAGTAACAGTAAGCGTAACCACAGGAGGTATTGTTGCCGTTAATGTATTTGTACATCCATTGGCATCCGTCACGGTAACGCTGCAAGTGCCTATGCATAATCCCACAGCCGCAGAAGTTGTTTGCCCGTCACACCACAAAAATGTATAAGGAGAAGTGCCGCCCAATGTTGATACAGTCGCGGTTCCGGTGCATAAGGTACAACTTGATGTGGTAGAACCTATGGAAGATGAAAGAACAGTTGGTTGAATTATATTGATGACGTCAATAACCGTACATCCGTTTGCATCAGTTACTGTTACAGTAACGCTTCCTGCGCATAATCCGGTGGCAGCGCTGGTAGTTTGTCCGCCTGTCCATAAAAATGTGTAAGGAGAAGTTCCTCCGAATGGAGATGAAGTGGCAGAGCCATCACATTGCCCGGCACATGAAACACTATCAACAACAACAGTATTTGCGGTTAAAGGTAATGGCTCTGCTAATGTATCAATGCTTGTAAACGTACATCCCTTGCTATCGGTTACTGTTAAGGTGTAAATTCCTGCACCAAGCCCGGCAATGCATGAAGTGGTTTGGCTGCCCGGCTGCCAGGAAAAAGTATAACCCGGAGATCCTCCCCCTGCAATTGCACATAGCGAACCGTTGGTAGCGCCATTACAGGTCGGGTCAGTAGCATTAACAATAACTATTAAAGGAGTAGGTTGAATAAAAAATACACTGGCGCTTGTTGTGCATCCATTAAAATCTGTTACAGTTACTGAATAACTTCCCGCACAAAGCCCCGTGATGGAAGCAGAGGTAGCGGTGGGACCGGTGTTCCATAGATACGAGTAGGGAGCAGTTCCTCCGAGTACAGATACAACGGCTGTTCCATTGCAATCGCCATTGCAGTTAAGCGGATTAGGAGTTGCGGAAGAAATAGAAGCGCTCAATGTTCCGGGCTGAGTTACTGTTATTGTGGCTGTATTAGTACAGCCGTTTGCATCAGTTAAATTCAGTGTATAGGTTCCGGTACACAAGCCGGATACAGCAGCAGTAGTGTAGTTGCCGGGGTCCCAGTCGTACGTATAAGGAGGAGTGCCTCCTGTGGGGGATGAAGTAACAGTTCCGTCACAAATTCCGTTGCAGGTTGCCGGAGTCATTGAAAGATTTGGTAATAAAGGTAGTGGCTCTGTGATAGCAACAGTTGCCGTGGCGGTGCATCCTTTCGAATCGGTAACAGTGATGGTGTAATTTTGCGCGCATAAACCCGCGCAGGCAGATGTTGTGCATCCACCTGGAGACCAGGCATAGGTATAAGCAGGAGTTCCTCCGCTTGCGGTAGCGGTAACACTTCCATTACAGAATCCATTACAGGTAACATTTGTTGCCGTAGCAGTAACGGTGAGCAATGGCGGTTCGGTAATAGTAACGGTTCCTGATGCCGTACATCCGTTTGCATCCCATACATCTACAGTATAAGTGCCGGCACATAGCCCTGTTGCGGACGGAGTGGTTTGCACAGGAACTGTACTCCATGAATATGTATAAGGAACTGTTCCCCCTCCCGCATTGGCAGTTGCTGTTCCGGTGCAGAAACCGAAACAATTAATATTAGTTCCGGTAACCGTTACGGTAAGCGCTGCCGGCTGAGTAATGGCAATGGTGTTTGTTAAAACACATCCGTTTGCATCAGTGAGTGTTAGTGTATAATTCCCTGCGCATAAATTGGCGCATGTATCATCAGCGCATCCACCGGGCATCCAGGAATAAGTATAAGGCATAACTCCTCCGGATGCCGTTGCTGTTACTGAACCCGTGCAAACGCTGTTGCATAAAAGATTTGTTCCTGTAACAGTAACAGTAAGTGCAGTGGGCTGAGTAATGGAAGTAGTATAAGTGGCGGTGCAGGTTTTTGTATCTGTTACCGTGCAGGTTAATGATAAAGGAGCGCAAAGCCCTGTGATGCACGAAGTAGTTGCACCGTTGCTCCATGAATAGGTATATGGAGGATTTCCTCCTGTAGGCGCTACGCAGGCGCTCCCATTACAATTTCCGAAGCAATTAATAGTGGTGGAAGAACCGTTTGCCACCAATGGAAGTGGCTGACCTATAACAAATATTTTTTTTGTAGTGCATGCGTTAGCATCTGTAACAGATACGGTATTGCTTCCTGCACACAATCCTGTGCAAGCAGAAGTAGTACACCCGCTGGGCGCCCATGAATAGGTAAAAGGCGGTGTTCCTCCGCTGACATTTGCTGTGGCGGCACCATCGCAAAAGCCATTGCAGGAAGTAATAGGAGCGGGAGGGCTAATGACTATTGCAAGAGCACCCGGTTCGCCAATAGTGAAAAAGAAAACACAATCATTGAACGTATCCCACACTTCTATGTTTTTAGTTCCGGTACAATACCCTGTTGCAATTGAGGTGGTTTGCCCATTGCTCCACAGGTAAGTGTAAGGTGGCGTACCCTGGTTTACAGTAACAGTTGCTGTTCCATTGCAATCGCCATTGCATAGCGGTTCGGTAGTGGAAACAGTGAAAATAAGCGTATCAGTTCCTACTATGCAGGTATCGGTTGTTGTGGAAAGAGGTTGCGGGTCTTCTCCAAATGAAAAATCTTCATGCTGCAATAAATCCTGAGCAACCACACCGGAAGTAATAAATGTGAAAAATAAAACAAGGAGTAAAAATATTCTTTTCAAGTCCGCAGTTATTTATTGAATAGATGAGGTTGTACGTTACTATGGTAAAGATGTTACAAAGGTAGTAGATGGTTGCATGCAGTATGTATTTTTATTAACTTTTTAATGTGGAAAGGGGCTCCATAGAATAATGGCTGTAAGTTTGTATCTTTGATTCAATCCCCCCTATTTCTTTTTACGATTCATCTTTTGCCTGAACCACCCGTGCAAAGGAATTATTTCAGGCGTGAAGAATTCCCATTGGTATTTTTTTTCTCCGTCTTCTAACTGATGCAGGTTTTCCAGCAAGGAATAATTTTCAAAAGAAAAATCGTAGTCATTCTTTTCCGCATCGCGAAGCAGTTGCAGAATGAGTTCGCTTCTTGCGCCAAAATCATTTGCATCGGCATGGTATCTCATGAACTTGCGCAGCAGTTCCACCTGCCTGTCATATTCATCAAACATGCCCAGTTCAAAATAAATGAGGATGGAAAGAATGCGGAAAGAAATTTCCCAGCCCGTCTGTGCGCTGCCAAATGAAAAATCATTGTGCAGGGCAGCCAGCGCATCGGCATTTCTTGCCTGCATGAAGCGGGTGTAAGCCAGCAAGAGGTTGAATTTTGCCCAGCGTAATTCACCCAATGCTTTTTCACCGGCTGTGAGCATATACGATATGCATGCTTCCGCCTGAAGATAGTCGCCCGTATAAAACAATGAAAAGAATTCAAGTTCTTTGGAAGCGATATAATTGTTGCTTCCTTCCGGAAAATAATTCAGCGAGAGCCGCGCATGTTCAAGGGCGTTGTCAAATTGCCGGAGGATGATTTCATATTGCGCCAGCTGCGCGTAATAAATTCCTTTCCGCTGCCGGATTCTCAGAGAGGGCTCGGCAAAAACAAGGTGGATGATTTCCTGGCAAATCCGTTTTGCTTCTGCATGATTATTTAAGCCGGACTGAAAAGCCATTTCCAGCCACTTCTGATAATACCCGATGGAGGGTGAGTTAAAACGCTCGTTTTGTTTTTTCAAATCGTTTATTGCACGGGTTGAAAAAGAAGTTGCTTCTGCGGAATTAATTTTTCCTGAGAACTGATACATTATTTTCAGTTGCTGCACATAGCCCGAAGCCAGCGAGAGGGCTTTTTGGCAGTCGCTGTAATAGTCCATGTCTGCGGTAATCTCGTCAAACACTTTCATGCCGCTGCGCTGCCCTTCCATCCATCTTTTTTGTTCGAGGCAGTCAAGCAGCAGTGGATAGAATTCTTGCTTTTTACAGGTGCGGATGAGTTCACTGAGCAGGTCTTCATTTATTTCCACAGGCGAATGTCCGATGCCGAGCTGGCGGTACGCGGCATATTTTTTATGCGCTTTGATCACTGCTTTTTCATAACCGCCCATAAAAGGGTTGTCATGGATTTGCGAATCCATGAGCATGCATTCTAATGTTTTGTTTCGCAATCGTTGTGCAAGGCGCAGGGCGCTTTCTGTGTTTTCCTCTCCCCAATAAAGTTTGGCAGAAATTTTTCCGGTATCCGTTTCCTCATCCGCGTTTCTGAGAATGCTTGCAAGTCGGAGAATTTTTTCATGCGGTTCTTTCTTGCTCGAAAAGCAAGTGAGGTAGGTTTCCAGCGACTGAAACAGCCGGCTCGACAAACTTTTCATAAAGTGAATGTGTTTTTTCATGGCTATTGGCGATTTATTTATACCCGAATATAAGAAATCTTTCATTCACAGTGTCGCCAAACACCCACATTTCTCCTTGTACAGTCCGCCCTTTCTGCTTGCCTTTGTGGTGTGAAAACAAATAATTCCAATTTATGTTTTGCGGACTTTAGCCAATCATTAGCTATGGGTAGCTGGTCATCGGTCACCCATGACCAGTCGTTTTGCACCCGTGACCAATCGTTGGATACCCGTGACCAGTCGTTTTGCACCCGTGACCAATCGTTGGATACCCGTGACCAGTCGTTTTGCACCCGTGACCAATCGTTGGATACCCGTTACCAATCATCGGTCACCCATGACCAGTCGTTTTGCACCCGTGACCAATCATTGGATACCCGTGACCAATCGTTGGTAACCTCATTTTTTCAACAATTTATAAAATAAAACCTAAAAATCACCATAAACCTAAAATCAATTTAAAATGCCAAATCAACCGTATTTACCCAGAACCGATGAGCAGAAGAAGAACTGGCTGAATAATTTCGCAGCCAAGAAAAACACCCATCAGGGAGTGTTCGGCTTTACAGGAGCCGAAGTAACTTCCACCCAGCAGGACGCAATCATGTTTGCTTACATCATCGCGCTGATTTTTCAAAACAGGGAGGACATGAAGGAATTCACCGCGTATAAAAATATTCTGCGCGATGGACCCAAGAGTGCGCCCACCACCACGTTTCCAAGTTTTACGCCTGCGGGCGCAACGCCCACCCTGGTGGCGGCTGATATTTTTGAACGCGTGGCGCGCGATGCCGAGCGCATTAAGGCGCATAATAATTACACCCCTGCGCTGGGGCAGGATTTCGGCATCATCGGAACGGCAATTGTGTTTGACCCCAACGCGCTCAAGCCCGCGCTCAAGTTGGGAAAAGTCATCGGCATGGGCGTTCCCATCGGATGGAAAAAAGGCGTTGCCGATGGCGTGCGGATAGAAAAACAAATTGTAAGCAGTGTAGTAGCGCCCCTTGCTGCACCGCCTGCATCTGCCACCTGGAGTTTGCTTGCCATTGATACCGAGCCCGATTATTTAGATACCACACCCATTACTGCACCCGTTACCTGGAGATACCGCGCTATCTATATTATAGGTGATGAAATCGTTGGGGCTTGGAGCGATGATGTGCAGATTACGGTGGGCTGAGGAGAATGGCTCCATAGAGGAAATAATAAATGATGAGTTTCTAAACAATAAAAACAAACTAAAAACAATTACCATGAAAAAATTAATTGCACTTTTAGCAGTAGTGTTTATCAGCGCTAATCTTTTTGCAACCCAGCGTACTTGGGTAGGAAACGGCAGTAATAAAAACTGGAATACTGCTTCCAACTGGTCACCTTCTTCCGTGCCGGGCAGCAGCGATACCGCTTATTTTGACGGAAGCGGAACCGGACAATGCATATTTAATGTGAACGTGAGTGTATTCCGTTTTGAAATTAAAAGCGGGTATACCGATACGGTGAAGCAAAACAATAAAACATTAACCGTAGGAAATACATTAAAGCAGACAGGAGGAGTATTTTGGGGCGACAGCACAAATATTTCAAGCGGGGCTTTTACGTTGACAGGGGGAATTTTCAGGTCAACAAAATCAACTTTAACGCTTACCTATAATTCTAATTTTGCAGGAGGAACTTTTATACATAATAATGGCACGGCAAAATTCTACCCGTCTCTGCTGGGATATTTAACCATCACGGGTCCGGTTACTTTTTATGATCTCACTTTTGCTTCCAGTGGTAATACAACCATTACCATCGCTTCCGGCACCACCATATCGGCTGATGGAGACATGACGATAAGCGGAAGTACTGTAATTTATTTCCAGACAGGGAGCATTGACCTGTATGGCGATTTGTATATGAATAATACCGCTTTGGCTTACGGAGGAGGTTCAGCCACCATTAGTTTTAAGGGTTCAGCCAAGCAGCATTTATACGGCTCTTCCGTATGGTCTCCGCATTTGCCTAAAGTGGTCATCAATAAATCAGGAGACACGCTTTTTTTTCATAATGATATTTATGTGGCTAATAACTGGACACACACGGCAGGCATTGTAGATGCAGACTCCAGCACGGTGCACTTTGACGGAGTGTTTACCATTTCAGGAAGCATGTCATTTTACAATGCCCATTTTATAGGCGGCACTTATCAGGGCGGCTATACCATAGCTTCGGGAACAACGCTAACCGTTAACGGAACATTAACTATTGAGGGAGTGCAGTACGCTGTGGGATTGAACACAGGCGATATTTATGCCAAAGGAAATGTTACTGTTTCAGGCGGAGTAACGGGAGGCGGAGGAACCGCAACCATCACTATCAATGGCACATCAGGCAATCAAACATTCACAGGAAGCGGAACTGCAGGTAAGCAAACGGTGCCCAACATTATAATTAATAAATCATCAGGAACGCTTACACTGGCAAGCATTATTTCCTGTGCAGGCAACTGGACTTATACAACAGCAGGCGCTGTATCAGCCGGCTCATCTACGGTTGCATTTTACGGAACAAAAAATACAGACGGAGAGGGCACCTCCGCTACCATGTCATTCAATCATGTAGAAATTAATACAGGCACACGCACACTCACAGGAAATTTTATTGCAGCCGGTAATTTCACAATTGCTTCAGGAGCAACACTTACTCAGAATGATAAGAATATGAACATTGGCGGCAACTGGAGTAACAGCGGCACTTACACGACTAATGCAAATGATTTGGTGACGTTTGACGGAAGTGGCGCTCAATCAATAAGTAAAACAACAAGCCCGGAAACTTTCTACAATGTTACAATGAATAAATCCGGCAACACGCTTACGCTGAACAACACTTCTATCGTTGTTAATGAAGTTCTGACATTTACTCTGGGCACAATCACCACAGGCAGTTATAATGTGAAATTAATTGCGGGAGCATCAACAACCGGGGCAGCAACTGCCACCGGTTTTGTTATAGGCAATGTAAAAAAAGTGGGAAGTACGGCTTTCACTTTTCCGGTGGGAGATGCGACAAGTGGTTACCATCCAATCGCAATGACTGCTCCATCAAGTGCATCAGATGAATTTGAAGCAAAGTATTTTTATGCCAATCCGCAAACAGCATATGGCAGCAGTACTAATTTGAGTAATTGCGAATACTGGACGCACGCGAGAAATGTTGGTTCTTCAACACCTACTCTTACACTAAATTGGAATTCCAATTCCTGCAATATTAATTCTGACTTAACAAAAATGCTTGTTGCGCATTGGAACGGCTCCAGTTGGGATAATTTGGGCAATGGAGGAACTACAGGAACTCAATCATCGGGTTCTGTTGCTACCGCAGCCGCAGTTACCAGTTTTACTAATGGCTTTGCGCTTGCTCAATGCCCAGGTGGTTGGACGCAGATGGCTGATTTTGGTGGAACAGGTAGGAGGGGTGCTGTTGGGTTTTCTATTGGCTCATACGGATATATTGGAACCGGAGAAGATGACTATGGCCGTACAAATGACTTTTGGCGATATGACCCTGCCGGTGATACATGGACACAGAAAGCAAACTTTGGCGGAGCTGTGAGATATGAAGCAGTTGGTTTTTCTATTGGAACCAAAGGATATATTGGAACTGGTGTTAATTCTCCAAACATATACGATGATTTCTGGGAATATGACCCTACAAGCAATACTTGGACGCAAAGGGCAAATTATCCAGGGGGTGCAGTATGGTCTGCTGTTGGGTTTTCTATAGGGACAAAAGGATACCTTGCAACGGGGTATGATGGATCTAATTTTAAAAACGATATTTATGAATATGACCCTTCAGGAAATTCCTGGACTCAAAAAACCAACTTTGCAGGAGCCGCAAGATATAAGGCACAGGGTTTTTCTATTGGTTCAAAAGGATATGTAGGAACCGGAAATAATAGCGCTGGCAATGAGGATGACTTCTGGGAGTATGATCCTTCTCCAAATACCTGGACACAGAAAGCCGACTATTTTCAACAAACTAACACGGCTGTATGTTTCTCCATAGGAACTAAAGGATATATAAATTCTGATAGTTATCTACATGAATGGGATCAGGCAACAAATGTTTGGACAAGGAAAGCTGATTTCCCATCTTCAACATATGATATGGCTGGCTTTTCTATAGGAACAAAAGGATATATCGGAACGGGAATTTCAAGTGGGCATTCGGTTGATTTCTGGGAATATGATCCTGATGATTGTGGCAGCACATTGCGCGTTATGAATCCTATTGTGATTTCGAATAATGAAATTCCAAAACAATCAGGAAAAATTTATCCTAATCCCGCAGGCAATGAAGCTATATTGGATTATACACTTGATGAGGGTCAAATAGGCACTCTTGAGTTGTACTCCGTAATGGGGCAAAAGGTTATTTCTTATGCACTAAAACCACAGGAAGTGTTAAATCTTCATTTGTCTGGCGTTCAAACAGGAATTTATTTCTTCAATGTAAAAGTAAACGGAAAAATAAAATACAGTGATAAGTTGGTTGTTGTGAAGTAATCTTCTATATATCAATTAAAGGCGTTTCGATAAATCGAAACGCCTTTTTAATTTATAATCCTAAATGTGGTAAGAAAAGATATTAATGACAATATTGAATGATGAGTTGCGTAGCCGGTGAATGCCCAAGTTTTTCGGACTGCTTAAAATCTGTACACGCACCAACAGTATCCTTTATATTCAGTAGCGAAAGCCCGCGATTAAAATAATTCATGCCGTTATCAGGATGAAGTTTTAACGATTGACTGAAATCTTCAATAGATCCATCATAATCTTTTTGCATGGCTCTTATGTTTCCCCTGTTGCTATATGTTTCAGCGTCATTCGGATTAAGTGATAAAGCTATTTTCATGTCTTCCATTGCGCCAACGACATCGCCTGTTTTTGCTTTAAGTACAGCCCTGTTGTCATACGCTTTTGCAAATTGTGTATTCAACTTGATAGCATTGCTGTAATCATTTAATGCTTGTTGTAAATTGCCTAGTATCTCATTAGCAATACCTCTATTCATATATGATTCGGAATTCGTAGAATCTAAGGTTATTGCTGCGTTCAAATCTTCCAAAGCTCCTTTATAATCTCCAAGTTTATTGCGTACATATCCTCTTCTTTGCAAACCGACAACAAGATTAGGTTTGTATTCCAAAGATTTATTCAGATCTTTTAGCGCTTCTTGATAGTCCCCTTTGTTGCTATATGTATCTCCTCTTACCTTATATCCATGAAAAACAGTTGGATTTTTATTTATAACATCGGTAAAAAGAACAATTCCGTTTTTCCATACACCTATACGCCCATAAGTCTGCCATGAGAAAAGCACTACTAATACAAAAAGTATGGATAGTCCTGTCTTTTTGATATGTGTTTTATCAGAAAGTGAAATCCATTGCCCTGCGATATAAAATAAACCAAGATATGGCATGTAACTATAACGCTCTGCAGTAAGAGTAAAACCAACAGGTACGTATATCATTACAGAAAGTGTAATTATAAAAAACAAAGTGCCGAATACTATTTCTTTCCGCAAGAAAGATCCTTTTATGATTAGCCAAGTTATAAGCAATAAAAATGGCAAGGATGCATAGTATTCCCACGGCAACATCCCTCCAAGTGTATTAGGAAAATAATGCATAGCAGATAAATTAAATGTAAAAATTAATTTTATAATATAAAAAGCAATTGAATATGAATACAAAAATACTTTGTCAAGAATTGTATATAAAATGTAAAGACCATTTATCCTTTCTGCAATAACAGCACCTTGAGACAATAATGCTGCAATTCCAAACATTAGAGATAGAGCGAAGAAGGGAACCTTTTCCAGTAAAAGTTTTTTGTCAAATTTTCTGCCATTGTATAAATCAATTGCTATTAAAAGGACAGGTAAGGTAACAGCTGCTGATTTTGAAAGAAGAGAAAAAGCAAAAAATAATATTGCGCCCCAATAATATTTTACTTTAAAACCTGATTGAAGGTACCGTAAGTAAATACACAAAGACAATAAATAGAAAAAAGAATACAATACATCCTTTCGTTCTGATATCCATGCTACCGATTCAACATGCATAGGATGTATTGCAAACAAGACAGAAACTATAAGAGCAGTAAGCGGTTTTTTACTCAATGCTTCTACAAACTTAAATACAAGAAATGTATTTAATAAATGAAGAATTACGTTTAGTAAGTGATAGGGAAATGGATTTAATCCATAGAAATTATATTCAAGTAGGTAAGTAATCGTAGTAATGGGGTGATAATTTCCATTGAAAAATACGGAGAAAATATTTTTTATTCCCTTCCAACTGAAATTCAAGATATATGGGTTTGAAAAAAGATAAGTATCATCATCTATATTAACAAAATCATTAAATAATGCTCGGGAATATAATAAAGCAGTAAAAAATAAAACAACCACAATTGTCCATTGAGGGACAGTTTCAAAAAATACTTTTTTATTCGGAGTTTTTATCTCCTTTAATTTATGGAGCGCTTTAGGCATATTTTTTCACATTGAGGATTCTTGTAATCCTTCAGTAAATGTAATAATGATATGTATAAGTTCTAATAGAAGATTAATAGAATTATTTGTTTGCTGAAAATCAAAGAGGAAGCATTGAATTATATTCTGCGATAGGTCAAAAAGTTCTTGCGTATAAGTTAAAATCAAACGAAGCAGTAAGGATTGATCTATCAGGTATTCAAACAGGAGTTTATTTCTATAATGTAAAAGTAAACGGAGAAATAAAGTTCAGTGATAAGTTGGTTGTGGTTAAATAAGATTGCAAATAAAAAGCCCTTTCACCAAAGTGAGAGGGCTTTATTATTTTATTATCACTTCTTTTGTCTTAGGCGCATCGCTTTTTTCTGTGGTGCCGCTCACTTTTTTAGTTTTAATTTTCGGAACAATATTTTTCAGTTTCTCTTTGTTTCTTTTCTCAATTGCTTTATCGGTTCTCCGTAACAGTTTTTTATACGCCCTTTTCTGCTTTTTGGAAAGAGCGCCTATTTCCTTTGCCATTTCGCTGGGTTTTTTATCTGAATGAAGTCCGTGCCGCTCAATGTATTCTTTCCTCTTAATCTTGCAGGAAGCAATCTCAAGAGATAAGGAAATAATAAAAATGAAATATACAATTCGGTAAATCATATAACTGGAACGAAAACGAGATAAGAATATTTCCAAAGAAAATTACCAGCCAAGTATGTAAGCAAACATCAGCGGAGCCACAATGCTTGCATCCGATTCAATCACAAAACGCGGAGTAGTGGGATTTAATTTTCCCCAGGTGATTTTTTCATTCGGCACTGCGCCTGAATAAGAACCGTAGCTTGTGGTGGAATCAGAAATCTGACAGAAGTAAGACCAGAATGGTGTGTTTTTAATTTTCATGTCCTGAATGAGCATCGGCACCACGCAAATCGGAAAATCTCCTGCAATGCCTCCGCCAATCTGGTAAAACCCAACTCCTTTTCCTCCGCAGTTTTTCGGATACCAGTCGGCAAGCAGCATCATGTATTCAATTCCTGATTTCATGATGGTGGGTTTAAGGGCGCCAGACAAGCAATAGGAAGCAAAAACATTTCCGAGCGTGGAATCTTCCCAGCCGGGACAAACAATCGGAAGATTTTTTTCAGCCGCAGCAAGCAGCCAGGAATCTTTCGGATCGATCTGATACAAGGGCACGAGTTCACCGCTCAAGAGCAACTGGTAAAAATATTCGTGCGGCAAATACCGTTCTCCTTTCTCCTGCGCGTTTTTCCAGAGTGTAATCAACTTGCGTTCGATTCTGCGCATGGCTTCTTCTTCGGGAATGCAAGTGTCGGTAACCCGATTGAATCCTTTTTCAAAAAGCGCCCATTCATCCTGCGGACTTAAATCGCGGTAGTTTGGAATGCGTTTATAGTGATCATGCGCAACCAGATTAAAAACATCTTCTTCGAGATTTGCACCTGTGCAGGAAATAATCTGAACCATGTTGTTGCGAATCATTTCTGCAAGAGAAACTCCAATCTCTGCAGTGCTCATGGCACCGGCAAGCGTAATCATCATTTTTCCTCCTGCCTCCATGTGTTCTTTGTATGCTTTGGAAGCATCCACTACGGTTGCGGCATTGAAATGGCGGTAATGCTTTTCAATGAAATTGGAAATGGAATTTTTTGTCTTGCCCGGCTTTGCTACCAGCGTTTCTACAGAAGATTTTGTTGTTGTGCTCATTGCGAAATTGTTTTTCAAAAATTAATTCTGCGAAAATATCTATTCTTAAGCACGCAACAAAAAAAAATGAAAAAACTTTGTGAAATCTTTTCAAGAGAAAACGAACTAAAAGCAAGAAAGTGAAGAGAATAAATTCAAAATTCAAAAGTTTTTTCTGAAGTATTCTTTTGAATTATTTACTTTTAACTTTTGACTTAGCGGATTATCCTGTGATAAGGATTTTAATTTTCTGTCCCGGCATAATTTTTCCGCCTTCGAGATTATTCCACTGCTTGAGCTTGTCAATACTTACTCCATTCTCCTGTGAAATGCTCCAGAGAGAATCGCCTTTCTGCACGGTCACGTATCTGAATTTAGAATTCGCAGGCAGAGAAGTTTTTGTTGTATCAGCTGAAGATTTTATTTCGGGTTTTGTTTTTGAAACCGAGGTGGTGTCGGCAGCAGCAGTTGTTTTTGAAGAAGCTGTGACGGAATTTCCTTTCACCGGAATATACACTGTTAGTTTTTGTCCGGAGTGAAGTTTCGCGCTCTTCAATCGGTTCCATGCTTTGATGTCTTCAGGAGTGCATCCATATCTTTTTGCCACGCGGCTGATATTTTCTCCTTTTCTCACCGTATGAATTTTTGCCACTTCCTGCACGGCAAGCGCCTGCATCAAAGAATCTTTTTTTGCATACTCATAAATTTCTGCTTCGTTGGCAATAAAACTTCCGATTTTTTCGGTTGGAAGACAGAGCGAATAGCATTTGTCTTCCGAATGAGGAACGGTTCCTCTTTTGTAGCAGGGATTTAAGTATCGGATTTCATCCACCGACATGTTCAGCGCTTTCGCGATTTGCTGAAAGGATAATTCTTGTTTTATATTCACGGTGTCCACATCGGCATAGGTTATTTTCGGAACGGCTGGATATAAATTATGTTCTTCCCAATGATTCATTACATAATTCACAGCTATAAAAGCCGGAACATATCCCTGAGTTTCTCTAGGAAGATAGGGGCGGATTTCCCAATAGGTTGTTTTTCCTCCCGAACGCCTGATGGCTTTGCTCACCGTGCCCGGTCCTCCATTGTAAGCGGCAAGAACCATCTGCCAGTCGCCAAACATATCGTACAAAAACTGAATATAATCACAAGCGGCTTCAGTAGATTTAATCGGGTCGCATCGTTCGTCCACATACGATGAAATTTTTAGTCCCATCATTTTTCCTGTTCCATACATAAATTGCCATAAGCCCATCGCTCCCGCGCGCGAACGTGCAGTAGGATTCAAAGCGGATTCAACTATGGCAAGATGTTTTAATTCCATCGGAATTTTTTTTCTGTCAAGGATTTCTTCAATCATCGGAAAATACATTTTTGACATTCCCAGCATGCGCGATACCATAGCGCGTTTTCTGACCGCGTAGAGTTCAATATAATTTCTCACCGCATTGTTGTAAATTAAATCGAAGGGAGATTCGGCATCCAGCTTCGCGAGGCGCATGGCATAAACCGAATCAGAATAATTCGGAACAGAGTCGAGAGGAAAATTGTATTTGTTGGGTGTTATCTCAAGAGAGGATTTATCAAAATAAATCAGGCGTGATAAACTATCCAGCATAGAAGCGATGGGGTCGTCATTAAATATAATGGAAGAAGAATCTTTAGGAAGCGTCTCGGGGTTCTGAGCATGAGAAATGACGAAGGATGATTGAAAAATGACGAATGTGAAAAGCAATGATAGTTTCGATTTCATAAATGGTTAAACGTTGTTCGACCGTGAATAGTTTGTTCATCGGACGTAATTTCTGCAATGTTAGACGAAAAAAACCTGCATTTGGTCTAAACCCCCTTCGTACTTATCAACGCACCCATGTGAATTATTGATTCTTCATATCGCTCAGAATGACACTAACATTAATGCCAGTTGAAGCAAATTGCATAGTTGGTTTTAACTTTCCGGCTACGGGAAAATGTTTTTCTCATTTTCATATGCATTTTTCCTGAAACTTTTTTTGACCATTGTTTCATATTGACCGATTTGCTGTGATGAACACCAGATGAAAAATAATGTGATGCTTTTATTGCGGTTTTTACTTCATCGCAATCTGTACAGGGCTTCTCATTATTATTTTCTGAGCCAAAGAAAGATCCTTGTGTTGCTTGCTGTTGAACTTCTGCCGGAGGATTCGCTTGCTGATTTCCAAGATTTGTTTGAATGATATTTATGTTGTTATCATTATTTATATCAATCTGATTCATGTAATTTACATTTTGCATTTGAATTTGCGGAGGAGGATTAATGTTCGTGTTTGGACCTTGCGCAAAGATTCCAATTGGAAGTGCGAGTGCTACAATGATAAGAAGGTTTTTCATTTTACTTTTTTTTGCCTCACTCCTCAATCCCCTCTCCTTAAGGAGAGGGGAAGAGTGAGAGATTATTTTATGCTTGCTTTTTAACAATTACCTTGCCACCGGCATCCCAGGTTTTGTATTCGTTAGTATAATACAGGTAGGCAGATGATGCGGGAGCTTCGTATTCACCAGGAATATCGGCTTTCAAATCAAGGTTGATCACTTTTTCTTCTTTCGGACCCATTCCGCGGTAGTAGAGAACAAGATTGCTTCCGATTACTTCGTAATAATCAAACAAATTTTTCTCCTGCATTTCTTTCAACTGCCACGGTTGGAGAGAAAGTCCTGCCGGAATTCCAATGATGGCAATCGGGCTAGGCAGACCTTCGTTTGTTTTGTTTTTGATAGTTGCAGTGAGGCGGATTGTTTCTCCTTGATTTGCTGACTTGCTTGCGAGTTTAGTATTCAAATCCACTTTGCATTCTTCATCACTATTTGGTAAAGATGTGCTCCAACTTACAGCGACAGAGTGTGGAAGCGGATTTTTCGCGTTTGCATATTTCACTTTAAGCGTGTGCTTTCCTTCCTTTATATACTGTTCCAAACCATCCAGCACAATCGCGTCTTTCTCGCCAGCTTTGTACGCTTGCTCAGCCACCTTTTTCCCATCCACATAAAACTCAACTGAGCCGTCTTCTGGAGTGGATTTGTTTGCTTTTGCAAATTCAGTTAATGCTTTCAGCGCGAGAACAGTTCCCTGTGTGTTCCCAAATGAACCATAACCGCTTCTGCTTTTCACAAGCGACTCAATCGCTTTGTTCATCGCCTGCGAATTTTTGTTTGGCGATTTCAACATCGCCATGATTGCAAGTGAAGTAGTTTCAATCTGCAGAGAATTTCCTGTAGAGTGAGTAATAGAGTGAGTTGCTCCATTGAACGAACCATCTTTCGCTTGTGTATTCAAAAGTTCCGCCATCGCTTTGTCCGCGCGTGAGTCATTAAGTTTGTAAAGCGCGTTTGCAGACATTGCCAACTGATACGGATCTTTGTTCTTCATCGCTGTTTCATAAGAAGATTCCGCTTCTTTCTTGATATCTGTGTATCCGCCTTCCGCAAGGGCATAGACAATATATCCGTTCATCACATCCTCAGAAATTTGTCCGAAGGCGTGAAGCGCGTATGAATTGCGTTTGAAACCGCCTTTTCCGTCTTTCTGGCTCATGATCCAGTTGGCGGTGCGGTCAACCATTTTCTGGTCAACTCCTTCGTACACTTTTTTCAAATCGTTGAACTGCATAAGTCCGAATGCTGTCAATCCTTCATGACCGGGTGCTTTACCGAACCATTCAAATCCTTTTGAAGAAGTTTCAAAAGTGGTGAGGCGCTTGTATCCGCGATCTAACATTCCTCCTGCATACGCAAGAAGTTTTTCGTCTTTCGTATCAGAAGTTTTCAAATAATCCATCACCATCGCGTTCGGATAACTGCTCATGGAGGTCTGCTCGAAACATCCGCCCGGTTCGCGGAGAATTCCATCCACACCTGTGAGCAAATCACTCACCACAGAAGGGAACGCAGTCAGTTTTACTTTGATGGAACCTTTCACCACATTTCTCAAATCAACTTCATATTCTGATTCTCCTTTGTCGCCAGAGAAAGAAGCAGTGACAGGAAATCCTTTGGGAACCACTTTCAGGTTTTGCGCGAACGCGTCTTTCATTCCGCATGCTTTGAAAGCGATTTCAAAATTTCCTTCAGAGATTTCTTCTTTCACTCTGTATTCCAGATAAATTGTTTTTGCTTTTCCCGCTGGAAGAGTTTGCAATTGAGCAATGTTTGTGATTAACTCCAAACCTTTAGGTGCTTTTATATCCAGCAATCCAGTAACAGATGCTGATGTATTATTTTTCAGCGTAAGAGGAATGGAAACCACATCTTCAGTTACCACTTCTGTAGGAATTTTAGTAGTGAGCGAGAAAGGCATTTGTGTGAAGAACGTTTTTTCCACTCTACCAATGCTTCCATCGTTTCCGATTCCTTCAGCAGTTGCTTTGAAAGAGGTGATGTCATCTGAATTGAAGAACGACACTTCCGCTTTTCCTGAATTGTCCACCTGCACATTCGGATTCCAGTAAACCGTAGAGCGGAAATCAGTTCTTTGTTCAGGATATTCTCCCTGCTTGTAAACAGGTGCTGAGAATTGTTTGGCGCGGTAATACACCACCGCATTTTGCTGAACGATTCCTTTTTTGCCCATTTCAAAATCACCTTCGTTCGCTCTGAATTTTCTGTCGCGGTTGTCATCCATGGCAATCTTTCCTTTCTTTTCTTTTTCAACTTTAGCAACAATTTCTCCATTCTGATTTTTCTTGTCTTCTTCGTCCTTTACTTTTGATTTATCAGCAACAGGTGCTTTATCTTTTTTCAAAAACTCATTTCTTATTACTACATTCTGTTGTTTTTCCTCTATTCCGTCCAATTCCATTTGGTCTGCAGCCATCGGAATATCTTGTTGCGCTTCTAAATGTTTGTTCCCCATACCTCCGGCTGGAGCGCTTTGCGCAACATTTCCCCATCCGCCACTTTTAGATTTAGTGGTTGTTGAAGAGGTGCCGTAATAATAATTGTTGTAATTAGGATAGAGATAGTACGCGAGATTCTGGTTGTAATCATAAACATTGAATTGCTGTTGATTGTAACCGCTTGCGTTCACGAAAAGATTTTTCGCTTCAGTCAGATCCATTTTTTTCACAGTGAATTTTCCGTTCTCATCGGTTTCAACAGTGGAGCCATCAGCGCTGATTTTCAGTTTAGCGTTTGCAATGGGTTTTCCTGTGTAAGCGTCCAGCACTGTTCCGGACACAATTGCTTTTTCCGCGCTGTATGTAATCGCTGGCAATTCATCCGCCATGATTTTTTCCCAGG
>Ga0209324_10000695_pt1 | contig 23222 bp, 28 predicted proteins | sample Rifsed19ft3_FD_184015 | JGI IMG/M metagenome (GOLD analysis project Ga0209324, IMG submission 184015) | Soil microbial communities from Rifle, Colorado, USA - sediment 19ft 3 (version 2) | ecosystem: Environmental > Terrestrial > Deep subsurface > Rock core/Sediment | place: Rifle, Colorado...
CCCCCGCCGGGACCTCGAACCAAGCGATTCGGCGTCGGCCATGGTACGTGGACCGGACGGCCGCGTCAATCGTGAGGCGGGCCGCGCGGGTGACCTCCGGGCCGATCCCATCTCCTTCGATGATCGGAATGATCGGGTCGTCCGGGACCTTCAATCCCCTCTCCGTGATGTGGATTCGATGGCCTTCCGGTGGCGGGACGAGCCGGACGCGTTCGGTGGGCACGGGAGGTTCGCTTCCGCATCGGTGAGGTCCCGCTTAAGATTGGCGGGCCTGCGTCAGGTCCGTTCGTCGAGCGGGACATATGTCGCGTTCGTCGGCCCGACATAGTGATCCAGAGGCCTCACGATCCGATTGTCCTCCCAGTACTCGAGGACGTGGGCCGCCCAGCCCGCGGCTCGGGCCATCGCGAAGATCGCGGTGCCCAGGTCCGACGGAAGACCCAGGTAGTGATAGACGAGCCCGGAATAGAAGTCCACGTTCGGATAGATGTGTTTCGCCCTTAGCTCCCGGACGACCGTCTCCTGGACCGCCTCCGCGACTTGGAAGAGGTGTGGCTCCGTGGAGGCGCTTGCGAGCCCATTCGCGTATTCCCGGAGGATGAGGGCCCTCGGGTCGTACGTCTTGTAGACGCGGTGCCCGAACCCGAACACCTTCCCGCCGTCGCGCAAGATGCTCAGCACGCGCGCCTCCGCATCCTCCGCACGCCCGATCGATTGAATCGTCTCGAACGCGGCCTCGATCGCGCCGCCATGGAGAGGCCCTTTCAGGGTCGCGATGGCCGCGACGATCGTGCTGTGCAGGTCCGCGAGCGTGGATGCGGCGACCGTCGCCGCAAACGTGGACGCGTTCATGCTGTGGTCTGCGTAGAGGACCATCGCCGCGTCCATGATTCGACGGTGTCGGGGGTTCGGCCGCTTCCCCGTGACCATGTGAAGGAAGTCCTCCGCATGCCCCTTCGCCGGGTCGGGGCGGATCACCCTTCGTCCGCTCCGGACTCGCTCGTAGGACGCGACGACCCCGGCGATACCTCCGATCAGCCGCACGGCCCTCCGGACGTTCGCCTCCCGCGTGCGATCGCTGCCTTCCGGATCGTTCGCGCTCATGATCGACACGGTCGTCCGAAGGACGTCGATTGGCGATCCGTCCTTCGGCATGCCCCGGAGGACCCGACGGATCTCCGGGGTGAGGGCCCGGGCGTTGCCGATCTCGGCCTTCACCCGTTCGAGCTCTGGGCGGCTCGGCAGGCGACCCTGAAGGAGCAGGAACGCAGTCTCCTCGAACGTCGATCGGTCCGCGAGATCGCGAATGTCGTACCCGCGGTAGAGGAGCCGCCCCCGCTGCCCGTCGACAAGACAGATGGACGTCTCTTTTACGTAGATGTCATCCAAGCCCTTGTCGATGCGAGGGACGTCCAGCGACGGTCTCACCGCGTCGTCCATCTCGGTAACCTCGCTCAAAGGACCGAGGGCTATTAAAAGTAGAGGTGCCGACGTGCGAAACGAAGCGACGAGTGCGGTCACAGCGGACCCGCGAGGATCGCGGTCCCGATCAGCGCGAGGAGGATCGCCGCGAGGTACGTCCCCGAGAAACGGTAGCCCGCCCATGCCGTCTCGGGGCTCGGATGGCGCATGAACCGAAGGGTGAGCGCGATGAGGATCGCACCCGCCCCGACGGCCACGGCGAGGTAAAGGACGTGTCCGAAGGACGGGACGATCAGGAACGAGAACGTGGACGCGGGGACGAGGAACGTCGACACCCCGATCGCCCGGACGGTCGTCCTCTCGTCGCGGACCGCGGGGAGCATCGGCAGCCCCGCGAGGCGATAGTCCTCTCGAGATCGATACGCGAGGGCCCAGAAGTGGCCTGGGGTCCAGAGGAAGACCAGGGCCGCGATGAGCGCCGCCGGAAGCCCGATCGCGTTCGACGCGGCCGCGGATCCCGCGAGGGCCGGGCACGATCCGGCGAAACCCCCGATCACGATGTTGCTCACGTGGGTCCGCTTCAAACCGAGCGTATAGACCCCGACGTAGACGAGGAGCCCGAGGCCGATCATCGCGGATGTCAGGGGATTGATCGCAACGGCGGAGATCGATAGGGCAAGGGCCGACAGGGTTGCACCGAACGCGAGGGCCCTCGTCGGCGGCTCGATGCGGCGTTGCGGCAGCGGCCTTCCGTGCGTCCGTCGCATGACCGCGTCGAGATCCCGGTCCACATAGTGGTTCAGCGCGCTCGCGCCTCCCGCCGCGAGGAGCCCTGTCCCCATGAGTAGCCCGAACGGAACGGCCTCGATTCGAAGGCCGCTCGTCACGATGTATCCGGAGGCGGCGACCAGTAGCAGGAGCGCCGCGATGCGGAGCTTCATCAGCTGAACGTAGTCAGAAAGGGCCACCGGATCGACTCTTCGCGTCCTAGCGGTTCGACCGCTTTAACCTTTTGGCGGCCCTTGCCGCGCGGCCCTGGAACCAGTCGCAATCTCGGGAGACGGCGCAACGTTCGCATGCGGGGTTCGCCGCCTTGCACAGGGTGCGCCCATGGGCGATCAGACCGAGATGCCATGCCTCTCGTTTCTCGAAGGGGGTCCACCTCTCGAGACCCGCGCGGGTCGCCTCATATCCGTCGGCCGGGCGGACGATGCCCCAACGCCGCGCGATCCGGGCGACATGGGTGTCCACGGGAAACACGGGACGGTCCGCCGCCATGGCGAGCAAGACATCCGCCGTCTTGAGTCCGACGCCAGGCAACGTCAGGAGGAGATCCCGCGCTTCTTTCGTGGGCCGTCGCAGAATATCGCGGAGGCGGTCGTCCGATCTCGCGGCGATGCGACCCGCGAGTGCGCGGATGCGAGACGCTTTTCGGTTCGACAGGCCTGCGTGCCAGATGGCGCGGGCAAGATCGCTCGTCTTCTGTCTTGCGAGCCCCTGGGGCGTGATCCGACCGAACGCGGTCCTCAGCCCCTCCATTCCCCGTCGCTCGTTCGCGACGTTGGTGCTTTGCGACAAGACCGTGGACACGAGGATTTCGAACGGCGTAAGGCCCCGGGACCAGTCTTCCGGTTCGTGACGCGACTCGAGGATGTGCATGCATCGACGGAACGCGCGCCGATCCACTACGGGTCCAAGGCGGGGTCTCGGAAAAAAGCTTCCCGCTTATCCGCCGACGAGGGATCGCATCAGCGTGACCACATTGCGGGGGCGCTCCCGGAGTCGGCGGAGGAAGTACGGCAGCCATGTCGGCCCGTACGGGATGTACTCCAACACCCGGAATCCCTTTCGCACGAGCTCGGTCATCAAGGCGTCCCGCACACCCATGAGCATCTGGAATTCGAACTTTGCATCGGAGGACTCCGCGAGTGCAAGGGTCCGTTCGACCATCCGGCCGTCGTGGGTTGCGACGGCGAAATCCGCCCTCGATCTGAAAAGGGCCTCGAGAAACCGGAGATACCGGCGGTCCACGTCGTCGCGACGGCGGTACGCGATGTCTGGGCCCTCGGGATAGGCCCCTTTCGTGAGCCGGATTTTCCCGCCGAGGGCCACGAGTCGCTCAAGGTCCCTGTCCGTTCGTCGCAGATTCGCTTGGAGGCAGACGCCCACGTTGTCGTATCTCTCGAGGAGGTTCTCGTAGACCCAGAGGGTGTCGTCCGTGGTCGACGCGGCCTCCATGTCCAGCCAGAGTCTCTGGCCGGAGGCCCTCACCGCATCGAGTAGGACGAGGAAGCGCGAGAGGGCGTACTCGCGGTCTACGAGGATCCCGAGTTGTGTCGGCTTGACGCTCACGCATCCCCGGATGCCCTCCGCCCGCACCGCTCCGAGGAGGGCCAGATATTCGCGGAGGGATGCCTCGACCGCGGATTTCTCGCGATGGTGCTCGCCGAGATGGTTCACCACGGCATGAATCCCGCGCGCGTTCGCCGCTCGGGCCGCGCGCAGCGCGTCGCTCATCTCCACCCCTGCGACCCATCGTCGCGCGAATCGAATCAGGAGTCCCACGTGCGGCGGATGCCCATGGCCCGCTCAAATACGTTCCGAACTGCGTCAAATCGCACGGCCGCACGTGATGCAGTAGGTCGCGTCCGGCTGATTCATTCGCCCGCAGCTGCGGCAGCGGACCTTCACTTCGACGGGCGGCGCGCTGCGGTCGACGCCGATCGAGCCCCGCGCGACGTCCACGAGCAGGAAAATCCACCAGAAGCGGAGCAAGAATCCGCCCGCCGAGGACAGGGCGACCCCGATGCCCCCGACGACGATTACCGTCGTGAGGGAGCTCCCGAGAATCCCGAAGTTGCCGCCGCTCAAACCGAAGTTGATCATCGACATGAAAAACGAGAGCGCAGCGAGCAACGTCAGGATAATCCCGACCGTGAGGAGGCCCGCCGCGATGAGAAGGACGGCCGCGCTGTTCGCGAGCCAGCCCGAGGTCGTCCGACGGGGAGCGGCGTAGGTCACGGGCTGCCTCGTCACGACGATTCTATCCCGGAACGACGAGGTCCGCGCACATAAACGTTTCAGCCTCTTTTCAAGAATCGAGACTGACGTCGTCGTCTACGGGAGATCGGCCGCCGCGACGACGAGGTCCGCGAACAGAACGCCTCTCACGCTCCGCAAGCGGTCTGCAAGATCCCGGATTCTTGGTCCGTTCCCCTCGACAATCAGGACCTCGAGGCACGTTTCCTCGTTCAGGTGCGTGTGCGCCGTCGCTCGAATGGTCCCGAGGAAATCGTGCTGTTGATGGAGGACCCGGTGCGTGACCATCCCGACGTCGTGGCGGTACACGATCGTCACGGTCCCGACGACATCTCCGTCCGCCTCGAAGCGGCGGCGCGCGAGCGCGCGCCGGACGAGAGCCCGTAGAGCCTCCGACCGGCTTGCATAACCATCCTCCTTCACGAGTCGGTCGAACTCCTTCAACAGCGGTCCTTCCAGGGAAACGCCAATCCTCTCGACGGTCACGTGCTATCCCTGTCGAAGGGAAGTGCTACCGGGGTCTTCAAAGGGGCCCCGAATGTTTAAGCCGTGTTACGCCTGCTGCGTTCGTGTTACTTCTCAGCGCCCCATTCGGGCGGAGGAATTCCGTGGCACTCGATCCGTTCCTATTCGTCGGGCTCTCCCTGGCGCTCGGCTTCAAGCACAGCTACGACGCAGATCATCTCGTCGCCGTGTCGAACCTCCTGATGCGGAGCGGGAGCCTTCGCAAGACGTCCCTCATGAGTCTGAGCTGGGCCGCAGGCCATATGATCACGGCGACGGTCGTCACGATCCTGCTATTCGTCTTCCGGGACGTCTTCCTCGCGCAGTTCCTTGCGCACTTCGAGCTTGCCGTTGCGGTCATGCTCGCGGCAATCGGAGTGCTGGGAATCCTGTACGAGCTGGGGTTCCTCCACAGCCACGCGCACCGGCACGAGGCGGAGGAGCACGCGCACGCGCACGTCCATGTGGGGCGGTCCAACGAGCACCGAACCATGTTCGGAATCGGAATCGTACACGGTCTCGCGAGCAACGATGAACTGCTCGTCCTCTTTGTAGCGTCCCTCAGCGTCACGTCCCTGCCGGGCCTCTTGGGCGGGGTCGGACTGTTCAGCCTCGGCGTCGTGTTCGGGATGGTCGTCTTCGGCGTCGGGATGACGTATCCGATCCTTCGCTGGGGATCCGCCCGGGTGCGCCGCGTCGTGAATCTCACGGTCGCGTCCCTCAGCATCGCCTACGCGACCCTCCTGTTCCTGGGCTTCGAGGGGATCAACCTCCTCGCGCCCGGCACGTGAGAGCCACGGGCAATCCCTTAAGTCCGACGGACGCCGTCGATTCCACGTGGACTTCCTGCGCAAACTGGACATGGCACGCGGCCTCGCGGACGTCTTCGAGCTCGTGAAGCGGGCCGTCGAAACCGTTCTGGGCCGGAGCCGGGCGGGCCTCATGCTCGCCCTCGCCGATCTGGGTAACCACCCTCAGGGATTCCTCGGGGCGTTCTACCCGATCGCGAGCAACGTGATCGTGATGAACAAGGTGCCCCTCATCCGGATCGAGGAGACGAACCCCGAATTGTACCGGCACTACGCGTTCTACGTGCTGCTTCACGAGTACCTGCATTCCGTCGGATTCGTCGACGAGCTCGCGTGCCGAGGGCAGGCGCACCGCATCGCCCAGACGCTGTTCGGGCCGAGCCACCTCGTCACCCAGATCTCGGAGGACTTCAACCGATTCTTCCCGAATCTCGTGTTCCCGGAGGCGGCATGGCAGCCTCGAGAGCTGAGCCTCGAAATCGTCCAAGGATTCGACCGCGGGTCCGCATCCTATTTCGCGTGATGAGAACGTCTCGCCGCGAAACGAAAGCACTAATATCGACCTGACCCTCAGACGTCCTGGGGGAGACGAGGCCATGGCGGACACGCTCCGGAAGGCGATCGCCGAATTCGTCGGTGCGTTCGCCCTCGTTTTCGTCGGCGCGGGCGCGATCATATCGACGCGGGACCGTCCGGATCTGTTGCTCGTCGCCCTTGCGCACGGCCTCACGATCGGCGTGATGGCCTCGGCGACCGCGCACATCTCAGGTGGACACTTCAATCCGGCCGTGACGTTCGGTGCGCTCGTGGGCCGGCAGATCAGTTTGCGTCTTTCCGTCGTATACTGGATCGCGCAGCTCCTCGGAGGTCTCGTAGCGGCATCGGCCCTGCTCGGGGTGTTCCCGTCCGGGGAATGGCGGTCCACGTCCCTCGGGACGCCGCAGGTCTCGCCCGGCGTGGGAATCGGCCCGGCGATCCTGGTCGAAGCGGTGCTCACGTTCTTCCTCGTCTTCGTCGTGTACGGGACCGCAATCGATCCGAAGGGCGCATTCCGCGCGGTCGGAGGCCTCGCCATCGGGTTCACGGTCGCCCTCGACATCATGATGGGAGGCCCTCTCACCGGAGCCGCCATGAATCCGGCGCGGTGGTTCGGACCCGGGGTCGTCGCGGGGCTTTTCGACAATTGGTTCGTCTACTGGATCGGCCCTCTCGCGGGCGGCCTGATTGCGGGACTCGTGTACGGCCGGGTGCTCCTCGAGCCCTCCGCGAAACCGTAAGTGAGATCGTTCTCGAACCCGTGAATGAGGGCGTACGCATAACCTTGAAGAAACGTTTAAATCGAAGCCCATGGTGCCGAACCGCGCATGATGCGGGAGTCGGTTCCTGCGAAGGGTCCTTCGGCGCAGAAGGCCGCGTTACAGGAGCCGCCCGTCAAGTTTCGCTCGGGGAGACACACGGCGGTCGTGAAGGAAGTCTTTGACATCACCCCGAAATATCCCGAGACATACCTGATCCGGTTCGCGTTCGAGAACGAACCCGTCTTCGACTTCGAACCTGGACAGTTCATCTCGATCTTTGCGGAGAAGGACGGCAAGCGGATCTCGAGGCCGTACTCGATCGCCTCCTCGCCCGACACCAAGGAGCACCTCGAGCTTTGCATCAAGGTCGTGGAGGGCGGATTCATGTCAAACTATCTCCACCACGTCACCCCCGGGACCAAGCTGCCCTCGATCGGCCCTCTCGGCCGTTTCGTCGTCCCCGAACCCATCCGCTGCGACACCGTATTCGTGGCCACGGGCACGGGGGTTGCGCCCTTCGTCTCCATGCTTGACCACGTCTGGAAGAACAACCTGGACGACGGCCTCGACTTCTACGTCGTCTTCGGCGTCCGGTACGTGTACGACCTGATTTACCGTGACATCTTCGAGGGGTGGGCGAAGCAGCACCCGAACTTCCACTTCTACCCGACAATTTCGCGGCCTGAGACCCCGGAGTGGAAGGGCCGCGTGGGCTACGTGCAGAAGATCCTGCAAGAGGAGATTCACGACCATGCCTCGAAGCAGGTCTACATCTGCGGTCTGCACGACATGGTCGAGCAGGTCAAGGCCCTCTGCCAGAATCTCGGCTTCAGTCACGTACGGTTCGAGAAATGGGACTGAGGTCGCGAGGCATCACGGCTTCGGCCGCGCGAAGACCCGTCCAACGACAAGTCGTCGCGGCACAAGCCCGAAATGCCGGCTGTCCCGACTCCGCTCCGCGTTATCGCCCATTACGAGGACATCGCCCGACGCCATCACGGACGCCACGCGCTTCACGAGGAACCGCGCTCGGTCCTCGGGGCTCCGCACGACGACAAGGTCTCCCGGCGCCGGCCCGCCGAACGCGTACGCCCACGTGTTCACGAGGACGTAAGCACCGGGTTCAAGCGCGGGTCGCATCGAGTCGTCTTCGATGCGGAACCGGGAGATTGGGAGGAATCCCACGGCGAATCAGCCGAGCTTCGGGACGACGAGTTCCCGGTCCGTCGGGTAGGGCGCCTTCACCTTGAGCGTCGGCAGACCCTTCGTGTCCCAGAAGATCCGGGCGATTTCGTTCGTTGTCTTCAGGAGGTCCTCCGCGGCCTGCAGGTTGATTTCCTGCCGCGCCTTCGAGCCGGCCTTCAGGGCTCTCCAGACGAGGTCGTGGAGCTCCGGATACTTCTGGGCGTGCTCCGGCTTGAAGTAGTCGCCCCACAGGATGCGCACCTCGTGTTTCGCGAGTTCCGCGTGCTGCTCCTTCACCAGGGCGTACCGGTCGAGCTTGTGGTGATATTCCTCATGCTTCTCGCGTGAATCGCCCGCCGAAGGCTTCTGGAGTTCCTTGATCAGCATGTTCATTCGGATGACGGTGTGCGCCGCCATCTGCGCGTGGTGCGGGTCGTAGATCCCGCACGGAATGTCGCAGTGGGCGTATGCGATGCGTGCAGGGACCATGCGGTCGGAAGCCCGGAGCAGTGCATGGAGTAGCGACATGGATGCGGCCACAACCCTGAGCGTATTTAAACGTGTGGCCGGGCGCGATCTGCTCGAGTCCGGTTCGGACTCGACGCCCATCGAATGGCTTATGCGAAGCCGCGCAACTCGCGTTCGGGATTCGAATGCGGATTAGCGTGGAGGTCGGCGACATCGCTCGGTGGGAGGACGAAGTCATCGTCGTGAATCTGTTCGAAGGGGTCGCCCACCCGGGCGGCGCGACGGGCGCCGTCGACGCGGCCATGGGTCGTCAGATCACCGCGATGATCGAAACGGGCGACGTCTCGGGCGGGTTCAAAGACGTCACCGTGTTTCCGACGTTCGACCACATCCCCGCGAACCGCGTGATGGTCGTCGGCCTGGGGAGGCGTGAGGACTTCTCCCTCGACCGGGTCCGGGAGGTGTCCGCCTGCGCGGCGATCCGTGTTCGGGAGAGGGGTCTCAAGACGTTCTCGACCATCGTGCACGGGGCAGGCGTCGGGCGCCTCGAGCTGGAAGACACCGCGGAAGCCCTCGTAGAGGGCGTCCTCCTCGGGGTCTACCGATACGTTGAACACAAGACGGAACCCGCAGCGAATCGCGTCGATGCGATGACGATCGTCACCCTTGAGAAGGCGCGAGCGAGTACGATCCGGGATGCCGTTCAGCGGGGCTCCGTCGTCTCGACGAGCGTGAACTTTGCCCGCGATTTGATCAACGCCCCGAGCAATGCGAAGACGCCGGTCCTCTTCACCGAGAAGGTTCGCACCGCGGCGAGGGAAGCCGGCCTGAAGCTGACCGTGTACGACGAGAAGCAGCTTGAGCGGATGGGTTTCGGAGCCCTCCTGGGCGTGGCGAGGGGAAGCGAGGAGCCGCCCCGCTTCCTCGTGCTGGAACATGCGGGCGGCGGGAAAGCGAAGCCCATCGTCCTCGCTGGCAAGGGGATCACATTCGACTCCGGGGGCATCGCTCTGAAGCCTCTCGAGGCTCCCGGCACGGATCCGATGTGGATCATGCGCTACGACATGTCCGGCGCCGCGGTGGCCCTGAGCGCCGTGTTGGCGGCCGCTCGGCTGAAGCTTCCGGTGAACGTGGTGGCCCTCGCGCCACTGACAGAAAACATGCCGAGCGGACGCGCCCAGAAGCCCGGGGACATCGTGCGAACGTTCGGCGGACAGACCGTCGAGGTCCTCAACCCGGACGCGGAAGGGCGCCTCGTCCTCGCGGACGCCCTCGGATACGCGAAGACCCTGAAGCCCTCCGCGGTGGTAGACGTCGCGACCCTTACGGGTGCGGCGAAGGTCGCCCTCGGTCGGATGGGCTGCGCGTTGTTCTGCAACGACGGGACCCTTCGAGATCGCATCGCGCGCGCATCGGAGGCGACGGCGGAGCGTGTCTGGGAGCTTCCTCTCTGGGACGATTACAACGAGCAGATCCGGAGCGACTTCGCGGACGTGAAGAATACCGGCGGCCGCTCCGCCGGAGCGATCACCGCCGCGAAATTCCTCCAGCGATTTGTGGGGGACCACCCGTGGGCCCATCTCGACATCGCCGGACCCGCTTGGATCGAGGCCGCACCCGATTCGCCGAAGCGGGAGTACCTGCCCAAGGGCGCTTCCGCCTTCGGCGTGAGGCTCCTCGTCCGTCTGATGAGGGACTGGAAGCGCTCGGGATGACCGCCCCACCCCGCTATCGAGATCTCGAGGGCCTGCGCCGGGAGTTCCGGCGAAAGAAGGACCGAATCAGGGTGCGCCTCGCCCATTTCCGACGAATCGGCCGGATGCCGGACGCCGCACTCTTCGAGGAGCTGTGTTTCTGCCTCCTGGCGATTCAGACGAAGGCTCGCGCGAGCGATGCGGCGCTGCGGGGCATCGTTGCCGGAGGCGACCTGTGGACGGGGGACGAACGAACCCTCGCCCGCCACCTGAGGCACCGGGTGCGCTTTCACAATCACAAGGCGGGGTACATCGTGCGGGCGCGCCGCCGCTTCTTCCCGGACGGAACGCCGAAGCTCCGTGCGGCCCTCAATCGGTCCCCCTCCCCGCAGGACGCACGCGCCTGGCTGGTCTCGGAGATCGACGGATTCGGGTTCAAGGAGGCGAGCCACTTCCTCCGAAACATCGGACGTGGCGAGGACCTCGCGATCCTGGATCGACACGTGCTCCGGAACCTTGTGCGGCACGGGGTCATCCGGCGCTTGCCGACCTCCCTCACGCCGCGTCGATACCTCGCCATCGAGACTCGGATGCGAGCGTTTGCCGCGACGGTCGGAATTCCGTTGGGAGCCCTAGACCTTCTCTTCTGGAGCCGGGAGACCGGCGAGATCTTCAAGTGATCCGGCGGAGCGGCGACGCGCGAGGTCCGCGACGATCGGCCTCGATCCGGGAATCAGCGACCAACGCGGTAGGTCCGCCAACCGGACCCACCGGACGCGGTCCGTTTCCGGCACACGGTGGCGCGCGACCTGCATCCGGTAGGCCACGAGCACGTAATGCGCGCGTCCCCCTCGGATGTCGTACATGTGGGAATAGACTCCGTAGAGGGTGCCTCGGGCGACTCGCAGGGACAGTTCCTCCCAGAGTTCGCGACGGAGGGCGTTCCAGGGGTGTTCGCCGAACTCGACCTTCCCTCCCAGAAACTCCCACTGCTCGGGAACAGGGCCGCGGTCGGGTCGGCGGACCACGAGAACCCGGAGGCCCGAGGTGAGAATCCCTACGGCGACGACGACGGGGCCGAGCACACGCGTGGGAGGGCGTGGCCGGTGGATAACGTTGCGGGGCGTTAAGTATGCAGGTCCGCTTTCGATGCGTGTGGGACCGCCAGCGCCGCGCGAGGTCCGCCGGAACCTTCTCCGCTGGTTCGACGCGAGACGCCGGGATCTCCCCTGGCGCCGCACCCGCGATCCCTATCGGATTCTCGTCTCCGAGTACCTGCTCCAAAGGACCCGCGTGGCCTCCGGTATCCCATACTATGAGCGATTCATCGAGCAATTCCCTGATCTTGAAGCGCTGGCGAATGCGTCCGAAGACCAAGTCCTGCGGGCCTGGGAGGGTCTCGGGTTCTACGGACGCGCACGGAACCTGTACGCGGCGGCTCGGGCTATCGTGGCGCATCATGGAGGCCACATTCCGACGACGGCCGAAAGCCTCCGTGGTCTTCCCGGGGTCGGGCCGTACACCTCCGGGGCCGTCGCGAGCATCGCATTCGGACGTCGTGTCCCGGCTATCGACGGGAACGTCACCCGCGTGCTCTCACGGCTGTACCGTATCGAAGAACCCGTCGCGAAGAGAGGAGGTCGCGAACGGCTATGGAAGGCCGCGTCGAGCCTCGTGCCGCGCTCGAGCCCCGGCGTTTTCAACCAGGCGCTCATGGAACTCGGCGCGACCGTGTGCACGCCCACGTCCCCCTCGTGCGGCGTCTGCCCCCTCTCTCAACTGTGTCTCGCCCGGAAGGCCGGGATCCAAACCTCCCTCCCTCGACGTCCTCGTCCCCGAAACGTCCGGACGGTGCCCGTCGCCTTCGGCGTCCTCGCCGACAGAGGGCGCGTCCTCCTCGTCAGGCGGGCCCGCAGCGGACTTCTGGGAGGTCTGTGGTCACTCCCCGGAGGTGAGATCGGGACGGACGCGAGCCCCCGGGACGCGATTCGACTCCTCATTCGCGATCAGACGGGGCTGGACGTGGACGTGGAGGACACGGGGACGCGTATCGTCCACGCGTTCTCCCACCGGAAATGGTCGGGCGCCATCTACAAATGCATCCCGCGGGGTGGCGCCGATCCGACCGCGGGCGCCACATGGTTCCGCGCCGAAGAAATCCGCGTCCTCCCGCTCGTTCCATTCCAACGGAAGGTCCTCGACGCTCTCGGATTCCCTGGTGGGCCGGGCCGAACGAACGTATCATCCGCGATTCTGGGAGGCGATCTTTCATCCCGGCACGGATCGGTTCGCGGTCGATTCGTATGACGTCCGGCGCAACCGCCCAACTCGTCTTCCCAGGCCGCACACCCCAAGACATCCTTGGAGCCTATGAGAAAGCCCTCGTCGAGTCGGGGTTCGACATACGGAAGCGCGAGTGGACCGGCACAGCCTTCGTGCACAAGGCCGTCCTCGGCAGCAAGGCGAAGGCCTACGCGGTGAGCAAGTTCGTGCCCTTCGGGTCCTTGATGAAGGCGGGCAAGCGCGTCGGGGCGGAGGCCCAGATCTACGCATCGGGCGGCCAGGGCGTCCTCCGGCTCGTCATGGTCCCGTACATGGAACTGTTCGACCGTTCCGAAATCATGTTCCTGAGCGCGGGGGTCTTCGAGAAGATCACGGACGACGAGTACTGTTCCGACAAACTCCGAGAGGTTCTCTCCCGCATGGCCTCGATGGGATTCCCGATCCCATCCGCGGCGGCGAAGGCTTAAGGGCGTGCGTGATTCCGCGCTTCCGTGCGACGGTTTCTCGTCGTCGGGCACCGAGCGTCCACGTCACCGGGATTCCCCCTTGACGATCTCGCGGGCGGTGCGGGGCGCATGGACATCCTCCTGAACGCCGCGAACGCTGCCCTCCTCCTCGCCCACGGAATGCGCGCCGATGTCGAGGCCGGGCTCCTTCTCTTGGGTCCTCCGGATCCCCCCCGGCTCGTGCGGCTCCTCGGGGATCGCCTTCGGTCCTTCCAGCCGGACATCCGGAGCAACGCGGCCCTCCTTCGTCGCGCGCTTGAGCACGCCTCTCGGATCGAGCGGGAGACGTCGCCCGGGGTGATCGCATCCCGTGCCACGTTCGCGGAGGCTCTCGATCGACTCGGCCCCGCGTTCGTGTATCTGCGAGAGGGCGGCAGGGATATCCGTCTCGCCGATGTTCCCGCCGACGCGACCTTCGTGCTCTCGGACAACACGGATCTGGACGCCTCCGAGGAACGCGTCCTCGCAGATCGCGTCGCCCTGACGATCGGCCTGGGACCCCGCGCGATCCACACGGACCACGCGATCACACTCCTGCACAACGAGCTGGACCGGAGGCTCTCATGAACCGGAAGAACTACGTCCGGAAGACGCTCGAGGACTTCGTGAGGACCCCTTCGACTCCGGACACAGACATGTCGGGGATCCTACGACTCGCGGTCGCGACGATTGAGGACCTCGGGCTGCGACCGCGTGTCGAAGAGCACGTGAAGGCCGTCCTCGCGACGTCCGGCCGAGGCGGCGTGCTGTTCAACGGCCATCTGGACACGGTCCCTGTCGCGACGGGGTGGACGAAAGGGCAGGCCGTGTGGGAGGGTGACATTCTCTACGGGCGGGGAACGGCCGACATGAAGGCGGGTTGCGTCGCCGCGCTCGCGGCGGCTCGCGTCCTGCTCGATTCGGGCGTGCCCTTCTCCCTCCTTTTCACGACCGACGAGGAGACCACGATGGACGGGGCCCGGAAGGTTGCCACGACCCCTCTCGTGCGAGACGCGGCCGCCGTCGTCGTCGCGGAGCCGACCCGGTTGCGACCCGTCACGAGCGAGAAGGGAGTCCTCTGGTACCACGCGTCGGTCCAGGGCCGGAGCGCGCACGGGAGCACGCCGCATCTCGGAGACAACGCGGTGTACCGGATGTCTCGACTCCTTCCGCACCTCGAATCGTTGGGGCGACCAACGAACGTCCTCACGGACATCACCGTGAGCCTCGGCGCGATCCGCGGCGGCACGAAGCCGAATCTCGTGGCGGACACGTGCGCGGTCGACCTCGACTGCCGCCATCCTCCGGGCTCGACGAAGGAGGACGTCGAAGCGCTGCTCCGTCGCGCGATCTCGGCATCCCGCGAGCCGGTTTCCTTGGAGCTGTTCCACGAGATCCCTCCTGCCGACGTTTCCCCGGAGGCGCCTCACGTGCGACGGCTCCGAGAGCTCACGGGCGAGGATGCCGTCGGGGTGACGTACGGGACGGAGATGGCCTACTACGCGGAGTACAACCCACGTTGCGTCGTGTTCGGCCCGGGCGAGCCGGACCGAATCCATGTTCCGGACGAACGGGTGTCTCTTGAGGAGACCGTCCGCGCGGCCGAGCTCGACGCGGCCTTCGCGGAAGCGCTCGCGTCTAGCGAACGTCCTTGAGGGCCCGCTCCAGGTTCGCCAGCCCTTGCGCCAGTTCCGCCGAGTCGCCCCCCAGCCCAAGTCGGAAGTGGTCCTTGACGCCAAAAAACCGCCCCGGGGCGATGACCGTCCGGTATTTCCTCACGAGTCGGGACGCCAGTCTGTCGACGGATCGGGAGCAGTGCGGGAAGAGCACGGTGCCCGCGGAAGGCACGCGGCCCTCGACCGACGGGATCGCGTCGAACCGCTCGCGGACGATCGTGCGGTTCCGGTCCAGAATCGCGCGAGCCCGCTGTGCGAACCGACGATGGCGTTGGAGGGCCCACGTCGCGAGGATCTGCCCAGGGGACGATCCACCGACGGTCGTGTAGTCCTTGATGCGTCGGATCCGGCGAAGGATCTCGGGGGCGGCGACGATCCAGCCGACCCGGAGGGCGCCGAGGCCGTACAGCTTCGTGACCGTGGAGATGGAAATCATCCGGGGGCCAAGCGTGGCGGCGCTGGGCGGGGTTCCGGCAAAGGCCAGCTCGCGGAACGTCTCGTCCACAAGGACGTGCGATTCGCGCTCCTCCGCGAGTTCCCCGAGAGCCCTTAGATCCCCGCGAGAGAGGGGCGCGGACGTGGGATTGTTCAGGTTCGCGAAGACCAGGAGGCGCGTCTTCGGTTTCGTGGCCCGATTCCATCGATCGAGGTCGAGGGACCAGGTTCCACAGTCGCGAAGGACCGGGAGGACCGAGGCTCCGAAACCTCGCGGACAGTCCCGAAGGGGTGAATACGTCGGGGCGTCGACGACGACGCGGTCTCCCGGTCGAACGAGGGCCGCGTTCACGAGGAAATTCGCTTCCGTCGCGCCGGAGGTGACGAGCACGCGATCCGGTGGGACCCCATGCCGGCGGGCGATCGCCCGCCGCAGGTCGGGCATGCCGTCGGGGTCTGTCCATTCCAGCTCGAGATCCGGGGGGAGATCTCGCTCGAAGCCACCGAGCCTGAACGGCGCGACATTCGAGTAGGAGATGTTCACGAGCTCCCTCAGACCCTCGTAGAGGTGCAGGTGTTCGAAGATGGGGAAGTCCACGTCGGTTCAACGTTGCGGATCCCATGAACCTTCCCAGCGCCTTCGATTCGGACCGGAGAACGTCTATATATCCCGACGCGGTAGCGCGCCGCGTTCTCCATGGGCGAAGAGCCGAGGAACCGGGACTTCTTCGTCGCGACGTCTGAGGAAATCCGAGCTGGGAAGACGTCGGACGTATATTTCCATCGGACCCTGGACGTGCTCCGGAAGGCGGGGCGGGATCGCGAACCTGTCGTCGCGGAGGCAACCACGGGGGGCCTGCCGAACGGATGGCCGTGGGGCGTCCTCTGCGGGGTCGAGGAGGTCGTGAACCTCCTCCGTGGCAAGAATGCGAGTCTCTGGGCCTTGCCGGAGGGCTCGATCTTCCCGCCGCGCACGCCGGAGGGCATTCCGGTCCCCGTCCTCGCCCTGGACGGGCCCTACGGAGACTGGGGCCTGTTCGAGACGCCTCTCCTGGGAATGCTGTGCCAAGCGAGCGGCATCGCCACGAAGGCCGCGCGGATCCGGAAGGTCGCGGCCGGAAAGCAGGTCTCCTCGTTCGGCGTGCGGCGGATGCATCCCGGCATCGCACCGCTCATCGAGCGCTCTGTGTTCGTGGGCGGTCTCGATGCGATCACGACGCCCCTCGGGGCTGAGATGCTCCGCGTCCCGGCCATGGGGACGATGCCGCACGCTCTGACGATCGTCATGGGCGGTCCCCGGGAGGCGTTCCTCGCGCTCCACAAGCACCTCGAGAAAAAGGTCCCCCGAATCGCCCTCGTCGACACGTACTACGATGAGAAGACGGAAGCGATCATGGCCGCGGAGGCGATCCCCGATCTCGCGGGGGTCCGCCTCGACACGCCCGCCTCCCGGCGGGGTAACTTCGCGGCCATCGTACGCGAAGTGCGTTGGGAACTGAACCTCCGCGGCTTCAAGGATGCGAAGATCCACGTATCCGGTTCCATCGACGAGGCAACCATCCCCGGGCTCATCGAGGCGGGGGTCGACGGCTTCGGCGTCGGCACCTCCCTGAGCAATGCTCCGACGATTGACTTCGCCCTGGACATCGTGGAGCTACGGGGGAAGCCCGTCGCAAAGCGTGGCAAGTTTGGCGGCCGCAAGGAACTCCTGCGATGTCCGAAGGACGGAACGTACGAGGTCGGGTCGAGGAACTGCCCCGTGTGCGGTGGCAAGATGGGTCGGGCCTACGAACAGTACCTGGATTGCGGGCGTATCGTCGCTGAGGTCCCGAGCGCCGCGACGGCCCGGTCCCGCCTGCTCGCGGAGCTCGAGCGCGTCTCCCTCTTCGCATGACGCCGGACGTCCTCGTGCCATCGAGGGGTCGCGTGCGCGCGACGTATGAGGCGATCGCCGAATCGTTCGCTCAGGCCCGGCGCGAACCGTGGCCCGAGGTCGTCGACTTCGCGAAGGGGCTGCCTCCTGCCTCTCGCGTACTCGACGTGGGGTGCGGGAGCGGGCGGCACGTCTTCCCCCTCGCGTCCGCCGGACACTCTGTCGTCGGCGTCGACCTCTCTCGACGAATGCTACATCTTGGGGCGGAGGCGCTCCGCCTCGCGCCGCGGACGTTGCGGGCGCATTGGATCGAGGGCGACGCGACGGATTTGCCCCTTCGGGCCGACCGCTTCGACGCATGCACGTGTGTGGCGGTTCTCCATCACATGCCCACAACCGCGGATCGTGTACGAGCGCTCCGGGAAATCCGGAGGGTCCTGTCCCCCGACGGCGTGGCTCTCATCAGCGTTTGGGCCCTGGATCAACCAAGGTTCTCGTCCATCCGAAAAGAGCACGCAGATCCGCCTCCCACGCGTCGCGGAGACGTCGAGGTCCCGTGGACCCTGCCGGACGGGACCGTCGTGCAACGGTATTATCATCTATTCGACGAGGCAGAGTTGCGTCGAATAATTATCGAGTCCGGCCTTCGGGGGGAAAGCTTTTTCCGGGGTCCCGGAAACCACTTCGCAATCGCCCGTCGCGAACGTCGAGGTATCTCATGATCAACGAACTCGTGGCCCTCCTGACGGAGAACCCGGTCTACCTGATCCTGGCCGTCGGCGGCGCCTCCTTGATGATCATCTTGCTTGTCGTGCGGCGCATCCACAAGATACGGAGCGAGGAGATTTTCGTCCACCAGGCTTGGGGCGCGAATTGGAAGGGTCGCTGACACGAAACCCTCTTATTTATACGTCCGTATGGTGGCGCCCAGGCGGACCTTGTCGAACGTTCCCGAAGGGCTTCGCTACACGACGGACCACGAGTGGGCGAAGGTCGAAGGGAGCCGGGCGCGCGTCGGAATCACGGATCACGCGCAGGCCGAGCTGACGGACGTCGTGTACGTCGAGTTGCCGCAGGCAGGAAAGGTCGTGAAGGCGGGCGACCCGCTCGGCGTCGTGGAGTCGGTGAAGGCGGTCAGCGAGATTCTCGCACCCGTCGCGGGAACGGTAATCGAGACGAACGGATCCCTCGAGGATCACCCGGAAACCGTGAACAAGGATCCGTACGGCGGGGGTTGGATGGTCATCCTTGAGATGCAGGATGCATCTGATGCGCCGAGGCTGATGGGCGCGGCGGAGTACCGAAGGCACATCGGCGATTGATCACACGTCCGTCGGCTCGACACGGCGGAAGGCCGCATAGATGGAGACGTCGTACAGAATCTTCAGACCTCCGCCGATGAAGAACGGAGCGGCGAGACCCAGGGCTGAGACGACCGCGCCCGAGGAGAACGGTCCCGCGGCCTGTGAGATATTCCTCGCGGTGTTCGTCGCCGCGTTCGCAGCGGTTCGCTCCTCTCGGTCGACGATTCCCGCAAGAAACGCCTGACGGGTGGGCACGTCCATCTGGGAGAGTGCCATCCGTCCGAGGTACAGTGCGAGGGCCGGGACGAAGCCGGGCGCGAATGGCACGAGGATGAGAAGCACGTTCGACGGGACATGGGTGAAGACCATCGTCTCGAGAAGACCGAAGCGCTCCCCGAGCCGCGCCGCGACAAGGAATGAGAATGCGGTGAGAATGCCCGCAGCGAAGAAGACGACGCCGAGGACTTCCCGCGACTCCGGATAGGTCGTGAAGAACCAGAAGGAAACGAAACTCTGGATCACGAAGCCCCCCGCGAAACTGTCCACCGCGAAGAGGCCCGAAATCCTAGCGACACGGGTGCGCGAAGCCTGGGAGAGGGGAACTCGGTCCTGCGCCAGACCGATTTCGACATCGGCCGGGAGCTGCGTCGCGATCCCCGCCGCCAAGAATCCGAGGACCGAATACAGGAAAAACATCGGACGCAGCGGATCCGGGGTTGTCGGTACGGTTCCAAGGAGCAACGTGGGGACGCCGCTTGCCAGCGCGCCTGCCGCCGCGCCGAGAGATCCCAGGAGGTTGTACAGTGCGAACGCCCGGGTACGACGGCCCGAACGGGCGACCTCCGCGACGATCGACTGTTCCACGGATAGGAATGGACTTACCTCCGTCCCGGTCGGGCTCGTCGCGCCGAGGGCAAGCGCCCCCACAGCCATGGGGAAGTTCGGTGCGAGCCCAAGGAAGAGCCCCGCGGCGGCCATCAGGAGCCCGAAGAGGACCATCGCCCGCCGGCGGCCGAACCGGTCCGCGTACAGGCCCACGAGCACGTTGAGGCCCGCGCCCGTGGCGAGCGAGATTCCGAGAGAGGCCACGACGGCTTCGGGGCCGCCGCCGAGAAAGAATAAGTAGATGCCTAGGAGCACGCCCGTGAATCCGTACCCGAACGTACGCACGGCCCGGTTCACGATGAGAAGGGTGAGTGCGGAGACCAGGGCGACCCCTCATCCGCTCCGGTGCACGTCGCGGCGACCCACCTTCCCCCCGCAGTACGCGTAGAGCGCGTCGTACAGTGGGAACTGGAGGCGCATGTTCTCCCGGTCGTCGCGGGCAATCTCCCGGAAGCCGAGGGCCGCGGCCGCCAAACCGGCACCTTCCGGCCTCGGGTGGGGCCCTTCCTTGGCATCCGCCGTGCGGACGATCTCTGCGAGGTCCAGCAGCGCGGGATCGCTCAGACCGTACTTGCGGATGATCGCGTCGAAGCTGACCCGCTCCTCGTCCTCTTCCTGGTAGTGCGTCAGGTCGACCCCTGGCGCGTCGAAGGGAACTGCCCCGTCTCGCGCCGCGACCTCGAGCACCTTTTCGGGGGGCACGAAGAGGAACTCCGCCTGGGGATCGACGAACTTCGTGATGAGCCACGGGCACGCGATCCGGTCCACCTTCGCTCGTTCCCTCGTAACCCACTTCATTGAAACAGACCGGCTTCGGAACCGCGACGCCGGTGAAAAGGCTTGGTGTTCGACGTGACTCGTTCGGAGAACCCTTTTATCACGGCGGGCGGTTCGGCCGCCGGGCACGTAGGCTAGTGGACTAGGCTAGAGGCCTTCGGAGCCTCCGACTGGGGTTCAAATCCCCACGTGCCCGTGATCTGCGAGACCACCTTGCCTGAGCGGTCTCCTCGACCCCGGCTCGGTGATGCGCCACCCTCCGCGACCTCGAGGTTTTCCGCGGTGCGAAGAAGCCTTTTTCCGGATTGCTGCGTTCCCCCCACATGGTGCGGGCCGGGCCGGCGGGCGAGCCGGGAAACGGGATCGCGGTCCAGGAGGCGCGCACCGGATATCCTCCCCGTCTCGCCTTCTTGAAGATCCTTGGCCGAAAGTCGTGGCCCCTGTTGCACGGAATATCCGACCGTTGGCCCTGCCGCCGCTGTCGAACGTCTTTGTCCACGTGGATGTCCGGACTCCATGACGCGGTGAACGTCCGGATCGGCCGGAACCCGTATCGCCCGGAAGCGTTCGAGCGCTTCCGCATCGGCCAGCTCGAAGGATCGTTCCATCCCGGTTGCGCCCTTTGTCGCATCGCCCGCTGGGCGTCTCGCATCGTCGCGCAGGTGCCGAAGTCCGGGATTCTTTGAGCACTTCGCGATCCAGGGCTCCGCGCGAAAAAAGAACGGGCGGGCCGTCCCTAGAGCGGCCCGCAGGTGTAGGGGTGGTTGGGGATTCCGAGTCCGTCCGGTCGCTCCGCCCAGAACTTGAACTCCAGCGTGCCGCGGGTCTGAGGATGGATCTCGATCGTGAATCCGTCCTGAGACGGACCCCCGTTCGACACGATCGCATCCGCGAACGGCATCGTGAGGGTCCAGTCCGATAGGAGCGGGCTCAGCTCCGACGATGCCTGGACCATCCCGTAATAGTTCAATACTTTCAGGAGGGTCGAGCCGGAGGCCCTCACTCCCGCGGACATGTTCACTCCCGGGGCGATCAAGGATGCGTACCCTTGTTGGTCGCGCTCCGCGATCTCCTCGAGGGTCATGCCCCAGTAGTCCGCGGACCCGATCGCCGCGTCAAGTGTTCCGACGCTCGTTCCCGCCGCAAACGACACCCCTCTGGGGGCGAGCAGGGGCCCGTTCCATCCGATGTAGTATAGGAGGGTCCGAGAACTGACGACCTCCTCGGCTCCGCAGCCGGCGTACACGGTCAGCTCGTCGGGCGTCGTGCTGTTCGGGTTGCGCACTTCCATCCGGAGGACCGCCGGAATCGGTCGGTTCGCGTTGTTCGCCAACGTCGCGACGACGCGGAACGTGTCACCCGGCGCGACGCTCGTCGGCACGCCGTCCACGGTCAGCGTGAGGGCATAGCCCTCCACCCGCACATCCTTCTCCACGGTGTTGCTCACGATGGGCGTGAGGATGCCCACCGCTCCGGCCGCGAGGACGATCGCAACGAGGATCGTCGTCCGCAGCCCCCACTTCGTCCCATGTCTCATGTTGTTCACCACGCGCCCTCGGGGCGCGCGGCCGGACGACCGTCTCTTTTCAGGGATAAGAAGGCCGCCTACAGGCATCGTGCATGTAAGTCTCCGGGGATTCGTTACTCTCCACGGCGACACTTTATATACGACGCGACCGAGATTCGTTCCCGAGGTGCGAACCTGGCGGACGTCGTGATCGCCGGAGCGTGCCGCACACCGATTGGGAAGTACGGCCGCGCCTTCCGGAACGTCGAAGCGATCCGGCTCGGGAGCACGGTCGTCGCGGAGGCCGTGAACCGGGCAGGCCTGGTCCCGGCGGACATCGAGGAGGTCATCCTCGGAAATGTGATCCAGGCAGGCCTGGGCCAGAACCCGGCCCGCCAGGCGGCCCTGCTCGGAGGCCTCCCGGACCGCGTGGGCGCAGTCACCGTGAACAAGGTGTGTGCGTCCGGGATGAAGAGCGTCGCGATCGCGGCGGACGCCGTCCGGGTCGGATCCGCGGACGTCGTCGTGGCGGGCGGCATGGAGTCGATGAGCCGCGCGCCGTTCCTCGTGAAGGAGGCCCGCTGGGGGATCGGGTACAACCACGTGCAGTTCGTCGACGCGATGGTCCAGGACGGGCTCACGGACGCGTACAACCGGTTCCACATGGGCGTGACGGGCGAGATCGTCTCGGAGCGGTTCACGGTGAGCCGCGCGGACCAGGACGCGTTCGCATTGGAGAGTCATCGCCGCGCGGCGCGGGCCTCGTCCGAAGGCAAATTCAAGGCCGAGCTCGTGCCCGTCGAGTCGCCCGGAGCGGAACGCGTCGAAGCCGACGAGGGAATCCGCCTCGACACCTCCATGGAGAAGCTCGCGAATTTGCCTCCCGTGTTCCGCGAAGGGGGTCTCGTCACCGCGGGGAACGCGTCCCAGCTCAGCGACGGAGCGAGCGCGATGGTCGTCCTCTCCGAAGCAGCCGCGGATCGTCATGGGGTGACGCCCCTCGCGCGGATCATCGACGCGGTGACCGCGGGCACGAAGCCGGAATGGGTCATGGAGGCCCCCATCCCCGCGGTCCGGAAACTGCTCAAGAGGACGGGCCTCTCGATCGACGACTTCGATCTCGTGGAGCACAACGAGGCGTACGCCGCGGCGAGCGTCGCGGTGATGCGGGAGCTCGGCATCCCCCACGAGAAGCTCAACGTCCACGGGGGCGCCGTCGCCCTCGGCCACCCTCTCGGCTGCTCGGGGGCCCGAATCCTGACGACGCTCCTGTTTGCGATGCGGGACCGGGGCGCCCGACGGGGACTCGCGACCCTTTGCCTCGGAGGCGGGAACGCGATGGCGATGGCCGTCGAACGCCTCTAGCCGCGCCCGCAGCTTCAAGTCCGGGCAATCCTTCCTCGAACGGGGCCTTCGATGGTCGCCGCGTGGCCGTTCTATCTTACCGGGACGGTCGTGATCTTCCTAGGGTTCGTCGCCCTCCATCGCTGGGTCCTCGGAATGACGGGGCGCCGCGCGGACGCCTCCCGGTCCGTCTTGACCGGCGCGTTCCTCGCGTTCCTCTTGGGGGCGGGAAGC